>Ga0209107_10001527_pt1 | contig 12946 bp, 12 predicted proteins | sample LakErihyJuly2011_2_FD_187460 | JGI IMG/M metagenome (GOLD analysis project Ga0209107, IMG submission 187460) | Freshwater microbial communities from dead zone in Lake Erie, Canada - CCB hypolimnion July 2011 (SPAdes) (version 2) | ecosystem: Environmental > Aquatic > Freshwater > Lentic >... | reverse complement strand
GCATCCGCTTGTTCCTTGGCTACACGCTCGGCTTCCGCCTGGGCAGCGGCGGCAGCGGCATCCGCTTGTTCCTTAGCCACATGCTCGGCTTCAGCAGCAGCATCAACGACGGGCACTTCAGCAACAGTTACTTCGGCAACTGCAGGCTCGACAACAGGTTGCTCTGAGTCTGACATGTTTATACTATCAATCTAAAGTTTGTTTGGGACAACTTCCACACGGTGGCGACCTCTTTTGAGTGTACATGGTGTACGCAATCACAATCAATATAACGAGACCAAATATAGCAAGCACTGCGTCCATTATTGAAGGCTTAGAGAAAGTCTGCGGTAAACTACCTAATGGGTATTCCCTATTACTTTGCATCTCTCCTTCGAAATCATAAGGGAATTGTACAAACATGCACAAGCAAGCTAGAATGTGATGTTTTAGCTATCGATTTCAATTGTTTAATACACAAGTATCTCGAAGATGGGAATCCTATCGAGTCAGTTATACGGGCAATTCAGATGATCCTAGATAGTGTTTGTTCTGCAACAAAAGTATATATTGGAGCCGATGGTCTTGCTCCATATGCAAAGCTAGTGAATCAACGTCAGCGACGATTCAAACGTCAGGACGTATCTACATTTGACAGGAACCAGATTTCTCCTGGAACTCCCTACATGACGGAACTGATCACCACTGTTCGTGCACGGTTTCCAAGTGCACATGTGTCGGGAACCGAAGAACCAGGAGAGGGCGAACACAAGCTGTTTGCATGGCTCAAGACTCTATCCTCTGCGAGCCGCAGATCGATCTGCATTTATGGACTCGATGCAGATCTCATTCTACTTAGTTTGAACCAGAAAAATCTCTCATCACCACATTCAATGTGGTTATTGCGGGAATCAACGGAATTCAAGACAGATAAGGAGACATTTTCAACCATGTCAATTTGGAAACTAGCTGAAGTAATTCCAATCCCGTTTGAGCAGTATTTGCGTCTGAGTATTCTATGCTTTGGAAATGATTTCATGCCAAACCTGTCCATGTTCGCATTGAGAGAGAACGGATATATGCGAGCACTTTCAATCTACAAGCAATCCGGATCCCCCGATCTTCAGACAATGCAGGGGCTCGTATGTTTTATACGTGAAGCCGCAAAACAGGAAACCTACGTTCTTTCTACCTGCATCCACAAACGAGAGGTTCCGTTTGAGAGCTCGATCCTCACGCGAGATGAAACCATGCTTGAACAACGACATGCAATCCATCTCTTAGATGGCTATTCAAACCACGCTAGACTTGCCGAACTGTACTGGAAGACGTATTCGTGGACACTCCAATACTTTTTTACAAACAGTCCCACGAATTGGAATTGGTCATATCCATTTGCAGAGGCCCCACTTCTGCAGACCCTTGCTCGTTTTCCAATTTCACTAGGAATTGAAACAGTTCCTCTACAATATTCGATTACGCAACAGTTGCAGATGATTCTTCCTAAATCAAGCCTTGAAAGAGCTGGCGGAAAGCCGATCTTTGAAGACGAAATGTACGATGAAGGAAAAGATTGTCGAATTGGTTGGATGAAGAAATATGGATGGGAATGCAAACCGCTTATTTCGATTCCATGGAATCCTATCTCCGAGCTAACGACTGTCCGCCCAATCGTCCTATCTTAAACCGATACGTAGAAGATGCCATGAGTTGTTGAGCTGGAGGTGCAGGTGCCTTGACGAATACATCCGTTACATTTGCAAATGCAGCAGCCCAATCAAGAGTGCGTGTCGACCAATATTGTTGTTCGATCAAACCCAATTGTCTGACTTTCATCAACGTTGAAATCCCCTGAAGGTTTGTTTGGTGTCCCCAATCCTTCTGGAGATATTTCAGATATTCAATTCGTTTGCTTCGTGCCGCAGCAGGGGTCATAATAGACCAAGCAATCTGCGAATCATCCTTGGAATATACGCGTTTCTGGATTCGTATATTCACCATGTTGTGGGCACGCAATACAAATGTCATGAACTTTGCTCGTGATGAAAATAGGTCTGGATTCTTTGCAGTATACTCGGACAAAAGCGACCTAAAATGGCCTGCACATGTTGCACATGTAATGCACTCTGCAAATAAAGAGACCCAATTGGTTACAAGCTGAATTTCGGTCTGAGAAGGAGAATCTGGATAGAGTGCTGCAGCTGTCTGCAATGTTATCCATCCAAGTGGACCCCAATACTTTGTCATATTACTTAGAGTCAATCTTTAATAGTCCAGCTCCCACCGCTTCTTCGTACATCTTTCGAAGAAGTCCAGTATTTGCTTTACTGTCACTCGAAATCAGTTTCTTATCCAGAAGGTGTTTGCGAATCGTCTTGTCGTCATACGAACGTACACGCTTCCGAACTGTCGATCGAAGTTTTTTTTGACCCAGACTTGTCATAATCCGCATTGTCTTTCTTCTAGACGATGTTGGATCACGTGTAGGGAGAATACGCTGTGTTTTGCGAAGAATTCCCTTTGGAAATGTACGTTTTCTTCCTGCAGTGACAGGGGGAGGAGGAGGAGGTAGAGGAGCGGGCGGTGGAGGGGGAGCAGGAACCGGAATTGCAGCAGGTGCAGGAATTGGAACTACACCTCCCATCTTCTTGATTGTAATTTTCTTCCGGGAAAGTGAAGGCATCCCTTTAAAATGAATCCGTGGAAAGATTTACAGACAAGGTGGAGCATAGAATCACATGGAGTCACTGAAGACATACTTCCATCGTGGAATCGCCAGGTTCTCTGAGCCTCAGATTGAGCCCTATGAAGACTTCATCAACAATAAGCTTCCTCTGATTGTTCGGTCAACGCCCGATGTCGTCGTATGGCACGAACAGGATGAAGCAACGAAGAAGTACAAGTATGAATTCCGTCTTTCGTTTGACAATGTCACGTACATGAAGCCGCGGATCCAGGAAGCCACGGGCCGCATCAAGCAGATGCTACCACATGAGGCTCGTGTTCGTAATTTCACATATGCAGCTCAGATGTTTGTTGATGTGAAGTTTACTGTGCGAACATATACCGGTCCTGCTCTTACAGAGATGAATGAGCAGAGCAAGGTGTTTGAGGGCATTTCATTCGGTCGTATTCCCGTGATGCTCGGTTCCTCATTGTGTCTGCTAAAGGATCTGCCCATGACTCCCGATGAACTTGGCGAGTGCCCCTACGATCCGCATGGCTATTTCATCATTCACGGAACGGAACGTACGATTCTGTCGCAAGAGAAGGTCGCCGATAACCGGATCATGGTCTTCTACAACAAGAAAACGACTTCCAAGTACAGTCACTTCGTGGAGATGAAGTCATTGCACGAATCATTCACGATGCCTCCGAAGAAGCTGGAGATCCGATTGTCTGCAAAGTTCAACGGACTTGGGAATCCGCTCATGGTAAATGTACCTCGATTTACAGAGGAAGTTCCACTCATGATCTTCTTCCGTGCAATTGGAATCGAATCAGATAGTGACGTTGCAGATCTAGTGGGCGTAGAGAACCATGAACTCCTGGCCGCATCGTTCAAGGATGCTGCCGATCTGAATATCTTCACACAGGCTGACGCAATCACGTATTTGTCCACGCATCTTCAGTATTCAACGACTGTTGAGGATAAGTGTCAGCATGTTCGCAATCTGCTCGAATCCGAGTTCCTGCCCCACGTCAAGTTTGCAGGTGAGACAACGACGTCAACTGTTCTGAATGCTCGCAAGTCTGTGACGATCGGATCCATGATCCGTCGTCTGCTTCTGACAGTACAAGGAAAGGTCCCGTTGGATGATCGTGATGCCTACCCGAATAAGCGTGTTGTTACGACAGGTGCTCTTCTCACTCATCTGTTCCGTCAGCTATTCCAGAAGGTCTGTAAGGATCTTCGGACCAAGTTTGTCCATGAAATTAACAACGATGCGTGGAAGAAGGCGGGGAAGCCGATCGATGTTCTGAACATTAACAATCTGTATAAGATTCTGAAGGTCTCGAGCATTGAGGGCAAGGTTAAGCAGGCTCTTGCAACTGGAAACTTCACGGTCCAGGGCCTAGGCACAAGTAGCTCGACATCGCTGTCGAATGCAACCAAGGCGGGTGTATCGCAGGTACTGAACCGACTTTCGTACTCAGCCACGCTATCTCACTTGCGTCGTATCCAGACTCCAGTGGAAAAGTCAGGTAAGCTCCTTGCACCTCGCAAGCTCCACGGCACGAGCTGGGGATTCGTATGTCCTGTCGAGACTCCGGAGGGTCATTCGGTCGGTATCGTCAAGACAATGAGCATCATGACATCGGTAAGCCAGCACGTTCCATCCTTTATCGTCACGAGCATTCTGCGTGATATGCCTGAGATGACGCTTCTGACGGACGTCCATGTAAAGAAGGCAGTTACCGTGAATGTCAACGGAGTTACGTTCGGATACACGGATCAGCCAGATGTAGTGTACAAGGCACTGAAGAAGGCCAAGACCTCGATGCAAATCCATCCTCATATTTCAATTGCATGGAATGTTCTCCACAATATCATTCTAATTGAGACAGATAGCGGCCGCCTTGTTCGTCCGGTATTTCGAGTCGAGGGTGGAAAGATCCTGCAGCCTCCTCCCAATTCGTCGTGGAACGATTGGGTGCGGACGTGCGTGGAGTATATTGATCCGAGCGAGAGTGAGACGATTCGGATTGCAATGTTCCCAGAGGACTTGAAGGGCGATTCAGCAAATGCATATACTCATTGCGAGATCCACCCTACAGCTGCAATTGGTCATATGGCAAATACGATCCCACTGTCCGATCACAATCAGTCGCCTCGAAACACGTATCAGTCGGCCATGGGCAAGCAGGCAATGTCGATGTACGCAAAGAACTATGCGAAGCGATTGGATAAGAATGCCTACCTTCTGTGCAGTCCGACTCGTCCGTTGGTTGAGACACAGATGATGAATGTGCTCAAGATGCAGGATATGCCCTTCGGAGAGAATGTGATTGTTGCAATTGCGTGTTATTCGGGGTACAATCAGGAGGATTCAGTTATCATGAACAAGTCTGCAGTTCGTCGCGGACTGTTTCGCGGTCTGCATACGACCATGTACAAGGACGAAGAACACCGTAATGTAACGAGTGGTCGTGAGGAGCGATTCATGAAGCCGAGACAGGAGAACACGCGTGGATTCAAGAACTCATCGTACGATGCAGTGACTGACGCGGGCATTCCTATGATGCACGCAGTCGTCAAGGAGAACGATGTAATGATCGGAAAGGCGGTTACTCTGAAGAACGATCCACATGGATATCTGTACCGAGATGCATCCACAATCCACAAGAACTCCGAGCCATGCCGGATCGATGGTGTATGGCAGGACAAAAACTCGGATGGATATCCATTTGTGAAGGTTCGTGTAGTCTCTGAGCGTGTTCCTGAGATTGGAGATAAGTTCTCATCCCGTCACGGACAGAAGGGAACGGTCGGTATCTTGTTGCCAGAGTGCGACATGCCGTTTACATCCAAGGGACTTCGGCCGGACATTATCATGAATCCTCACGCAGTTCCGTCTCGAATGACAATTGCTCAGCTTCTGGAGACGGTGTTTGGAAAGATCTGCGTGAATCGCGGAACTCTTGGAGATGGAACGCCGTATACGCACATGAAGCTCGATGAACTCCGAGCACATATGATGGACCTTGGAATGCATCCGTATGGAAATGAGACCCTTTACAACGGAATGACCGGTGAAATGATGGAGGCAGAGATCTTCATGGGTCCGACGTTCTATCAGCGTCTGAAGCATATGGTTGCAGATAAGAAGCATTCGCGTGCTCGTGGACCGATTGTATCCCTGACACGTCAGCCTTGCGAGGGCCGGTCTCGTGATGGCGGTCTCCGTGTTGGAGAGATGGAGAGGGACTGTATGCTCAGCCACGGAACCGCTGCGTTTACCAAGGAGCGATTGATGGACGTATCCGATCCATTTGAAACCGGCATTTGTAGGAAGTGTGGAACCCTCGCCATCTTCAACGAAAAGGAAGCTCACTACGAATGCAGGTCGTGCGGTAATCGTACAGACTTTGAGAATAAGACAATTCCATATGCGTTGAAGCTATGGGCACAGGAACTGGAGGCAATGCACATCAGTCCTCGTATTGTGTTTGAGTAAATTCTGTTCATAGAATAAGATGTCACTTCTTACAACCGATGTTGCTAAGATTTGGATTGCAAAGATCGATGAGATGATTGCAGAAGGAAAGCTACAAGAACGTACTATGTCAGATGTTCTGAATGATCTTGGTAGACGTGTTCGTAGACAAACAGGAAATGAAAATTTCAGAGAGGCCCTAAACGAATTCAGACAAACACAGCGTATGCTTGCACCGGGAATTCCTGCAGCAGACATTAGCGAGGCGGGAATGGCTGCAACGACTCCCGATGTCTTTTTACCTAAGCTAAAAGAAGATCTTCTTGCACAGTTTCCTGGAGCACGAACTGGAGGTAAACGGTGCACCAGTGGCAAGACACGTGACCGTAAAACAAAGCGATGCAGACGCAAACAATGCCCCGGTGGAAAGACACGTAGTCGTAAGACGAAGAGATGCAGAAAGACCGTTTAATATGAAGATTATTATGAACGTAAACTAATAATGATTCTGATCGTAAAATGTGTAGTCGAATACATTGGTGCAATCATTATTGCACTCTCAGTCTTTTATGAATCAAGTCCACTTTTTGCAGGATTCTTATATGGTATGATACATCTAGTAACTAACAAGATTAGCGGTGGATTTTTGTCTGCAGGCAACGTCCTTTTCGTTGGACCTATAAAGGGAGTTGATTGGCAAACAATTCTTGCATTGGCAACTTCAAACATTCTCGGATGTGCGTCCGTATATCTTGCATGGTCTACAGGCGTCCTGGGTCGTAGCGTGGTTGAGTAACATCGTAGACTGCAGCCTTGTACTTGCCTAATCCTAACACATCAAGCGAATCCTCTCCGATTAATTCATCACAACCAGTGTCGGAATTACACTGTTTGCGATTGTAGGAGACTGGAAGTTTCAGACCATCACTCATCGTATAGTATTCCCACCGACTATTGGATGTGATTGACGGCCGACCGAACAGCGGCAGAAGTCCGGCACGCCCCTGACCTTGCAGAACACCGACTTGCTGATAATTCGGGTCACGCCCTCTCCAGTACGGGTTCTCGCGTTCAGGTGGATGATAGGGATCTGAATAGACATCAAATGGATGCTTGCGTACAGAGGAGAACTTGACTGGAGAATCGCGAACAATCACATTCGTCTGCCGTTGCATAAGAAGTACAACTAACGCAACTGCAAGTATCCCTGCAAACAGATAAATAGGTTTCATTGTCTTGATGCAAAGACATAATCTAGCATAAGAGTAATATGTCATCGGGTTCTTCTGTGTCTGAATCCGGATCTAGTAGTGCGAGTTATGATATGGATAGATGGACACATTTCCCTATTTCGCGTGTACGTCTTGCGTTTGGACCCAGTGAGGATGAACCTCCGTCTGATTTGATGGTGGCAACACCGGTGAGGGCTTCAGAGGAAAAGTTTGAAGTCCGTGCAGATGATGTGGCCATGCTCGACGGATTCTGGGTGGCAAGTAAGGTACTCTCCCCGTCTCATTTAACGAAACGAGATATTAAGGCAATGCAGGGGCCGGGTGGCAGGGATGATTTGGTCTTTGCACTTGACCGAACTGTAAATGTCGTCTACAAAAAAGGAACCCAAACAATAGTTCTACAGTTCTCTCCTCGCGATTTCGATAAAGATCCGTTCGTATATAACAACGAGGAGGTGGCGGGCCCAGATATAAATTTTGCAGAAGATACATTTATGATCAGTTCTCCAGATCAGACTGAATTGCAAGAGATTCTCGCTCGTCCTCGTGCAGAAGGCGGACGTCGGAGGAAAACACGCCGTAGACGCCAGGTCCGCAGAAGACGTACGCGTAGACATGTACGTGGTGGTGGTCTTGTGGATACTATATTGAAGGCCCCAAAGAAAAAGGTAAAGAAAACAGGTTAAATATGAGTAGAGTAACTAAGTAATGCCCCTTGAAATTGTTGTCGGCCCCATGTTTGCAGGGAAGACATCCTATGCACTTGATTGGATTTATAAGCAGTCCGGAACCGGACTTGTTCTAAAGCCCCGTCTTGATTCAAGATATAGATCCGACGTAATTGTTTCGCATTCAGGCGAAATGTATCCTTGCAAGTATATCGATGAAGTTACACCCTATGAGCTTTCAGTCGTGGACTATATTGTCATTGACGAAGCTCAATTTGTTCCGAACATTCGGTCGATCATCCAACCCATTTTGAATAAAAATCTTCTCTTGGTGGGTCTTGATGGAGATTCAGATTGCCAACCATTCACCGAACTCTTAAGTTGTATTCCCTTTGCATCCCAAATCACAAAGTTAACAGGTGAATGCTCTATCTGCAAGAATCCTTCGACTTCAACATTTCGCGTTGTTCAATCAAGTGAACGCGTACTTATCGGTGGATCTGAGTCATATATTCCCGTCTGCAATTCGTGTTTTGAAGGGAGTCGCCTCAACGCATGCGTCTCTTGAACACTCGAAAATAATTTCTTGCAGTGAAGTATAACAACAATATGGCCGGTGGTTTAATGCAGCTCGTCAGCTATGGTGCCCAGGACATCTACATCTCCGGCAACCCCCAGATCACGTTCTGGAAGGTGCTGTACAAGCGTCATACCAACTTCGCGATGGAGTCCATCGAGGTGACGTTCAACGGCCAGGCCGACTTCGGCAAGCGTGTCACGGCCGTTATCTCCCGTAACGCTGACTTAATGTACCGCACGTACATCCAGGTTACTCTCCCGCAGGTTGTGCTGAACTCGGGCTCCACGGACCGCTTCCGCTGGCTCAACTACGTCGGCCACCGCCTCATCAAGCAGGTTGAGGTTGAGGTGGGCGGCTCGCGCATTGACCGCCAGTACGGCGACTGGATGCAGATCTGGACGCAGCTCTCGCAGGCCCCGGGCACGCAGCAGTCCCTCGAGGACATGCTCGGCAACACCGCCGACCTGGTTCTCCTCAAGACGTCCGACGGTGTCCCGCTGGATGCGACGTGCGCGGCGTCTGAGCTGACGAACTCGTGCGTCTCCCGTGCGGGCACGCCGATGAAGACGCTGTACATCCCGCTCCAGTTCTGGTTCTGCCGCAACCCGGGCCTGGCTGTGCCGCTCATTGCCCTGCAGTACCACGAGGTCCGCATCAATGTGGACTTCGAGCAGAACTACAACTGCTGCTATGGAGACAGATACACAACGGGGATGGGTACAGCCTACCTTCCTCCGCAGTCTCTCCCGCAGGGCAGCGGCGCTTCGACGGGCAGCGGCATCCAGAGCCTCCAGCTCGTTGGTGCCTCCCTGTACATTGAGTACGTCTACCTCGACACGGAGGAGCGTCGCCGGTTTGCCCAGCAGAGCCACGAGTACCTGATCGACCAGCTGCAGTACACGGGTTCTGAGACGATCTCAGCGTCCTCCAACAAGATCCAGATGAACTTCAACCACCCGGTGAAGGAGATTGTCTGGGTTGTGCAGCGCGACTCGTTCGTCGACTGCTCCGCCCCGGGCGGAGTTGTGCCGTGGATCAAGGAGGCCCTCGGACAGCAGCCGTTCAACTACTCCGATGACTGGAACACGGACGGTATCGTGACGAGCATCCTCGGCCGCGGCACCCTGGCGAGCGGCGCCGCCGGTGCAACGACAGTCGGCGGAATCCCGACAACATCTAGTGCCAACGAAAGTTCGCCCGGCGCCTTCGGTGAGCCGTTCATCCCGGGTCTCGGCATCGTCAGCGGCGGCGGCCTGACGACGAGCTCTGAGCTCTACGGTGACGGTGTTGGCAACGATGGTCAGGATGTGTTCTTCGAGGCGACGACGAACTACCTCCTCGCGAAGGTGATCCTGTCCTCCAACGTGAAGTGCGAGGGCAAGAACCCGGTTGAAGTGGCCAAGATCCAGCTCAACGGCCAGGACCGCTTCGACGAGCGTGAGGGCCGGTACTTCGACCGCGTCCAGCCGTGGCAGCACCACACCCGCACCCCGGCGGTCGGCGTGAACGTCTACTCGTTTGCCCTGAAGCCGGAGGAGCACCAGCCGAGCGGCAGCTGCAACTTCTCGCGTATCGACAAGGCGACGCTGAACTTCACTGTGTCCGTGAACACGGTCAAGAACCAGAACACTGCCTCGATCCGCGTCTACGCCGTCAACTACAACGTGTTCCGCGTGATGAGCGGCATGGGTGGCCTGGCGTACAGCAACTAAACGTGAAACCAACAACTCCAAACCAAAAAAACCAACAGACACTGCAAATGCAGAGTGTGTTGGTTTATGTCTTCTTTTAACATGCACAATAAACAATGAATGTTGACTACAATAGATTGGTTCAAGAGGTGAAGCCGTACCCTCTTAAGAAATCATATATGTCATGTATTCCATGCAACGTATACATATGGGATGATGGAAATGAAAGGGAAATTGCAGAAATAAGAGATACAAATCCAGAAGTTACCATAACTGTCTTCGATGACATAACTGCAAGAGTATTCATAAAAACTCACTTCCAAAAAGATGTTATCGATGCATTTGATACATTATTAGACGAAAAGAATCGCAAGGATTTATCATTATATTGCATTCTCTATCATAATGGCGGAATGTCGTTGGATTCCCGAATATTTCTTAAGAATGGATTCAAGCTCATTGCGTTGACTGAGTCTGAATTTTTTAATCAGGCACCACATCTCCCTGCAGCACCCGGATCTATTATGGTATCGCTCGATATGATTGGAGTTCTACCTAAAAACGAAATCATGCTTTCATGCATCCGCGAAATCGTCCGGAATACGAAGTTGAAGGTATATGGTTACAATAAATACTATCCAACTGGCGAGGGTTTGCTTGGTATCGAGTACGCAAAGCAAAGTACGGAATTCCCCAAAATTATCACCAAAGGAAATCGATTCTTTATTGGGCACTATCTTATCGCGGCAATGAGAGATAAGCCAAGGTATTTTGCATTGACATCAAAGAGAGTAGATTCGTGTCTGTGGATCACAAAAGGATTATATAGAGATAAGCGTCTCATATTGTCTCCATGCGAATACGATTTGTTGCATCCGTTGATGACATTAGATTTTTCCAATACGATTGATCGCACGATCTCCGGCAAGGAGTTCACGTTTATTGCATCAAACCATTCAATTTGCCAGCATCCAACTCGTCCAAACCATTATATTTCCTTCATTCGATACATCAATTATTTCCTAAATAAATACGGATATCCGGAGACACAATACAATACAACAAAGGTTATTAACCTCACGTCTCACTGTATTCTCGATGCAGATTTGAATCGTATTGAAGATGAATCCTTTTTTGAAACAGGACTTCTTAATGAGACTGTAAACAGAGGTATAGAAGATATACGACTATTTAAGGCAGGCTCTTCTATCTTCCTTTCAGGTACATCGTATAATCCAGCAAGTGACAACTATTCAATTATTGTAGGTGAGCATTCCTTTCAAGATACTAAATATGCAAGCGCCTGCACACTCTGTGGTGGTCTCCTAGATGACAGAACGGGTGCAACTGGAGTCACAATGCTAACTGATACTGCAGGAGTCTTGCCGAATAGATTTATTACAGTTGGATTTGATACAGGTCGCACTGATAAAACCGAGAAGAATTGGTCATTTTTTGACCTTCACGGTGAAACACATATTGTATACTCGTGGTATCCCGTTATAATTGCAAAGATTGAACGGTCCAAACTAGTTAAGGTCGAAGAGAAACGTGATGTTCCTTATTTCTTTACCAAGTTCTCTGGATCAACGCCAGGGTTCACATATAAAGACGAAATTTGGTTCATGGTGCATTCAAGCAATAAAGATTGCTCAGAGAGCATTCGTGATTACTATTCATTCCTTGTTGTATTTGATCTTGACATGAACCTTCTGAGATATTCAAGACCGTTTAAATTTGAGAATGAAGTTGTTGAGTTCTGTTGTGGAATGGTAATTGAAGATACACGTGTCATTGTAAGCTATTCTGTTCTCGATAGCAAGCCAGTTCTAGCTGTCTACGATAGAGATGAATTCCTTTCATATGCGTCTATTTTGTATCGCGAAGATGTCGAAGTGCATATACCCATCATACTTGAAACGCAAGTTCAAACTGTAGAAGTACCCACTACATCTGAAATTACAAAGTCTTCATTCAATACACGTGTTTCAGCTACTCAAAATCACATACGTGCAGTCAGGGAGTTTAAAAAGCGTTCTGGGTCTGGACTTATTTAGTCAGATCTTGCCGTTGTCTCCAATCATCTCCTCCTCTAGGAGCCTTCGGTCCAGAATACGGACTTTCATCAAAGAAAAACAAAGGCCCACGCGACTTCCCGGGTTCAGTTGGCATCATGAACAACCACACAATGATCAGCACAACTACACCTCCAGTCATCAAAGTTGAATCAACTTTCATTACTAGAGTGGTTTATTTTTTTATGTTGTTTCTAGTACTATTAGCTTACTTACGCCGTCTTAACGAAGTGGTTCTTGAGGTAGCTCTGCAGGTTGAGGTACGTGACCGTGTCCTTGTCCGTGCACTTGAGGAGCTTGGCCAGAACCGCATCCGGGATGATGCGACGCTTGTTCGCCGGGTCAAAGCAGTTGTGGCTCTTGACGTACGTCGCAACGAACTTCGTCACATCCGTCTGCGAGCGGAGGGAGTTGTGCGGAAGTCCCATGAAGGTGCACAGCTCCGGGGTCAGGAGACGCGGCTTGAGGAACGCGTTGTTGGCACGGCGGGCCTCCCACGCCTTCTTCTCCTCAGGCGTCATGTCCTCGGGCTTCTTGGAACGCTTACGCTTCTTCGCGTCCTT
>Ga0209107_10001525_pt1 | contig 12952 bp, 10 predicted proteins | sample LakErihyJuly2011_2_FD_187460 | JGI IMG/M metagenome (GOLD analysis project Ga0209107, IMG submission 187460) | Freshwater microbial communities from dead zone in Lake Erie, Canada - CCB hypolimnion July 2011 (SPAdes) (version 2) | ecosystem: Environmental > Aquatic > Freshwater > Lentic >... | reverse complement strand
GGGGGGGGGGGGGTTGAGCAGCGCGGATATATCTAGTTGTGAACATACTTATAAATAATCATTTGTTCTTGAAATCTGACATCAGATTTTAATTCAATTTTTTGATCCTCTGTTCCATATCATGCTTAATCTAAGGTGATCTAGTAATGGGTAAAGGTGGGCGATTTCCTGGAGATCTAGTCTATGGGTTAGAATAGAAGCTAGTTTTCCTCAACGGCTAGTCTTTTATCATTTTTTGATAAAAAATTGATTGTTCCTAGTTTTCTTGTAATATGGCCTTTGATTCTTCATAACTTTTTTTAGACTCTTCTAATCTTTTTTCGTACATAATTGCTTAAGTATTTTGGATTTTTTCGGACTCAGAAATCTAGGATTTTAATAATAGAATGGCAGAGGTTTTTTCCTCCAACTCTTTGGTCATGGTGGTTATTATTTCTTCATATTTTATTATTTATTATTTGAATTTGTTTGCCATCAGTAAAGAATTTTTTAATTTTTCTTCTTAGTCTTTGGAAATTATTTAGATTTTTTCTTTATTTGATAAAAAATTTTTCTCAGAAATATGGAGTTTCTGTTATCCTTCTAAATAAAATTAAGGTTGGGGTTGGGGTTAGGGTTAGGGTTAGGGTTGGGGTATATAATAATTACACAATAAGTCTTATTTCATGGTCTCAATTTTTTTTCTCATTTGAATATTTTCTGACTCAAGATCACTGAATTATTAATTTCTAACATCAATAGATGAATAATCACTTGTAATTTATTCGATTTGGACACATAAATCAATAAATTTTTGTTCATTTTCTACATGAATTTGCTTATTCATGTATTCTTTGTTTTCCAATTCTATCAATATTTGTTGCTATAATTTAAATTATTTTTCTTTTTCATTGAATAGACTTTGAAGCTCGGAGTGTTCTGAGTTTAAATCCAAGAACTAGTTCTCCAAAAGTCCCCTTTCCTCATCTTTTTATTAGATTTCTTCTAAATTAAGTTGGAATTCCTACACTATCGTGTGTTGATAATTCTAAACCCTATCGATGATTAATTTTTGATTATTTTGGTTAACTTTAAAAAGTTCTATTAAAAAAACCCGAAAAACTTTAAATTTATTTTTAATTGATAAAGTTTTTACAACCTTCTAATTACGTGTTTTTCGTTTAATATAATATTTCCAATTTTGGAAAAGAATCCCAGTTTTTTATTTTTTGTACTTTAGTAGCATTCTTATTATAGTTCTCTTTCTCTCTTTTTTTATTTTTACCTTCATGTGCAGAGTGTACCATTATTAAAAGATCTAACATTATCTGGATAAGCGTTCAGTTTCATTGTTTATTTGGGTCTGGATAAGATCAGAGGTTTTATTCTTCCAATACACAAAACATTGAATTTAACGCTATTTGTTGATTTTTTCTTATATATATCTATGGATGTATTTCTGAAATCTTGATTTTTCGCTATATTCTATTAATAATTTATAACATTTTCGTTTCAATTTTTGTTGGTAAAAAAGATTGGATTTGAGGTTGATATTTTCGTATTTTTAGGTCTTAAAGAATTATTTTTTCCATTCGAAAAAACATAATTTAGTTAATTTACAGCTGTAGTAAGAAAAAGAGCTTTTTTTGATTTTATTTTGAAGGGGATAGTCTTGTTTCCAAAACACAAACACTTGGTTGATTTTATTCAATTTTTTTTAATTTATAAAATTTTCCAATTTTTTTTTTCTTTTGTATCCTTCTAAACTCTATAATTTAAGGATTTTTAACGATTTATTTGTCAAATTATTGTTATGAAATTCTTAATACAGTTGGTACTTTAAAAGCTTTATTTTTCGGTAGCCAAAGTACCAAGTTTTCCATTTACAAATAATTTTTTATTTGATTTTATACTAGTGGAAATTATCGGCTTTAGTCAGATATAACACCTCTTGATTATTTGGGTACCTAAGTTTATTCATAGCTAGCTTTAGAAGCTGGAAAAATGTATTTAGAATATTTGTTTATCTAAATTTATCTACATTTTTGGCATTTTGTTTGTTATTTTAACTAAAATTTATGTTGAATTTTAAATTAAAAAAAAATTTATTCAAAATTTTTTCGTTGAATTTTTTAAAAAATTTTTGAACATTTTTCTAAAAAAAAATATTTTTTTTCCAATCAAAAAAACATTTTTTTTGAAATTTTTTGAGAATTTTTTTTTTATTTAATTTAGCAGATTTGTTACACCAAGAGAAATGCCTCCAAGAAACAAAAATGTTTATTTTATAAGCTTGAGATTGTTTAAATAATTGGCGCTGTCTGAATTATTTCACGGTCACCGAAATTTGGGTTGCTTTTAATAAGGTAAAATATAATAATTTTTGAAGTCTTTTTTAATCGAATTTTGTAGCTATTTTGTAAAGAATTTAATTATTTCGGTAATTTTATAATTATATTGCGTATTGTTAAGCCTCCTCTTCAACGTTTTGAAGATTTTGAAGCTCTTTTTCGAAATTATAATTTATTAGTAAGGATTCATTGTATTATTATCTGAGAGTATTGGCTTCATTTTTAACCTAGAATTATTAATAAAAATTTATTGGAAAAAAATCCCAACCCCAACCCTAACCCCAACCCCAACCCCTAATAAAAAATTATAAATACCTTTATCAATTAATCTTCGTTTTTAATTATTTCTTACTGTATTGCGTGTATTTCTTCTTTTGCGTTTTTTATATTGTTAATATTTTGTTCATAATATTCTTTGATTTTAATTTTATATTTTTTGTTTATTTCGTCTAAATTTGTAATTTCACCAATTTTTTCGTTTAAATCATTTGATAATTAGGAGGAATTATCTTTTTTTTGTTATTTTTTATTACTTTTTTATATATCCTCAATATCCTCTTGTATGGGTTTTAATTCCTTATAAAATTTAAAAAATTATTTACTCTTTAAGAAGGTTATGGGACAATTTTTTTAGGTGAAATAGTTTTATTAGGGTTAAATTTTTGTACATCATCTTTTTTCTTAAGGTAGGGGTTAGGGTTATGGTTGGGGGAGGGGTTGGGTCGCTTTTAATTGGATTTCCCCAAATTAGCCTTTTTCGATATGTTCCCTAGTTCAATTAATTTTTTATCACATATATGTTCCAACTCCGCCATTTTTTATTTTTATCTACTCAATAATTCAGTAAAAGCAAGTTCATAATTAATGATTTAGTCTTAATCATATTTCTCATTAATTTCTTCAAACAAGGTGTATAGGTCGGTCATAAGATTATCCCTTAAGAGTTCCTTTGTGTCAGAGTCAAGAATATCCTCATAAACGAATATTTTCTTGAAATAAGCAACAGGTTTTGCAACAAAATTCTGGGCGAATCTTTCTTGAATTTGGAACAAATTTTTGTGAATATCGAGTTTTTTATTAAAAGAATTTAGTTGGATTATTGTACAGTAATTTGACACCATCATTTCGATCAAGCTAGACTACTACTTGATTTTTATCTCGGCTTCGACGCGGTCATCACTACCTATTTGAATCTCGTCTAGTTCTGTTAAATTAGGAAGAACGGAAAGCACCAATAGTTTATATGTAGGATGTTTGCAAACTGGATTTCCTTTCATATTTAAATGTTATAAATTTGAAACTTTCTTTAAATATTTCAAAAAAGAAACATCAGATATCTAAGGTGGGATAGAGGGTAGGGGTGGGGTACTAAATTACCTAATTATTGGCTATAGCTAAAATATATAAATTTTTAAATTATTCTATTCCTTCTAAGGAATAAATCGCGTTATTTGAGAGCTAGAGTTCCTCTATGTTGTTAAATTTCTAAGGAATTCGATCAATTTTATTAACACCTTTATTATATAATTATATTTTGATCTCATCGACCAGACCAGGGGATTTTTCCATTGCTTTGGAGAGCAAAATAAATCCCATTTAATTCTAGACAAGCTTTGGTTTTTTTATTAGTACTAGGCCTTTCTTTTACCTGTTTTGATCCTAATAGCTCATATTTTTTATTTAAAAATTTAATTTAAATTATTTTTTATTTTATTTTATGGAATTTATTGACGTTAACCAAGACAAAAATGAGTCTCAAGGTAGGGAAGAGGAATCCAGGAGGAATTCTAAAATGTTAAAGGACCAAAAAATAGATAATATTCTGAAATAAATAGAAAAAGAAAAAGAAACATTGAGGCTTGAAAACGAAAAAAGATGAAAATCATACGAATCCTCCAAAAACTTAAAAAAAAACGAAGAAAATTAAGAAGAATAGAATGTTTTTGCATTAGCCGCGGAAGCACCCCAGTTCCCTGAAATCCTATGTATACCAGCTTAATAAACCAAATAAGTTGAGTTTTATAGATTCAAAGAATAATAGGAGTTTGAGGGACAGAACTTAGATTAGCCGGGGTAAATATAGGCTCTCAATTTATCATAAATGGATGTCTTAGATGAGAATGCCCCCTTTAGTCTTGTAAATGAATGCGAAAGTCATCCAATGATTAAGCTGACTGATTCATTCATATCAAGAGGGTCGAGTCTTCTTGACGGAGGAGACGATATAAAACTCACCGAATTATTTGAAAAATAGCTTAAACAGCTAGAGACTAAGTCCAAGACTGGGATTTATTGCTACCATCACATGCCTGATGCCGCAAAAATAGGTAAAACCCACTATTTAGACGTCAACTAAGTAACCGATAAGGTAAGGATTTCTCCTAAAAATAAGATCGATGAACTTGATTTGAATAAGAGGGTTCTTAAGTACTACTGTCAGAGCTGCGAGGAGGTGGTGTGTGAGTACTGTCTTATCCAAGGACCTCATAACAATCAGCTCCATGTGGTTGATTACCTCATATTTTACCATGAAAAAAGAGTTGAATTATTTAAAAAATTGATAAGCGACAAAGTAGGATCAAAAAAACAAAAAATTTTTGATCAAATTGATAAAGTTAAGAGTGCTCAGGACACAATCATGTAAGAGGTGAGCGTGATAACGAAGGATATTAACATGGAATTCGACGGAATCTTCCATCGTCTTGATCTCTGCGTTGGTGGAAAAGTCTCGATACTCCAAAAAGAAATCAATAGGTTACAAAGAGTGATCAATGATATAGAGGACATAGTGATAACTTTCCAAGAGTGTTTGAAGAGAACAAGGAGCGACAGCTACTCACAGCAAGATAACCTGCTGATGGATGACTATCCTTAACAGCACTTGCTGTAGTTCCTGATCTTATGGAAGAGGATTTAGAAGAAGAGCAAGAATACAGAAGCAATTCGATTCAAATAGGAAATTGATGTCTACCCTTACGACATTCCGAGAGAGATGGCATAGATAAAGTCGATGTTGCGTGAAGGAGACAGCTACGATCAACTACACATGATAAGGAATTAGATTATGTGGAGAGTAAAGGAAGAGAGGAAGAAAGACTTAGCCAAAATCAAAGACACCCAGAAAAATAAATTTGAAAGATAATTTTGTTATTGGATAGGGTTGGCTGATCGTCTCCAGAAGGAATACGAAGGTTATAACTAGATCTGCTACTTCTGCGGGACCTTGATGACCGAAAAATCCGTTAATGACGCTTGCCATACCAATAAAGATATTAAACCCAAAACCAACAAGATATGGACAGAACTCCCGCCTGAGAAGGATTTCTTCGGTTCTAAGAGACATTTTTGGGGATAACCTCTCTAAGCTTTGAGAAATCCGAAGCTAGGAGAGCTCCCCCCTCTTCCAAATAACCTCCAAGCTTAAATATTATACTATAATTCCGTCAAAATGTTGATGCTTAATCTAATGAAAATAAAGAGAAAAATCACTCGAGATAACCTAAATTTGCTTAAAGAATTCAAAGCAATCGAAGGTGAGAAAAAAGGCCACGTGACTCTCATACAATTTCAGTATATTATGAATAATGTTCTAGATCTAGAGCAGGACGAAATCCAAAAGATAACGAATTTTATAATTGAGAGAAAAAGGTCGGGATGGGCTAAAGAAACAGGAGAATCATTTAAGATGGATAAGTAAGTCGATTTTACCATGTTCTTGAAGTTTGTGGAGCAGCCTGAAATTCTAGAGGAGAAAGCGAATTAATTCGTGGAAAGAGAGAAGATCTCAAGGCAAGCACCCGACGCTTTCATAAACTTCGATCCAATCGATGAGAATGAATCCTCTGACAAGGATGGTGAGCGCAACCCCTTAGAGAGCACAATTAAGTTAGGGAAACCAAACGATAGAGCCTTCATCCGTTAACATATCTGAAGTGAGGGTAGGGGTTAGCTCATAAAGGGCTCAATTTTAATTATATTTTTTATTATAAATATATTTAAAAATGAATAAAATAATAAATATTTTTGCAAAGACTCTCTCAAGTAGGTTAAGCAAGGTGTCTCTACATCACCTACCCGCAGGTACTATATTCATGCAATTCTTATAGTCTCCTTTAGCAAAAAATTTGATGATAAAGATAAAGAGGATCTTTCCAAGTACGATGACGACCGCAACCACCACCCTTTTTATATAGATCTCAGAGATAATTGGCAGAAGCCTCTAGCAAAAAAAAGAAAAAGATAAGCAAGAATCGCGATTATTAAGGCTAATAAGGTACCCCCTCCAATATTCAATAATTTAGGTCGAGACTCCTCCTGAACCTCAGAAGTTCGTGGTTCACAACCCAGTGGTTGGGATATAATACCCACCCGCTGAAAATTAAATTTTTGCTGTCGTTCAGATACTAGGGAAGCAGTATAAAGTTGTTCAAGATGATATAGTCGTGATGGATTGGATGAAGTAGTACGACATTAATGATCATGTGATGTTCGATTAGGTCCTTCTAGTAGGAACTCAGCATTACACCTCGATAGGGCGCCCTCTAGTAGAAACCGCGAAAGTATACGCAACTGTCGAACAGCAGACAACTTCCTCCAATATAGAGGGATTTTGGTACAAGAGAAGAAAAAACACTAAAAGACATTGGGGTAACATATATTAATAAATATAAGGCTCTCGATCAAAGCTAACAGTATTTCGAATCGATAAAATTGATCACCAATTGAATGAGTAGTAATTCAACAAGGCGGTGAGTTTAGTTTGAGAGGGAGGGGTGCAGCAGTAAGTAGAGTCATTGCGGCCCCTACCGGATGACTCAGAATAAATATGTTAAAAACATGTTTTTTGTAATCACAATTAAAGAAATTATTCATTTAAATTTTAAAAATCGTCTAATAGTTGATCTTCATCCCAAACTATTTTAGGCACTTGTACTTCATTGTTCAGTATTATTTGGTCAACTATTGACAAGGAGTGTTGTTTAAGATTGCAAGCTTCTCTCAATTCCAGTTGATTGCGTTCGCCTAGGGGTTAGTTTTAGTAATCAAACACAGCATCGTTCGAGAGTATCTAGGCTAGAACAGGTTAGAAGAGGAAAGGAGATCCACCCTGACCCTAGCTAATCTTAACTCCAAAATAATCAACAACAAATGCCCATTGATGGACAGAGAACATATCTATTTAGATCTTGGAGATGATTTCTAATAGCTTCAGGGCCTCAAGTTAGAGAAAAGTATGTCTGCATTTGGAAGTTAAGATTTGCGTTAAAATATGTATAATAAGGGGGTTAAGCTCTTTAAACATTTTTATAATATTAGCAGAAGAAAGTTTTGTCAGTATAACCCGCAGTGAGAACAGTAGGAGCGCTAAAAGCGAAGGCTGAGCAGGCAATGAGTTCTTGAAGATCTCGCCCACCTGCATCAAGAAGGGTTGGAGGTGTTCTTTGTACTAATCTTGGTCGCCTGTAAATACTATGAAAATAAATCTTTTTAAGGAATTTAATTTCTTTTTATTTTCTTCTAGGTCTTTCGAGAAGATGCCGATATTCCCTCCTGCACCGCTATCTCCAAGAGTCTTTACTCCCTCCCCAAGAGAAATCTTTTGCAGATAGTCACTCATATAATTGGTTGTCTTGTCGTTTTAAATGATCAAATTGATGAGTTTCGAATAATTTTTTAAAATTTATTTATCGATGGAAAATACTCTTTCTTGAGTGAACATTAAAAAGACAGGCTTTTTGAAATCTTTGTATAGTCCGGGGAGAGCTTCCAAAAGTGTAATCGCTAATTCACTTATTTACTCTGCGAAAACCTCCTCTTAAATATGAGCATATATGTATCCGAACAAGGGGTCCATAAATTATCTAACAATATCATGAATCTTCTCCTTCTTGTCATAAGAGAAGGAAGTCTCCAGTAGGGGGATCGCAAGATGTTGGATTGTTTTGATGGCTATAAGGCGATACTTGATCTGAATCTCCCCTGCATTGATAGTTCCTATGTTTCCGAATATGTCGAGCAGACTATCCTATTTAACCTTGTTCTATTTTGACAATTTCCTCGTATTATTATACTACATAAACAACTGGTATTGATAGGGGCTGAATGGCAGAACCATTTTAAATTGATTTTTTAAGGATTAAACACCCAATTTTATATCTATCTATTCATTTAGTTTAAGAGTGTAAGCGCCGGAGACTAGGAAAGAGCAGTACATCAACCTTGACGTTATTATCTCCTAGAATTCATTTCTAAATCTTTTATCATTCATCAAAACCGATGGAGAACATTTAGAGCTCATCAAATATAATAGCTCGAGGGTCCATAGTATTGTGCTGGGGTTTTTTGAGAGGGTGAATTTAACTATGAGTTTGAAAATATGTAGCCAAAGATTCTCCAATAAGTGCCTTTAGAGGTTCTCAATTAGTTTATGGGAGAAGTAGATGTATAGGAAGAAGAGAGTTCTTGCCTCGTTGAGGGAGTTCTCGTAGGACAAATTGAAAAAATTTTTCTTGTCTTAGTGTGTCTTCTTGAGATTGAATTCACTTATCCCATAGACAATTGGGGAATTGTAGAAGGATTCCAGGAAAATCTCGTGTTTTATCCCTAGTGATAGTAAGAGTTCTATTATCTTGGACATTAGCTAGGTGGGAATGAACTTCTGGTCTAAGGACTTGAATTCAGCTACGCATTCTAAATTCCATAGGATAATTAGCGCATTCATTACTTCTATGGGATGCTGCATGAATAATGCTTTGAGTATTTTTATAGAGCTGTTAGTGTTTATTTGTTAGTGAGGATTAAGATTTTTGAATTTCTCATTTGAGTAGACCGGTCCACCAATGACAGTGAAGTAGCTTGCACTTAGGAACTGCTCGGAGTTCACAAAAGGAAGGAGGAACAACTTAATTATAGATTTGATGTCTTGTAGGATGAACTCACAAGTCTCAGGGTGTTTGTCGAAAAGGTAATCTGTCTTTGGCTTCCCGCCATCATTGGAATAGTAGCCTAACGTTAACATGGATGCCATTGTGTCTGCTACAGTCAATAGGGTGTCTAGTGATTTTTCATCGGATTTTTGGAGCATAACACTCTCAAGTTCATCTTTATTCTTCATATGAAAAAAAAAATTAAGGATCACTATAGCCCCTCCCTAAACATCTTTATAAGAGCTCTCATACACCCTAACTATTCCGTAGTATGCATGTAGCACGCTTTTAATCCACTCTGTGAGTTGAGGGTGCTATAAATAATTGCTAATCAATGGGATACAAGTAGACACGAAGTTAATGATCTACCCTCTCACGTAGACACTCCCAGATTGCAATCCTACAACAATACTTTTTATGAACAAAGGAGAGCTAAGTATGTGCACAAAGACTGACTTCTTGGTGTGGTACGTGCATTTACGGCTGAAAGAGGAATGGAAGAATATCGTCTTTATAACGTCTAAAATCTGCATCGCATTGCGTTCGTTGTTCTCTGTAAAATTCCATAATTAAAGTAAGATATGATCCCCAATGTAGGCGCACATTGCAAGTGAGGTCTATTGATCCTAGATACTGTTGATCAATTGTTCCAGAATGTCGCTGTTCAGACTATTGATGGCTTAGCCCTCGGTAAAGTGTTCCTATGAGAGGCTGTCAAGCGCTTGCACTTTTAAAAACTTTATACAAAGAAGGATGAGTACATCTAAGTAAGTCATTTTTTTCCCTGTTTCAGGGAAATCCTTACAAATGAAGAGGAAAGAGATCTTTATTTGAGTTAGCTAAGGCAAAATTGCCAATATCTCTTCGGAGAGGGGGGTACTGGTGAGGTAATTCACGAGCACTGTATTGCAGATCCTCATAATGTTCTTTAATTTATCCAAAGTTATCGAAATTTTAAATATTTCATCCGTCTTTAGGAGGATGAGCTGACCCCCTGGGGTCACATAAAAAAGATCATTTATCATGAGTAGTTTGGAAAATAAGGGATCTATAATCTTCTACATATTATTCTCTTGGACTAACCAGTTCTTACTAACATGTCTCAGGACATAGTTTGAGTGGTCAAGAAATTATAGGATCTACTAGAGACCTATCTAGTGGATTTTCTTAAGAGTAAGCTCACTCCCTGAACAATTGTTTTAGTGCGTGTACTTGAAGAACACAGCAAATCTTTTAATAGCTATCTCCTTCTCATAAATTTCCTCTTTTTTGAACTAATCAATGATAATTCTTATAAGAAGATTTGGCATAAGATCATTAAGGACAAGCAATAGGGTTATTGTTTGGCTGTTGTCCTGGCAAAAATCTAGCAGGCTCCACAGACGGTGAAGGATAAGGAGGCATTACTCCTCATTAAGTGATTCTATAATTAACCCTCTTAAGTGAATATATATAGGCTAGGGGGTGGAAAATAATGTGAGTAAGGACTCCATGACAAAGAAATAGTCAGAGATTGGGTCTATGTTGATGCATGAGATGAGACCTGAGAACCAGGCAGGAGACTTGCTCAAGGATCCTATCTCTAGTAGTTGCTGCATGGATATTATGACATGAATTGCCTTTTTTAGAACAAGTCGGCATCTTTTCTCCTCTTTTAGATGTATAATATTGGACATAAATATCGTGCAAAAATCCACGCAAGTATCAAATTTATGATCTACTTCAACTTCTGGTTCGATCTTTTCTGATTGAGCGTTCAAGTCGGCGTTTCCCTCTCTCTACTCTGTTTCTGAATTTTAATCCTGTGCATTTATGTCTCCCGCAATGTGTCCAGTAATGCCTGCCCCGCCTTCAAGAAACGGAGACTCTTCCTATATGAGAGTAATTTATGTGGTTTTTTTGATTTTTCTGATCTATAAATAGCTTATCAATTTTTCAATTATTTTTCCAAGATATACGAGGACAGGGTTTAGGAAAGGTAGATTAAGAATCTATTCTTAGGAAATTCCTCCAAAAATCACACACAACCCCTTAAGGATCTAAAACAGCCCCGTCTCTTCTTTATCGTTTTATATTTAAGCAACATAGTAGATTAGAAGGGTAATCTCTTTACATTAAGCATCATCAACAATGTTTATGGATTTTTAGAGATAGTCCAATAACCCACCTATTATCTTATCAATTTAACCGCAGGGAGAGTTCAAGAACTTTAATGCGGTCTTTTAGAACTCTGAGGAGAATTAATGACCACTTTGATATTTATAGAAGTATTCGATGATTGTGACTGACATTTTTTAGATTATTATAGCAACCATATTTTGATGCTCATTGTAGAAGTTTTAGAGTATCTTTAAAGGAACTTCGACAGACTGTAAATCTACATGTTCTTATTTGAAAATGTTTTTGAATACTTCGATAACTAATTAAAGAACAATAGAATTCTATAAAATAAGGGTGTAAGGGGGGGTGGGTCACATGGGGGTGGAGATGGGGGGCATACTTTTTCATTCAATTAATAAAGATTATCAATGTCTGGTTTATCAAATAACCATTTATTAACTCTTCTTATCATTGTATTATCTCTTGTTTTGAGTAAATAAAGAACAGCTTCAATCAAGGATATTTATTCCGTTAAGGAAAAGAGAGTAGATTAAGGTTTGATGTGCGAGATCATGAAGTCCAAAATATTTCTTCTAACAAGATTATTGGGATCTTCAAGGCAACATAAGATAGCGTTCAATACTAAAGTTGTTTTGTTAGGGAAGTTGTTAAAGTCAGAGTTAGCGTCAATTTCTGCTTCAATCAATTCCAATTTTGAATTTTTTATTTGAAAGTTAAATATTTTTTACGGAGAGTCGGTTTTCTTCTTATTTACTGACTCTTCGTCGTCACTCACCATCATAAAACTCCCGTTATTATTCGGAAGTTTAGGCAGAATGGAAGAGAGCAGGTGTATAGCAGATGCTCTGCCCTTCTGCTGTCTCGCTATAACCATCCAAATACACCCAATGTAATATTTCCTACCTGCTGCGTTTTTGATCATATCGAGGATTTTGAAGAGCTCTTTGACTACTTCTTCAACATTATCATCTAGTACTGGTATTAAGACCATTAGTAGTCCAGGTAAACATGGGATTATTTGCCTTTTAAGAGGGATATAGTACTCTTTAACGATTTTCAGAATGTGAATTTTCAGTCGGGGGGCTGCAAACTAGAAAAAAGGAAAAATTCCGTTACTATAGATACCTATATCCGCACAAAAAATGCTACAATAATCTTCAGGAGATTTTGATACCTTTTGATTATATAAAAATTGTACCATTTTGACGTTTATAAAGATTTATTCGTATATTTGTAAGGTTTTTTAATGGATATCTTCACTTAGATCGGGGACTAGACACTAAGCTAGTCTCTTTCCGAAGAGAACTTTATCATTGATATATGGCGTTGGATTATCTCTCACAACTTATTCTACCTTGGATAACCATCCACTTAGATCCTTATCTTTGTGTTTGTCGAAATTACTTAGTAAACTAATCAAATATTTATTTAGAGCTGACGAGTTTTATATTAACTTGGCATTTACATCCATATGAATAAATTTTAATTTTTTTAGATTTTGAATTTAAATTATTATTTAATTTAAATTTTAGTAATAAATAAATTTTATTTATGTAAAAAAATAAATATTTTTAT
>Ga0209107_10001523_pt1 | contig 12958 bp, 9 predicted proteins | sample LakErihyJuly2011_2_FD_187460 | JGI IMG/M metagenome (GOLD analysis project Ga0209107, IMG submission 187460) | Freshwater microbial communities from dead zone in Lake Erie, Canada - CCB hypolimnion July 2011 (SPAdes) (version 2) | ecosystem: Environmental > Aquatic > Freshwater > Lentic >... | reverse complement strand
GGATTAAACGACCCCCCCCTGGTAGACAAAGTTGGCCGATCGACACCTTACGGCGCCTTCGCGGCCCCCTCGGCCACCACGCGCACCCGCAGCGCCCGCGCGGGGTCGAAGAGCCCACCCGCCGCGCCTTTCACCTCATCGAGCGTGATCGACTCGAAATCGGCGCGCAGCGTGCGCGTCCACTCGAGCCAATCCGCGCGCGATTGCGACTGCGAGACCGCTTCCAACCAGAAGCCATTGTTCTCGAAGCGCGACTTGAGCCCCTCCACCACGGGCTTGCGCGCACGCTCGAACTCATCAGCGCTGATGCTCCCGGCGCGCATCTGCGCAGCCACGCGATCGATCGCGGCGTTCGCCGCATCCATCTCGACAGGCTTCACATCGAGGCTCGTGTAGATCGTGCCGTAGCCGCGGTAGAGATCCGAGGCGTCGACCGCGATGCCCGGCGAGTAGGTCGCGCCGAGTTTCTCGCGGAGCTCGTCGGTCATCTTGATCTGCAGCACTTCACCGATCAAAAACTGCACGCGTGAGCGGCGTCGATCAAAGCTGTCACCCGCAGGCCAGGCGACCGCGAGCACGGCCTTGTCGGCCTCAGCGCCGTGGCGCAGCACCACGGGCGCCTTGGGGGCGGCGGGGAAGCGCATCGGCGAAACGCCACGGCTGCGGTCGAAGTCCCCGCGGCGCAGCGGCAGCGTGCCGAGCGTGGCCGCCACGGCGGCGATCGCACGGTCGACATCGACATCGCCGACGATCGCGACCTCCATCGCGCCCTCACGCATCGCTGACGCGAGCACCGCACGGATCTCCTCCGGTTTGCGGGCCTGCAGTTCCTCCAGCGTAGGGACGCCGAAGCGCGGATCGCCGTCGCGCAGTAATCGCGCGAGGTCGCGCGACAGCACGCCCTGCGGCGTCGCCTCGACGGTCTTGCGCCACACGCCGACGAGTTCGCGGAACTGCTCGAAGGCCTCTGGACGATAACCGGGGTCCGTCAACTGCGCGGTGAACAGTTGCAACTGCAGGTCGAGGTCGGCAGGCGGCACCGTCGATCCCATCAGGTACGCGTCCTCGTCAACGCTGACGCCGAGCGACCAGTTGCGCCCCGCGAGGATGCGCTGCAACTCGTCCACCGAGTGCTTGCCGAGCCCTGCGTTGCCGAAGGCGTTGTCGATCCAGAGTTCAAGCCCCGGCTGGTCCTTCGGCATCGCGCGCTGTCCGTCGCCGAAGCGCACCTGCACCGACACGCGATCCTTCTGGTAGGGCGTGGGCTTGAAGTTCAGCAGCACGCCGTTGGCGAACTTGACCTGCGTCACACCGAGGTCGGCGACCTCGGTGCGCGCGACGATCTGTCCGAGCGCGCCCGGATCCGCGTAGGCGAAAGCGGCCGTGCTCGCTACTTCCGGTGCCGCCACCGCCACCGCGCGGCTCGCGCCGTAGGCGGCGAGGATCGCCTCCGCGGGCTTATCGAGCGTGGCGGCGGTCGATATGAAGATGCGCGGCGGGTCCTCGCCCCAGGCGGTACGGAACGCCGCTTCGACCTCGGCCCGCGTGACGCCGGCCGCGGCCGCATCGAAAAGACGCAGGTCCTCGACGGGCGTGGTGAACACCGTGCGACCATCGAAATCCCCCACCAAGGCGTTGGCGAGGTTGCGGGTGCGGCGCGTCGCGGCGCCCTCGGCGGCGTTGCGGTAGGCGGTGCGCAGATTGCTCAACTGCTCCTGCAGCTCCGCATCGCTGAAGCCGTACTGCAGGGCGCGGCGCAGTTCCTGCTCGCCGACCGCGAGCGCCGCCTGCCAGTTCTCAGGCTTGGAGACCACGCTGACGCTCGGCCCCTCGGCCAGATCGAACGCACCCGAGTAACCCGCACCGCCGCTGATCAGCACCGTGCCCGGCTTGCGGGTCAGGGTGTCGAAGCGACGCGACAAGATCGAGAAGCCAAGATCGCGCACCAGGTTGATGCGGCGGTCCACAGCCGTGTCGGGCATTAATTCGTAGGGCCGCTGCGGCCCGAAGCTAATGACCGTGGGTAGCGACGGACCCTGGAAATAGCCCGCGGCGAGCTTGGACGGCGCGACCATGCCGAGCTCTGGCTGGACGATCGGCGTCGCTGGGCGCTGCCAATCGCCGAACTGGGCGCGGATCTTCTGTTCGATCGCCATGGGATCAAGGTCGCCCACCACCACTAACAGCGCGTTGTCAGGGCGGTACCACCCCTCGTAGAGCGCAAGGAAACGCTCGCGCGGCGCGCGCTCAATGACCTCCTCGGTGCCGATCGGCAAGCGCTGACTGATCAGACTGTCCGGGTACAGGAAGTTCAAGCGGGCCACCAGCGCGCGGAACTGCGGCGAATCACGGCTACGCTTCTCGGAGAGGATCACGCCGCGCTCGCGGTCGATCGCCGCAGGCGAGAGCAGCAAACGGTCCGCCGTCTCGCGCATCAGCATCAGCGACTTGTCGACCAACTCGTCGCGGGTGTCCGGCAGGTCCAGCTGGTAGACCGTCTCGAGGAAGCTGGTGTACGCATTCGTATCGGGACCGAAGGCGAGCCCAAGCCGCTCGAGCAACTTCACCATCTCGCCTTCCGGGATGTTCTGGCTGCCGTTGAACACCATGTGCTCGAGGAAGTGCGCGAGGCCGCGCTGATCGTCGGCTTCCATCATGGAGCCGACCCCGAAGCGCATGCGCACCGCCGCGGTCTTGCTCGGCAGCGCATTGCGCAGGAGCGCGTAGCGCAGCCCGTTCGGCAACTGCCCGTAGGTGACCGCCGGGTCGGGCTGGAGCTCGGAGGCCTCGTGCGCCCAGATACGCCGCTCGCGCAGCGCCTCGAGCGTGGCGGGCGCAAGCGCGGGGTCGGCGACGGCAAGTTTGTCCGCCGCATCGGGCGCGGTGGCACAACCGGCGAGCGTGAGGAGGGCTGTGAGGCCTGCGACGCGCAGCGCGCACAGGAGGGGCCGAACGGAGCTGGCGATCTTCATTCGCCAAAGATAAACCATCCGCCTCACCACGTGTGAGAAGTCCGGATGTGTGGGAAGACTGGGGTGGACGGGGCGCCAGTCCCGCCGAGCGCTCCGCGAGGATCAGCCCATCAAACGGGTAGCGTCCCCGACCCCCGGCCGCCCCGCAGCAGGTATTCCTGGGTGCCCCGGTGGTAGATGTGGTCGGTGTCGAGGGCGGCCGAACGGGCGTACTGGAACGCCGGAGCGAGAGACTCGTAGATGGGCTCGAAACCGCGCTGCTCGGTCATGTGGAAGAGCTCGGCGAAGGACTCGATCACGAAGTAGGTCGACTGCAGATCGGAGATCTCGTAATCGGTGCGCATCACCCGGTCGACATTGAGGTGGATGCGGTGCGGCGAGCCTCCCTCGAGCGCGAACACGGTCTCGGTGGGGCCTGAGAGGACCCCGGCGCCATAGATACGCAGCGCGCCCTCCTCGAGCACCAGTCCGAACTCCACCGTGTACCAGTAGAGCGCGGACAGCGCCTTCAGGCGGTTGTAGCGCAGCGCCTTCCAACCGGCGCGTCCGTAGGCGGCGAGGTATTCGGCGAACACGGGATCGGCGAGCAGTGGCACATGCCCGAAGACGTCGTGGAAGACATCGGGTTCCTCGACGTAATCGAACTGCTCGCGCGTGCGGATGAAGTTGCCGGCGGGAAAACGGCGGTTGGCGAGGTGGTAGAAGAACACCTGATCCGGGATCAGCATCGGCACCGGCACCACGGTCCAGCCGGTGAGTGCGCGGAGCTTTTCATTGAGCGCGCCGAGTGCGGGGATGCCGCCGCGACCGAGATCGAGCCGCTCGAGCCCCTGCAGGAACCCGCGGCACGCACGGCCAGGCAGCAGCGCCATCTGCCGCGCATAGAGATCGTCCCAGATGCGGTGTTCGGCGGCGGAGTAGTCCCGCTGGACGAGTTCCAACCAGTCCTCACCGAGCCCCGCCGGTTTGCGCAGCGGCGCGACGAACACCTCCGGCGGCAGCGCAGGGATGCGTGAGTAGTCGAAGTCGTCCATCGATGCGGCCCTCGCCCGCCGCCGCTCAGCGCGGCTCCATCCAGCGCGGGGGCTCCGCGACGAAAGGTTTGATGCCGAGTTCAGCGTACACCGCGGACGGGTCGATGCTGCGGCCCTGGGTGACGACGAGCGCGATACGCTTGAGCACCGTGATGTCCTTAGTCGGATCACCGTCCACCAGCACGAGGTCCGCCGCCTTGCCCACCTCGATGCTGCCGCGATCAGCGAGCGTGCGGGTGTACTTCGCGCCGTTCCAAGTCGCGATGCGCAGCACCTCGGGCGCTGAAATGCCCGCCATCGTGAAGAGTTCCAGCTCGCGGTGCAGCGTGAAGCCCTCGATCTCGTCGGTGCCGGCGACGAGCGGGATGCCCGCCCGATGCAGACGCCCGACGAAGTCGATCATGCGCGCGTAGGACTTGTTGTAGAGCGCATGCACGCGCTCGTTCGGGATCTCCATGCCACCGCTCATGCGGGCGCGTTGGAAGCTCGCCGGCATGTTCGGCATGATGGCTGCGAACGCCGCGGAGCTCTCGCCGTCGCGCTGGCGCAGGAAATCGAAGGTGGTGAGCGTCGGGTCGATCACCGTGCCGCGCTCCTGCAGGAGCTTGATGAACGCCTGAACTTTCGGGCCGTCGAAATCGAGACCCGCCGTGCGCTCGGCCGGCAGATAGAAACGCTGCAGTGTGCGCGTATCGGTCTTGTCGTCGACCAGGAAGTTCAGCATCACCTGGTTGATGTGGTTGACCTCATCGAAGCCCGCCTCCACGACCTCGGCGGCGCGCATGAAAGCCGGCACATGGCCGCTGACGCGCAGGCCGCGGGAGTGGGCGTAGGCGACGGTGTCGCGCAGATGCTGACGCGGGAAGCTGTTGTAGATCTTGATCTGGATGTAGCCATGCGCCGCATACCAGTCGACCGCGCGCTTGGCCTCCTCGAGCGTGCCGATGACGAAGCCACTGCGCGCGCTATAGGGGCTCTCGCCCTCGAGGAACCCCGCCGCGACGATCTGCGGTCCGAAGACCCGGCCATCGGCCGTCTCGTCGATGATCTGCTGCAGCGTTGCGTTGTCGTTGCCGACATCGCGGGTGGTGGTGACGCCCGCGGCGAGGTTCAGGCCACCGCCCCAACGGCCAATGTGCCCGTGCATGTCAAAGAGACCTGGCAGCAGCACGCGCCCCGCGGCATCGATCTGACGGGCAGGTGTCACCCCCTCGAGCGGCGCATCCGAGCCCGTGATGGCGATGATCCGGCCGCGCTGAAAGTAGACATCGCGCAGACCGTCGTGAAGCCGCGCGTTCTCGGCATCAAACACCCGCGCGTTACGGATCACGCTCAAGCCCGGCATCGGCTTCGACAGCCGCGCCGTCATGCCGCCGAGCAACTCGGCCTCGGCCTGCTGCTGGATCTCCGTGAGACGGCCCACGTCGCCTTGATAGCCCTCGGGCAAGCCCGCGAGATACCCCGGTGCCACGATGCCGAACAGTTCCGGGTTCTCGCCGGTCGTCGCCCAGACGAACTCCGGCGTGAAGCCGAGCCCGGTGAACGCCACGAGTTCCACTTCGCGCCGCGCCGCGCCCTGTCCCACCGTCGCCCGGGTGAGTGTCCGGCGCTGCGTGCTGCCCACCGGCAGCACTTCGGCGACCTTGCCGCCCGCTGTCACACGCAGCAGCGACTCGTAGACCAGCATGGAGCCACCGAGCGGCAGATAGAGCTTGCCCACCGCGTTATCGGACCCGCCCTGCTCGGTGGTCGAGCGCCAGGCGCCGCCGCGGCCTTTGGCATCGTAGCGCTCATCGACCCGTGATCCGTAAGTGGTCGTGCCCTTCGCGGCATAGCGCGTGAAGGTGCCGTCCGGCGCCAAACGATAGCGCTCGGTGACCTCCGGCCCACGGCCGTTATCTTTGAAGTAGTACTTCGAATCGCAGTCGCCGCGTTTGTCGCAGCGCACCACCAGATCGCCCGCCGGCTTGCCGTCATCGACGGTGAACACCCAGCGCCGCTCGGCGGGGGTGTCGGCTGCCGAGACGGGCGCGGTCGCGCCCCACGCGATGGCAACTGCAAGAGCAACGAAGACGATCCGACGCATGGTGGCACTCCCGTTGGCCGTGACTCTGGCGTTAGTATGCCACCCAGCCTGCGGTAGCCTGGATGGATCACCCATGAAGCGTCTTTGGATCATCACCTGCGCCCTCCTCTGCGTCTCGACCGCGGCCGAGGCCGCAAGTCCCACCGGCATCGCCTTCGTCTACGCGCCAGAGATGGGCTCCGGAGTCTGCACCGGCGGGACGCCCGAGAAAGCCTTCGCCTGCGCCCGCGAGCAGTGCATCCGCGAGGGCGGCAACATCTCGGCCTGCAAGCGCATCGCCTGGTGCTTCCCGGCGCGCTGGAGTGTGGATGTGTTCCTGCAGAACGCGGACGGGTTCCATTGGCATGAGTTCAACTGCGGACTCGACTCGCGCGAGACGGCGACGAAGGTGGCGGCGGTGCAGTGCGACCGCAAGACGCGTCCCTACCTGCGTGAGTGCATGGTCACTCGGTTCTTCGACCCGGACGGCAAGCAGATCGAGCCGTCCGCTCAGTAGCCGACGGACAGCTTGCGGTATCCCTTGGCAAGCACCCACACCGGACCGATCAGCAAATAAACAAGGTCGGTGAAGAAACTCGGTCGCCGGCCCTCGATGTGATGGCCGATGAACTGACCGACCCACGCGACCACGAACACGCTCGCACCGATCACCGCGAGTACCGTCGTGCCGAACGCCGCGTGCAGCGCGGCGACCGACCCCCAGGACAGCGCCATCAGCACGGCGGCACCGAGGCCGATCGGTACCGACAGCCAGAGCCAGAACGCGGCCAAGGCGATCGCCATCACCGCGGCCAGCGATCCGGTCGGCAGCCCCGCGCCGAGCGGTATGCAGTACACGAGCGCGAGCAACGACCAGACGATCGCCGGCACGCACAGCACATGCAGCCATTGGTTGGTCGGATGACGGTGATCGTCCGAGTAGGCGGCGAAGAACCGGTCGACGGGTCGGACGATAGCGTCTTCGAGCATGATCAGCCTCCGGCAGCGCGGTAGCCGCGCTCGAGTTGGGCGAGTCTGTCTTCGAGGGTGCCAGTGTAGCCCACCGACAGGCGCACGAGCCCGGGGCTGATGCCGGCCGCGCGCAGGGATGCCTCATCGAGCTCGCTCGAAGTGCTGGAAGCGCTCGCGCTCATCAGGGTGTCGCTGAAGCCGAGGCTCACCGCCATATAGCCGAAATCTTCGACGTTCTGCAGATGCTCCATGAACCGGTAGGCGCGCTCCGGCGTGCCAAAATCGACGCTCAACAATCCGCCCGCACCATAGCCGGGGTTGGCGAGACGGGCGTAGAGCGCATGGTCGGGGTGCGCGGCGAGACCCGGGTAGATGACCTGCGCGCCCAGCGCCTCAAGCCGCTCTGCACAGGCGAGCGCGCGCTGCGCATGTTCGCGGATGCGCAGGCCGAGGTTCGGCATGCGGGTGGCGACCTCGTAGGCCGCGCGCGGATCCATCGCCGGTCCGAGCAGCATCAGGCTGCCCACATGCAGGTCGTAGAGTTGGTCGATGAAAGCGCCGTCCGCGCAGACGCAGCCCGCGACGATGTCGGAGGCGCCGTTGATGAACTTGGTCAGGCTGTGGATGACCACATCCGCGCCGTGCAGGGCGGGCGTGATGGCGACCGGCGCGAAGGTGTTGTCAACGATGAGCTGGGCACCCCGCTCGTGCGCGATCTTGGCGAGCGCCGGCAGGTCCGCCACGCGCAGCGTGGGGTTGGACACCGTCTCGCAATAGAGCACGCGCGTACGTGGCGTGAACGCGCGGGCCACGGCCGCAAGGTCCGAGAGATCGACGAAGGCGGTCGTGATGGCTGCCTTACGCGGCAGGTAATCGTGCAGCAACGCCCAAGTGCCGCCGTAGAGCGCCTGCCCCGCGACGATGTGATCACCCGTGTCGCAGGCTTGCAGGAGCGACCCGGAGATCGCCGCCATGCCGCTCGCGGTGCAGTACGCGCTCGGCGTCGCCTCGAGCGCGGCGAGGTGACGCGAAAGGACCATCACCGTCGGGTTGAAATGTCGACCGTAGAGGAAACAACCGCCCTTCGGTCCCGCACGGCCGCCGAACATCTCCGGCATCTTGCCTGCTTCGAGGACGGTGAAGGTCGAGCTGGTCTCGATGGACAGGTTGACCCCGCCGTGTTCGCCGAATTCGTGGCGCGAGCGCGCCACACGGGCGATCGGATCGGCGGGCATCGCGGATCGGGGCTGGACGGGAGTCTCTTTGGCCATGACGAACTCCTGCGGCGGGACGCCGGGCGGGGTAGTATTTTCCATTATGAACGCTCCAAATGGTGTCGGAAGACACGCCCCTGCCGCCGGATGGGTGACCGTCCTGCTGTTCAGCCTCTTCGCTTGGACGATGAGCAACCTCGACCAGTCGCTCTTCGGCTACGCGATCCCGGGCATGATGGGCGAGTTCAAGGTCGGTATCGACACCATCGGGCTGATCCTGACCGTCGGCTTCATCGCCGCGGCTGTGATGGTGGTGTTCGCGGGGTTGGCGGCCGACACCTGGGGGCGGCGCTGGACGCTCGCAGGGCTGCTCGCCTTGTCCGCGCTCTGCGTCGGCTTGAGCGGACTCGCCACCGACCTCACGCAACTGACCATCCTTCGCGCGCTCGCCTTCGGTCTCGCCGCAGGCATCGCGCCGATCACCGCCGCTTATGTTGCCGAGTGCGCCCCGGCGCGGCATCGCGGGATGCTGATGGGCGTGCTGCAGTGCGGCTATCCGCTCGGCTGGTTCCTCGCCGCCCTGCTCGCGGCCCCACTGCTCGAGACACGGGGTTGGCGCGAGGTATTCTTCATCGGCTTCGCAGTGGTGCCGATCGCGCTGCTCATCGGTTGGCGCATGCCCGAAAGCGGCCGCTTCGAGCAGACGGCCGCGCAGCGGGTCTCCGCTGCGTCGAGCGCTGCAGCCGGTGGTCGTGCTGCATCCGGACTGGATTGGGGGCTGCTGCGCCGGCTGTTCACTGCCGAGTACCGCCGTCGTTCGATCGCCTCGATCGTGCTCTTCTTCGCATTCGGCTGCGCCTACGCCGGCACCGCGTTCTTTTTCCCGACCTATTTCATGGCAGTGCGGGGCTACTCGCAAGCCGAGGCGGCCTGGATCGTCGGCCTCTCGAACGGCATCGCGATCTTCGGCTATCTCGCCGCCGCCTATGTCGGCGAGTATGTGCTGCCGCGCCGCAACACCTTCGCGCTGTGGTGCGTCATCGGCGCGGTCGCGCTGGTCGCGCTGATGTGGCTGCCGCGCGAGCGCTGGCACGACCTCGCGCTGTTCTCGCTCACCGCCGCATTCTTCTATGGCAGCAATGCCGTCGTGGGTGCGCTGCTCACCGAGCTCTACCCCACCTCCATGCGCACCACCGCCTTCGCCGTCTGCGGCTCAGCGCCCCTCAGCCTGGGCTTCGCGCTTTTCCCGGCGCTGGTGCCGATCGTCGTGCAGACGAGCGGCTGGCAGATGGCCTTCACGCTGCTGATCGCCCCGCTGCTGCTGGTGTCGGCCGCGGCGGCGCTGACGCTGCCCAACATCCTGTCAGGAAGGGACATCGACGCCGAGTGAGATCCTGCTTCAGCCGTGACCCGGCGTGTGGTCGACGGGCTCCGGGCGTGATGCGCGGTCGCCGAGCGGTTCGGCGCCCGCCGGGCGTCCCACAAAACGCCGCACGCGCGCGCGCTCGCCCTCGATGAGCTGGACGATGCGCTGCCGCACCACCTGATCGGCGAGCGTCGGGCGGGTGTGGCGGCGCAGATAATCGGCCCAGGTCGGGCTCTCGAAGCGCTCGACCCACAACAAGGGGTCGTCGATATCCTGGCTCACCGACCAGGCACGCGCACCGTCACGCCGTCGGATGCGCCCGAGTTCATTGACCTCCGCGGCGAACGTCTGCGCATTAGACAGCGGCACGCGGTACTCGAGCATGACCACGACCGGACCCGTGGAGTCGTCCATCTCGACCGCTGGCAGCTGGATGTCCGTGACCACATGGGGATCGAGCGATCCAAATCGGGCGACCGAGACTGGTAACCAACGGGCGACGACGAACGTGCTGAGCGCAGCGAGACCGGCGAGCGCGAGCGCTGGCCGCACACCCAGATCCGTGGCGAGATGACCCGCGATCCAGGCACCCGCGGCCATACCGGCGAAAGCGAAGGTCTGGTACGTCGCGAGCGTGCGTCCGGTCACCCAACGCGGCGAGGACATCTGCACGGCGATGTTGAAGGTGGCCAAACTCAGCGTCCAGACGAACCCTGCGGCGAAGTGCGCCAACAAAGTGAGCAGCGTCCACGGGCTGTAGGCGATCGCAAGCAGGGCGAGGCTCGCGACCGCGCACAGCCCCAACAACATCCGATCGCTCGAAAAACGCGCACGCAGCGCCGCGCTCGAGAGCGCCCCCGCCATCGCACCGACGCCGAAACCGCCGAGCAGCAGGCCGTAGGTCGGGGCTCCTCCGCCGAGCAGATCGCGCGCGACCACCGGCATCAGCGCAGGCACCGCCGACAGCGGTACCGTGAAGAGCAGGCAGCGCAGCAGCACGGCGATGAGGTGCGGCGACAGCCAGACATAGCGGATACCGGCGGCCACGGCTGATCCGAGCGGCTCACGCGGTAGCGTGGAGGGCTCACGCTTCGGGCGCCACCAGAGCAAGGTCGCAAGCATCCCGAGGTAGGAGAGCGTGTTGATGAGGAAGGCGGCGGCTGCCCCGAGGGTCGCGACGATGACACCGCCGATGGCCGGCCCAACGCTGCGCGCGATATTGAACCCGAAGGCGTTGGCCATGATGGCGGAGGGCACCTGGTCGCGCGGCACCTGCTCGCCGATCGACGCCTGCCACGCCGGTGCGAAGGACGCGGTTCCGCAGCCGATGAGGAAGGTGAAGAGCAGCAAGGAGCCCGGCGTGACCTCGCCTGCGAAGGCAATGCCGGCAAGCGCCGCCGAGGCCGCCAGCATGATCCCTTGCGAGACCAACATCACGATCCGCCGGTCGTGGGTGTCGGCGAACGCACCGGCGAGCAACGACAGGAAGAAGAACGGCAGCGTGCCTGCGGTCTGCACTAGGGCGACCATCTGCGGCGAATCCGTAATGGTCGCCATATGCCATGACGCGCCGACCGTCTGGATGAGTCCCCCAAAGGACGACACCAGCGCTGCCCACCAGAAGGTCGCGAACACGCGATGCTGGAGGGGCGCGAGGGCGCCTTGGCGCCAACGCGGGGTTCGGGGATCGGGAGTCGAGGTCATAGCGGCTAAGCAGTAACGGTATCATGGGTAGATGACGGTCACCCTCGAATCCATCCAAGACGCCGCCCGGCAGCTCGCCGGCCATGTCGTCCGCACGCCTTGCCACAGGTCCGAGACGCTCTCAGCGATCACCGACGCCGAGATCTACCTCAAGTTCGAGAACCAGCAGTTCACCGCCTCGTTCAAGGACCGTGGCGCCCTCGCCAAGCTGCTGTCCCTCGACGAGGTACAACGGCGGCGCGGTGTGATCGCGATGTCGGCAGGCAACCACGCGCAAGGCGTCGCCCACCATGCGACACGCATGGGCATCCCGGCGACCATCGTGATGCCCGTGTCGGCGCCCTTCAACAAAGTTCAGCAGACGAGAAGGCTCGGCGCGAAGGTGGTCCAGCACGGGATGCAGCTCGCCGACGCCGAGACGCGCGCCCACGAGATCGCCGTCGAACAAGGCCTGGTCTTCGTGCACCCCTACGACGATGAGACCGTGATCGCCGGTCAGGGGACGGTTGCGCTCGAGATGCTCGAGGACCATCCGGATATCGACTGTCTCTGCGTACCGATCGGCGGCGGCGGCTTGCTCGCCGGCATGGCGATCGCCGCGCGCGGCATCAAGCCCTCGATCGGCCTGATCGGCGTGCAGACCCGCGCTTTTCCGGCGATGCACGCGGCACTCGCCGGCACCACGCCACAGTTCGCGACGCAGACCATCGCCGAGGGCATCGCGGTCCGCAATGTCGGCCGTATCACCCGCGAGATCATCGGCCGGTTGGTCGAGGATATTTTATTGGTCGACGAATCGGACATCGAGAACGCGATCAGCCTGCTGATCTCCATCGAGAAAACCGTCGCCGAGGGCGCCGGTGCCGCCGGGCTCGCCGCCGTCCTCACCCATCCCGAGCGGTTCCGGGGTCGCAAGGTCGGCATCGTCATCTGTGGCGGCAACATCGACACGCGACTGCTCGGCATCGTGCTGCAACGGCAACTGGTGCGCGAACAGCGATTGGTGACGCTGCGTTTCGAGATCACCGATCTGCCCGGCACCCTGGGCCGCATCGCGGGCCTCATCGGTGAGGCCGGCGCCAACATCATCGACGTCACACACCACCGGCTGTTCCTCGATGTGCCCGCCAAGGCAGCCGATCTGGACTTCACCATCGAGACCCGCGATGCTGATCACACGGCAGCGGTCGAAGCTGCGCTGCACGCTGCGGGATTGATGCCACGGCGCCTGTCCTCGAGTGGCTCATGAACACACCGAAATCCCGTCTTGATCGGATGCTCGCCGCTGACCTACCCCACCGCAGACTAAGGGCAGGTCGACGAAGCCTTGGGTCCGCCGGCCGGCGCGCGGCGCAGCTCAAGGTGCTGCACGCGCGGCGGGACGATGGGCGCGAGCGTCACTGAGGCAATCAGGTCGCCGCGCTCGCAACTCAACAACCAATCGCCGCGCAAAGGGTTCTCGATCGACACCCAGCCGCCCGCATCGCGGCAGGCACCGACCTCGGCACGCTGTTGCATGAACTCGGTGCGGCGACGCGCCTGGTCCCGATCGAGGAACAGGTTCACGGCGGCGAGACGCTCGGCGGCAGCATCGTCCCAAGCGTTCACGAGCGATGTCACCTCGGCGCGGG
>Ga0209107_10001522_pt1 | contig 12962 bp, 11 predicted proteins | sample LakErihyJuly2011_2_FD_187460 | JGI IMG/M metagenome (GOLD analysis project Ga0209107, IMG submission 187460) | Freshwater microbial communities from dead zone in Lake Erie, Canada - CCB hypolimnion July 2011 (SPAdes) (version 2) | ecosystem: Environmental > Aquatic > Freshwater > Lentic >... | reverse complement strand
CCATAGTGAAAACACAGAGTAGTAATTAAATCCTTCCGCCACATGGATCATTTTATCTCTTCCCATATAACGGCCATCCACATCGTTTAAAACATTGGGGTGCATCATACAATGGTAAAGTGCGGTGTAAAAATTCTTCTTTTCTACCAAGCTGCCACCATAAACTTTTATTCTGTTTAGCTCAAGGTTCCAAGCGTTATTGGCCTCGTCTTTCACCTTCTTAAAATCCCAATGGGCCAATTCCTCTTCAAGGTTGTTTTGAGCGCCTTTTTCATCGACTGCAGACAAGGCTGTTTTAACTAAAATTGACTCCCCTTTTTTAACTTGAAAACCCAGGTTAATTTTGGTTTGCCCGCTGCTGTCTTTCGTTAGTTGTATTTGATCAGCATCTCTACTTACTTGAAAATAGTAAAATAACAATTGATCGACCGCCCAAGCCTCTGAGCGCCTTAAGCCACTAAAGGTGTGCTTGTCTATTTGGGTGATCTTTCCTTCTAACAAGATGTCGCGGTGTTTCAAATCGAGGGTTATCCAAGCATATCCATCTTGAGAATAGGTGTATTTCTGAAGTCCAACTCTAGCCGTTGAAGTTAGTTCAACTAAAATACCATTATCGAGTTTAACGCTGTAGTAACCTGGACTGGCTTTTTCATTTTTATGAGAAAAAGTGTAAGAGAGTTTGGCCAAATTCCAAATGGGCTCAATGGCTTTATTGACAAAGGTGGGCATGAAAGCAATATCTCCATAGTCGCTGCAACCTGTGCCACTTAAATGGGTATGTGAAAATCCGTAAATTATGCTGTCGCTGTAATGGTAAGCACTGCATCCGTCCCATGAGCCATCTATTCTGGTGTCGGGACTTAATTGCACCATAGCATAGGGCGTTGTAGCACCTGGGAACGTGTGACCGTGGCCATCAGTGCCCACAAAAGGGTTTACGTATTGGGTGTAGTTGTTTTGGGCATTTAAGCCAATTGCCAATACACTTACAAGTGCATAAATTGCTTTTTTAATCATGGTGATATCAACTCAATATTCTTTAACGTGAAGAAAAACCTCCTTCATTGTGATGTTGAGTTCTGGGAATAAAATGGAGTTAAATGTTTCTTCTTCGGTATAGATTTTTGAACCTTGGTATTTACCCTTGTGCAGGGTATAAACAATCAGCGTTTTGTTCTGTGTATCGACTATCCAATATTCTTGTACTTTGGCTTCTTGGTACAAATTGAATTTTGTATTCAAGTCGTGCTGGCTATTTGAGGGCGAAAGAATTTCAACAATTAAATCGGGCGGACCGACACAACCTTGTTTGTCGAGTTTTTTCTCATCACAAACCACGCATAAATCAGGTTGAACAACGGTTTGGTCTTTCCCATCGGTTTTAGGAAAAAGTCTAACATCAAAAGGCGCTGCAAAAACACGACAAGGTTTATTTAAAAAATAATTAAATAACAACCGGCTAATATTTGCAGAGACCGTTTGGTGGTTAATATTGGCTGCAGGGCTCATTTTATAGAGCTTCCCCTTAATCAATTCGACCCGTTCTTTAAACTGCCAACGCATGTAATCTAGAAACGAATACGACCCATTTGGATCCAACTTGGCGTAATCTGTTATAGGTTCATTTGATTTCATGAACCACGAAGTTAGAAAAAATTAATCTAAAAAAAAATGGCTGCGGATTAGGCAGCCATTTCAAATCAAATATTTATGCTATTACTCAGCGATGATGCCAGCTGAAAGATATTCTCTGTTCATTCTAGCGATATTGCTTAAGCTTATTTCTTTAGGACATTCTGCAGAACAAGCACCTGTATTGGTACAAGCGCCAAAACCTTCTGCATCCATTTGGTTAACCATTGCAAGAACACGTTTTCTAGCTTCTGGCTGACCTTGAGGCAATAAAGCCAATTGAGATACTTTAGCAGACACGAACAACATCGCACTTGCATTTTTACAAGCAGCTACGCAAGCTCCACAACCGATACATGCTGCGCTTGAGAAAGCTTCGTCCGCTATTTCTTTACCGATTGGTAAATTGTTTGCGTCTTGAGCGTTTCCTGTGTTAACACTTACAAATCCACCGGCTGACATAATTCGGTCGAACGATGAACGGTCAACTGACAAGTCTTTAAGAACAGGGAAAGCCGCTGCTCTCCATGGCTCAACTACGATGATGTCACCATCTTTGAATGAACGCATATGCAATTGACAAGTTGTAACAGCATTTTTTGGACCGTGTGGTCTGCCATTGATGTACATTGAGCAACTACCGCAAATACCTTCACGGCAATCGTGGTCAAACACTACAGGCTCTTTGCCTTCGTTGATCAACTGTTCGTTCAATACATCGAACATTTCCAAAAAGGACATATCCTCAGAAACATGGTCTAATTTATAGGTTTCAAACTGCCCTTTAGCAGCATTGTTTTTTTGTCTCCAGACTTTTAATGTAATCTTCATTTTTTATAGGGGTTAGGTCCCGATGGCTATCGGGATAGGGTTTAAGTTATTGGTTAATTGTTATTGGTTTTTGGTTATTGGTTTTTGTAGTCACTAAATAACTAACAACCTTACTTATAGCTACGTGCTGCAATTTTAATATTCTCGTATTTTAATTCTTCTTTGTGCAAGTTCCATTGGTTGTCACCTGTCAATTCCCAAGCTGAAACGAAACTGAAATTTTCATCATCTCTTAATGCTTCACCTTCTTCGGTTTGGTATTCTTCACGGAAGTGACCGCCACAACTTTCATTCCTCTCTAAAGCATCTTTACACATCAATTCGCCCAATTCTAGGAAGTCAGCAACACGTCCTGCTTTCTCTAGTTCGGTATTGAATTCATCTGCAGTTCCAGGAACACGAACGCTAGACCAGAACTCAGCACGTAAAGCTTGAACATCGCTGATGGCTTTTTTCAAAGCTTCTGCGTTTCTCGACATACCACATTCATTCCATATAATCTTACCTAAAATTTTGTGGAAGTAATCTACAGACTTGGTTCCTTTTACGTTGATTAAGTGGTCGATAACCGCTTTAACTTTATTTTCAGCTTCAACAAATGCTTCATGGTCTGTTGGGATTGCTTTGGTTCTGATATCTGTGCTTAAATAGGCACCGATGGTGTAAGGCAATACAAAATATCCATCTGCCAAACCTTGCATCAAAGCAGAAGCTCCAAGACGGTTGGCACCGTGGTCAGAGAAATTCGCTTCACCAATTGCATACAAACCAGGAACAGTGGTCATTAAGTTGTAATCAACCCACAATCCACCCATGGTGTAATGCACCGCAGGGTAAATTTGCATTGGTTCGTTGTATGGATTAACACCAGTAATTTGCTCATACATATCGAACAAGTTGCCATATTTTTCTTTAACAACGGCTTTACCTAAAACGATTAAAGTTGCTTTATCTGGGTTGTTTAAGTTCTTTTTGGTTGCTTCAATTTTACCATAACGCTCAATTGCTGCAGCGTAATCTAGGTATACCGCTTGACCAGTTTTGTTAACACCAAAACCAGCATCGCATCTTTCTTTCGCCGCTCTTGATGCCACGTCTCTTGGAACCAAGTTACCAAAAGCAGGGTATCTTCTTTCTAAATAGTAATCTCTATTTTCTTCAGTAATATCATTTGGTTTTAATTTACCAGCTCTTACAGCCTCAGCATCTTCTTTGCGCGCTGGCACCCATATACGTCCGTCGTTTCTCAAAGACTCAGACATCAAGGTTAACTTTGATTGGTGATCTCCAGATACTGGAATACAAGTTGGGTGAATTTGTGTAAAGCAAGGATTGCCAAAGAATGCACCTTTTTTGTGCGCTTTCCAAGCAGCAGTTACGTTACTTCCCATTGCATTGGTTGATAAGAAGAAAACGTTGCCGTATCCACCAGTAGCCAAAACTACTGCGTGACCGAAATGTCTTTCCAATTTACCACTTACCAAATCGCGGGCTATAATACCTCTGGCCTTTCCATCGATGGTTACAACATCCATCATTTCGTGACGGGTGTGCATGGTAACATTACCCATGCCAACTTGTCTTTGCAAAGCACTGTAAGCACCCAACAACAACTGTTGACCAGTTTGTCCAGCTGCATAAAAAGTTCTTTGAACTTGAGTACCACCAAATGAACGGTTGCTTAACATTCCACCGTATTCACGAGCAAAAGGAACACCTTGAGCCACACATTGGTCGATGATGCTGCTGCTCACTTCAGCCAAACGGTGAACATTGCCTTCACGTGCACGGTAGTCGCCACCTTTAATGGTATCGTAAAATAAACGGAAAACACTGTCTCCGTCGTTTTGATAATTTTTAGCTGCATTGATACCTCCTTGTGCGGCAATTGAGTGCGCACGTCTAGGAGAATCTTGGAAGCAGAAAGCTTTCACTTTGTAACCCATTTCAGCCAAAGTAGCTGCCGCAGAAGCACCGGCCAAACCAGTACCTACAACAATGATCTCAATACTTCTTTTGTTTGCAGGGTTAACCAGCGCAACACTGGATTTATATTTGGTCCATTTTTGGTCTATTGGACCCTCAGGGATTTTTGAATCTAAAATATTTGACATATATAAAATCTTTAGCTTAGGTTATTGGTTAATGAAAAAATACACCGGCATTGCGGCAAATAGAATTGGAATGATGATACCGAATACCCACACACCAATGAAGTTGATTAGACCATTGTATTTTTTGTGGTTAAATCCTAAAGTTTGGAAAGCACTTTTAAAACCGTGCACCAAGTGAAAAGAGATAGATGCCATGGCAAGAACGTACAACAAAACAATCCACCATTCTCTAAAAGCAACGGCAACTTCTTGGTATAAATCTTTAACGATGGTAATTTCAACATTGCTTTCAGTGAATTGAATCTTTTTGGAATCAATAGCGTCTGTAGGCGTAGCAATTACCTCTAAAGTATTGAGGTCTTGTGAATATTGAACATAAGGCACTTCACCGAATTTGTATTCCGCCCAAAAATCAGCCATGTGGAACACAATAAAGGCAAGGATAATGGTTCCAAGAACACCCATCCATCTGCTGTTCCATGAGCTGTTTGCTTTGCCATCAATTACAGCGTAATTAACCGGACGTGCTTTGCGGTTGGTATTTACCAAATACAAACCCCAGAAGGCGTGAAACAAAATGGTGGCATATAATCCATATGAAGTAAACTTAATAATTGGATTGCTGGTCATAAACACTGCATAGGTATTGAAAGCAAGACCATGGTCGTGCTTAAACAACTGCATATTGCCTATTAGGTGGACCAATAGGAATGCACAAAGGAAAAAGCCAGTTAAGGCCATCAGTAGCTTTCTACCGATACTTGATTTTAGAAAATTTGTTAGCCAATTCATGTATTACTTGTTATATCGATTATTTAATGGTTTTCCATTCAAAGTTTTAAATTTTGAATTCGCCGCAAATTTATCCTTTTATTTGACAAAAGTAAAAATTTGGACTTATTTAAATTCATTATAAGTAACAAAGGAATTTTGAACTTGTTTTGGCCGTTTTAAAAGTAGGTAAAACATATACATTAACGACATGCCCGCCACGAAGACCGCCGTGCAGTTTCACCCCGCACTGTGTTTGTAACAAAGTGAAAAACTCTAGTACGGGGCTCTTGAATTACTTATATAGAATTCGGTGGGCAACCCGATAGTAGAGTTTCGCAGAGCCGAAACACACTATGGGTTAAAAGAAAAGGCGCCATTATAATGAGAGTGAGAATGAGAATGAATGCGGTAATTCCGTAAACCTATGATCATAAAAATCAAGAGCTCTCCCACCTATACCCTAAACGCTATCCCCTAAACCCTTTTCAGCCTTCGCTCGGAATCTTCCACTGGGCCAATGCCCCACTATACCCTAAACGCTAACCCCTAACCCCTTGCATAGCACTTGCTTCTTGCTCCCCTACTCCCTACCTTTGCATCCTTGTCTGAAAACACACCCATAAAAATCTGCCATCTTAGTTCGGTGCATTTTGCCTTAGATACCAGAATCTTTTACAGGATGTGTAGATTTTTAAGTCAAACGTACACGGTTACCTTAATTGCGGTGCATGAGAAAGACGAAGTTAAAGACAATGTCCATATAATTCCATTTAAGCGCTACCATAACCGCAAGTTCAGAATTCTATTCGGCTGGTTGTTTATGTTTTTTAAAGCGGTAAAAGTTAATGCTCGAATTTACCATTTGCACGACCCAGAATTAATTCCATGCGGCATTTTATTGAGAATGCTTGGCAAAAAAGTCATTTTAGACATTCATGAAAATATTGCAGAGGACTTGTTTGACAAACCTTGGATTAAAAGACAAAAACTCGTGTTTAATATTTTTGCATTTTTTGAAAAAATTGCGTGTAAGGTTTTTTATATTATTTTGGCTGAGCGCTCCTACGAAAAAAGGTATTTGGACAAATGCAAACACATTTCAACTGTTCAAAATTTCTGCGACACCAATTTCTTTGAGCTATTTGAAAAAGTTGAGTTCAAAGACTCTTTGAATCTTTTTTACATTGGCATCATCCTAGAGAACAGAGGCATTTTACAAATACTGGAAGCAATAAACCTATTAAATAACGAAGGAATCCGGGCAGATTTTCATTGCGTCGGTGAATTGTATTCAGACTTGGATAAAAAAATCAAAGCCCTAGAATATTATAAAGAAATTGAAAATCAAATCCATTTTTATGGACGTATGCCCTTGGAAGAAGGTTATAAGATGGCAAAAAATATGGACATTGGATTATGTCTAATCTGGCCAATGAAGAATTCAATAGAAAGTTACCCTACAAAATTGTTTGAATATATGCGCTGTGGATTGCCAATTATTACCTCAAATTTTCCACTTTATAGAGAAGTTATTGAAGAAAATAATTGCGGGGTTTGCATCGACCCGATAAATGCACAGGAATTGAAAAAAGAGCTAATTGCTATGCACATGGCTGTCGAAAAAAGTGAACTATTGGCTAAAAACGGCAAAAAAACCGTTTTTGAGAAATATGATTGGAAAAGCCAAACACCAATACTATCAAAGGTTTACGATGTCCTTTCAAGGTAATTACAATAAAAATTCAAAAGGTGTTTGGTATTTCGAATATGATTATCTAATTTTGCCGTCCCAAATTTTTATCAACACCCAAAGTCGTGGATTCAATTAGTTATAAAACCATTTACGCCAACAAAACAAGCATAAACAAAAAATTTTATGTAGTTGACGCGAGCGAAAAAGTATTAGGCCGTTTGGCTTCTCAAATCGCTTCTGCTTTAATCGGCAAAAATAAGACAGATTACACCCCTCATTCTGACAATGGCGATTGCGTTATTGTGTTGAATGCTGGAAAAGTGAAATTATCTGGAACCAAACTGAACTCAAAAGAGTACATAACTTATTCTGGCTACCCAGGTGGTCAGAAAAGAATCTCTGCTTCAGATTTGGTAAACAAAAGACCAATTGCTCTAATCGAGGAAGCGGTAAAAGGCATGTTGCCAAAAAACAAGCTCGGTGCTGAAATGTATAGAAGTCTGTTCGTCTACGACAGTGATCAACATCCTCACCATGCTCAACAACCAACCGAATTAAAGATAAAATAATCCATACAGATCATTCATGGAAGTATCAAACACATCAGGAAGAAGAAAAACCGCTGTTGCCCGCATTTATGTAAAAGCCGGCAATGGTGATATTCTTATCAACAACAAACCATACGACCAATATTTTACAACATTGGTTAATCAGTTTAAAGTGGTTCAACCATTACAAGTAACTGACAATATTGGAAAGTTAGACATCAAAATAAATGTTGATGGCGGCGGCGTAACAGGACAAGCAGAAGCTATCCGATTGGCCATTTCTAAATCACTTTGCGAATTGAACGTAGAAAACCGTATTGCTCTAAAACCACTAGGTTTATTAACTAGAGATGACAGAATGGTTGAAAGAAAAAAACCTGGTCAAAAGAAAGCAAGAAAAAGATTTCAATTCAGCAAACGCTAATACTATATTCAAATGTCTTCAGTATCACAAGAACAATTATTGGAAGCAGGTTGTCATTTTGGCCACCTTACCCGCAAATGGAATCCAAAGATGGCTCCTTACATTTTCATGGAGCAAGATGGAATTCACATCATAGACCTTAACAAAACCTCGTTAAAATTGGATGAAGCTGCTTCAGCCGTTAGAAACATGGTTAAGTCTGGTCGCAAAATTTTATTTGTAGCCACCAAAAAACAAGCAAAAGAAATCATCAAAGAAGCTGCTGCTCAAACCAACATGCCTTTCGCTTGCGAAAGATGGTTGGGTGGTATGTTAACCAATTTTGCCACCGTGCGTAAATCTATCAAAAAAATGCAGACCATTGACAAGATGGCTGTAGATGGCACGTATGCAAACATCAACAAAAAAGAAAAATTGATGCTAGAGCGCGAAAAAGCTAAATTAGCTAAAGTGCTTGGTGGTATCGCTGATATGTCTCGCCTTCCTTCTGCTCTATTTATCGTTGACGTTAAAAGAGAGCACTTGGCTGTAGCTGAGGCTATCAAATTAAATATCCCTACCATTGCTATGGTGGATACCAATAGTGATCCTACTAACATCGATTTCGCTATCCCTAGCAACGATGACTCTTCTAAATCTATCAAATTAATTGTTGATGTAATTGTAAGAGCAATCGAAGAAGGACAATTAGACCGTAAAAAAGAAAAAGATTCAGCTGAAATAGAGAAATCTAAAGCAGAAAAAGAAGCAACAGCTGAGGCTTAATCAATTTTCAAAACATTTAACATGAGTAGTATGTCAACAATTAGTGCAGCAGATGTAAATAAATTGCGACAAATGACCGGTGCTGGTATGATGGACTGTAAAAAAGCCCTAATAGAAAGCAATGGTGATTTCGATGCAGCTATCGATAACCTTAGAAAAAAAGGACAAAAAATCTCCTTAAACAGAGCAGATAGAGCAGCTCAAGAAGGTGCTGTGATCGCTCTTACTTCTGAAGACCGTAAAACAGGTATAGTGGTTGAATTGAATTGCGAAACTGACTTCGTTGCCAAAAACGAAGACTTCGTAAAATTAGCATATGAAATCGCTAACCTAGCCCTAACCAACAAACCAGCTGATGCCGATGCTTTAAAAGCATTATCAATCGGTTCTCTTACTTTTGAGCAACGCTTAATGGATGAGATGGGTAAAACAGGTGAGAAAATGGACGTTTCTAAATACGCTATCATCAATGGTGAAAACGTAATCGCCTACATACACGCCGGAAACAAAATGGGTGTATTGGTAGAAATGAACAACGCGCCTTCTGAAGCCAATACGAATGCAGGTAAAGACACAGCCATGCAAATCGCTGCTATGAATCCACTTGCTTTGAATGAGGCTCAAGTTCCAGCTGAAACCATCGCGAGAGAAATTGAAGTTGGTAAAGAACAAGCAATCGCTGAAGGCAAACCAGCTGAAATGGCTGAGAAAATTGCACAAGGCAGATTGAATAAATTCTACAAAGAATACACACTTTTAAACCAAGAGTTTGTAAAAGACAGCAGCAAAAGCATTGCAAAAATGTTGGCTGATACTGAAGCTGGACTAACAGTTGTTAGCTTCAAACGTATCGCTCTTGGTGCTTAATTAAAGCTAACAATATTTAAAAAAATCCGATTAGATTACTAATCGGATTTTTTTATGCTTAGTATTTATTTGTTCTTCTTCTTGTAATTAAAGAACATATTAATTAAAATCAATTCGTCTTGGGTTACTTGTGTTTCACCCAAATTATTTTCATGTTTTTTATTGGCAAACCTGAACTCATAGTTCGATAGTTGTTCTGATGTGAAATCTGGTATCACCTCCTTACCTTTTACAGTATCTGTATGGCATTTAGCGCAACTTATTCTATATAAGGCTAAACCTTTCTCTACATTAACTTGATTCGCATTTTTTAAAGTTTCAGACATGTTTTCAGGAAACTCAAACTGGATCGACTTATTATTAGCACACATACTAAAGATGCTAATGGTTAAAATTAAAATTAAACTGTATTTTATCATTAATATATTCCTCCTATAACTCTGTTGTTAAAATTTTTTTGTTTTGATTTTGGCAATTCAATAGCTTGTTTATCTATTGAGTAATTTTCATTCAATGTACCCAGAAAAACTAAAATTTCTGAAATTTCCTGCTCCGTTAATTCTAATTTATCAGAAGAAAGTGTCTGGTTGCTTAGAGTCAATCCTCTTCCATTTCCTCCACCCTCATTGTAAAAAACCACTACTTCTCTTAATGTTTTATAGATTCCATTGTGCATATAAGGCGAGGTTCTGTTGATGTTTTTCAAGGTACCGGTTCTGAATGCATAAAGTGTTTCAATACTTGGGTTGATTAAATACCGTCCTGAATCTGCCCCAAATTTTGTAAATGAAGTATCGTCAGGAACGCCCAAAACCTCAAATTCGGAACCTACAAATGGTGGCTTTACACCATTAAAAAGTGGTAAAAAATGACAGGTCGCACATTGGGCTTTCGACATAAAAAGATTAAACCCACGCTTTGCCTCTATCGGCAAGTCTGATTTCAATTCCATTGCATCGTCAAAAGTTGATTTGGCAGCATTGAATTTAGAATAGTAATACGTTAAAGCAGACAATATATGCGTTATAGATGGCACAGGTTCTTGTGGGGTCAATGTGCTTAAATCTGTAAGCATTACTTTGTAGGTCTTACATGATAAAATCCTTTTCATTATGAATGATTCAGGACAATTCATCTCGTTTGTATTGGTAATTACTGATAATGCCTGTTCTTGAAGCGTTAAATGTTTTCCATCCTGCATAATTAAATGGTTGTATTCTGCATTTAACAAACTAGGCGCGTTGCGTTTAAGTTTGCCTTTATAATTAAATGCTAAAGCTGTAGCCTGTGTGGTGTCAGTAAATCCTTGTTCAGGTTTGTGACAAGACGCGCAACTTCTTTGAAGATTTCCAGACAACAAGGGCTCATTGAATAAAAGTCGACCTAAGTGCTCAATTTTGCTTAAATCATTTTGATTGTTTACCCTTAAAAACACACCTTTCGTGTTTTGGCCTTTATATATTTCTTTATCAAAAATTGATTGTGCTTCTTTGTTTATGGTATAATCAAGCATGCTTTTGGACCTAAAGTCATTTTTAAGCATCCAATTTGCTTGCAAACGGTATAATGGATTGACGTATTGAGAAATAAATGTAAAATGGTCAAACAATTGAGGATTCATTGATTGGTTTTCAACCCAACGGATACAATCATCGTATTTGATTAAGTATTCTTCATTCAGTGGGTTTTGTGTATAGGTGTTTGTGTACGCTGAGTAAATAGTCTTCACCCCTTTTAGCATACTTAATAATTCAGGTATGATTTGACCTTGGTCAGGACATTCAAAACCAGTAGTATAAAGAGTCGATAAATTAAGTATATACAATCTGTTGCAAAAAGCAAAATGATCTGCTGTTTTAAATAGATCTAACATCGAATCTGGTTTAAAATGATTCAATGCTGTATTAATAGAGGCAATGTATTTTAATGCATTCTGAGTGTCCTTTTCATTTAATGCAATTTCTGCAAGTGTTAAGCCGCTGCCTATTCTTTTATATGGTTTTTCATATTTTTCAAAAACTTCGGTTTCCCACTCAATAGGCAATGGCCCATTAATCAATTTGTATTCAATGGGATTTGCATATCGAAACCAAAAATCAAGAGGCTTTAAATCCATGCGGGCTTGATGAATCAAGGCCCTCAAACTGTCTTCATTACCTTCACCTGAACTAGCATACCGTTGCATGCGTTCACTAGAATTCTCAAAAACATTTAAAAAATGTGAATAGGTTGATTTATAAACATTGGAATCATCGTCATTGCGGAAAGCAGCCATAAAAATGAGTCCGAATAAGGTGGCGAATATGGTAAAAAATTTAATTTTCATAGGTCTTCAAATAAAAAAAGTCAGTGTGCCTTCGAAAAAGCACACTGACTTACTATAGAACTTTAAATGGATTAATGCATTACAGTCATTTTCAAACGACTGGTTTGTCCGTTTATGCTCACTTCAACTAAATAAACACCTGCGTTTAAGTTAGCTGTGTTCATTTTAATTGATTGTTTGCCTGACTCAAGTGTTTGCTCAAATCCTTCCATTACTTCTTGGCCATTCATGCTGAAAACCTTAACTGATACCGAACCAGCTTCTTTGATTTCCATACTTAAAACAGCTGATGAATTGCTTGGATTCGGATACAACTTAACACCATTCTCATTAGCCAATTGATCAATTGAAGTTGAAAGACTAGCTAAACCTTGGATGTTAAAGCTATATGCAGCCTCATCAAAGTCATTGCTTACTACATTCAATACTGCAGTTTTCAAGCCAGCACTGTTTGGAGTGAATCTAACAGTGATTGTTTGAACTGAACCTGAAGCAATAGTTAATGGGCAAGTAGGCAAACCTTCTAAAACAAATTCAGAAACATTTAAACCTGAGATGCTGATGCTGCTCATTTTCAAATCACCTACCGCGTTGTTTTTAATTTCAAAGGTTTTAACAAGGTTACTTCCTTTAACAACAGTACCAAAATCAGTATTGTCGTAATTTACTGGATACTTGTCGCCATTCTTTATCTCTTCGTCATTACCACTGATGGTGATTTCAGGACTAGATTTAAAGGTCTCTGGGTTGTAATAAGCCAATAATTGACCACCTTCCATTTGCTCACCTGCTACCGCATAGTGCGCTTGGTCGTATAATAAGAACATTCCTGCACCTAAGATACCTTGAACATCTATAATTCCTGATGACTCTTCGTCTTGGGTTAAGAAGTTTGATCCTCCTGCTGAGAATCTTGTAGCATCGTGCTCCGCTGTTGCAACAATAGCATCAGTAGCAATTGTATACTCCCAAATTCTAGCCAAATACG
>Ga0209107_10001521_pt1 | contig 12966 bp, 7 predicted proteins | sample LakErihyJuly2011_2_FD_187460 | JGI IMG/M metagenome (GOLD analysis project Ga0209107, IMG submission 187460) | Freshwater microbial communities from dead zone in Lake Erie, Canada - CCB hypolimnion July 2011 (SPAdes) (version 2) | ecosystem: Environmental > Aquatic > Freshwater > Lentic >... | reverse complement strand
ATTTTTTAAAACTTATTTTGATAAATGAATAAATAAACAGTCAGTTTTTCGTATATTTAAACTCACTTAAAACATCTTATTGTGGAAATTTACAAAGAAGAATTTAGAAAAAGATAGCATCCAATAAATTAATTTACTCACAATGAGATTCAAGGATACGCTTTGATTATTGGAGGGAGTTATATAAAAATGGGTTCTGTAGTTTTGGCATCAAAAGTTTATTTGGACTATTGCAGCTTCGAAAATGAATTATTGAGCATTTATCACCTCTGATATTATTGAGAATATTGAAAATGCCTATCTCGAATCTACTTCATAATTATAATAATCATAAAATAAAGGAATAAACCTTGCTTTATAAGTAGTATTTACGGATTTTTGTGTTTGTATTAAAACAATAATTATGAGCAACATTCATTATATAAGTTCCGATATTCTTTCGTTAGAAGTAGTTCAAGAAATTATTAGTCACAATAAAACCATTGAATTATCTCAGGAAGCAAGGGTAAATATTCAAAAATGCAGGGATTATTTAGATGAAAAAATGAAATCTTATGAAACGCCTATTTACGGAATAAATACAGGTTTTGGATCGCTTTGTAATGTTAAAATTTCAAATGAAAATCTTTCGCAACTTCAAGAAAACTTAGTAAAATCGCACGCATGCGGAACAGGGGAGGAAGTGCCTTCTGAAATTGTGAAGTTGATGTTGCTTTTAAAAATACAATCGTTGAGTTACGGTTATTCAGGTATTCAATTGGCGACTGTTTTGCGTTTGATTGATTTTTATAATAATGATATTTTGCCTATAATTTATACACAAGGTTCTCTTGGTGCATCTGGTGATTTGGCTCCTTTAGCCCATTTATCATTGCCGCTTTTAGGAGAAGGCGAAGTGATATTTAACGGAAACAAAATCCATACTTCTGTGGTAATGCAGCATTTTGGTTGGAAACCCATTATTTTGCAATCTAAGGAAGGATTGGCATTGCTAAATGGAACACAATTTATGAGTGCTTATGGTACACATATTCTTATAAAAGCTAGTAAATATTCCTATTTAGCCGATTTGATTGGAACGATTTCTTTGGAAGGATTTGATGGTCGTCAAGAGCCTTTTAACGAATTAATTCATTTTATTAGACCTCACAAAGGGCAAATTGTTACAGCAAATCGTGTGAATGAGTTTTTAGAGGGGAGCGAAATTATTGCACAGCCGAAAACTCACGTACAAGATCCGTATTCTTTCCGTTGTATTCCTCAAGTTCACGGTGCTTCAAAAGATGCTATTGATTATGTTAAGAAAGTTTTTAAAACAGAAATCAATTCAGTTACAGATAATCCAAATGTATTTATTGAAAGCGATCAGATACTTTCTGGTGGTAATTTCCATGGGCAACCTTTGGCGATTTCTTTGGATTTTCTTGCGATTGCATTAGCAGAATTAGGAAGTATTTCTGAACGCCGAACGTATCAATTAATTTCAGGATTGCGAAACCTTCCTGCGTTTTTGGTTGATAATCCTGGTTTAAATTCTGGATTAATGATTCCACAATATACCGCTGCAAGTATAGCAAGTCAAAACAAACAATTGGCAACACCCGCCAGTATTGACAGTATTGTTTCTTCCAATGGTCAAGAAGATCACGTGAGTATGGGTGCAAATGCAGCTACAAAGGCGTTGAGAATTATGGGTAATTTAGAGCGAATTCTTGCCATTGAATTAATGAATGCGTCACAAGCTATTGAATTTAGACGCCCATTACAATCAAGTGATTTTATTGAAATGTTCTTAAAATCGTACCGTGAAGAAGTTCCTTTTGTAAAAGAAGATCGAATTCTGCATTATGATATTCAAAAATCAATTGCGTTCTTGAATAGCTTTATGATTGAGGAAGATTTATTTAGTAATTGATTTATTATTAATTCAAACTTCCCAATGCTTAACTTTCTAATTTTTTACCACTGATTCACAGATTAAAAAATGATTATTAAATCCGTATATCAGTGGTTAATTTTCCCCGATTGGATGTAGTCTGCCAATCAAACATAAGGTCTTCAAGTAAATGTAGTTTAATTTAAAACCCGTATTATAATTTGTGTTTAAAATTCTTCTCAATTGCCAAAATCATTTCGCCAGCAATATCTTTATTTGTAGCTCCTTCAATGCCTTCAAGACCTGGTGACGAATTCACTTCTAACAATAAAGGACCTTTTGCCGAACGAATAATATCAACACCTGCCACTTTCAAATCCATAGCTTTTGTCGCTTTAATTGCAATTTTCTTTTCTTCGGCAGTAACTTTTATGACAGACGCAGTTCCTCCCAAATGAATGTTGGCTCTAAATTCCCCAGGCATTGCTTCGCGTTGAATTGCCGCAACAACTTTTCCGTCAATTACAAAACAGCGAATGTCTTTTCCGTTGGCTTCTTTAATAAATTCCTGAACTAATATATTGGCATTCAAACTCTTGAAAGCATTAATTACACTTTCTGCTGCTTTTTTTGTTTCAGCCAAAACAACACCTTTTCCTTGAGTTCCTTCCAATAATTTTACGATTAATGGCGGACCACCAACCATTTTTATCAAATCATTCGTGTCTAAAGGCGAATTTGCAAACCCCGTTGTAGGAATATCAACACCATTATTCAATAGCAATTGCAACGAATATAATTTATCACGAGATTGCGTAATCGCTGCTGCAGAATTCAAACAATATACTTTCAAAGCCTCGAATTGACGCGTCAACGCACAACCATAAAAAGTAATACTCGGACGAATTCTCGGAATAATAGCGTCAAAATCATTCAAAATTCTACCGCCACGATAATGAATTTCTGGAGTCGTAGCATCAAGTTTCATATAACATTCCTTGATATTCAAAAAGTGCATTTCGTGCCCACGCATTTCTCCAGCTTCCATAATTCGCTTGTTGGAGTACAATTCTTTATTACTAGCTAAAACTCCAATTCGAAGTCCTGTAGTTGCTTTTTCCGAGGTTTTATATAATTCTGTAAGAATATCAGAAGTAGGCTCGCCCAATAAATATTTTTGTTCAGGATCCACAAGAACCCTTCCGCTCATGGCTTCACGACCTAAAAGCATACGAAAACCCATGGAATCTCGATTGGTCAAAGTAATTTCTATCGCCCATTTTTTACCACCAATTTCAAGCTCCGACCCAATTACATAACGTTGTTCTCTAAATCCGCTAGAACTTTTTACAATTCTTTTGTCAACCAATTTCGATTCGCAATGAATAATAGTTTTAACATTATTTTGAATCGGATTGATGTCGAATTTCACCCAATTTTCTCCTTCTTTAATAAAAGGAGCAATATTTATAGCATGCAATGCCGATGTTTTTGCACCAGAATCTACACGTGCTTTAATCGTGGGAATTCCTAATATTGGGAACGAACACCATTCTTCACTACCAACGATAACTTTTTCTTGTAACATATATAATGTATAAATTGAGAGTTCTAATATTTTCCAAATGTAAATATTTGGTTTAATATATTTACAGAAATGTATTAAAGATTAAACCCGCTATGTCAAGAAAACAAGGCGGGTTTATTTAAGAATTTCAAAGTATCAAAAACTATTGTTTTGAAGGTTCTGGTGCTTTCTTTACATTCACGAATAATTCTTGCGAAGTTTCGTCTAAATCCATATAAATCTCATCTCCAGAAACAATTTTACTGGTAATTATTTCCTCTGCCAGAGCATCTTCAACATATTTTTGAATGGCTCTTTTTAGCGGTCTAGCCCCAAATTGTTTGTCAAATCCTTTATCGGCAATGAACGCTTTGGCACTATCTGATAAATTAAGATTGTATCCTAATTCTTTTACTCTTGCATATAGTTTTTTTAATTCGATTTCAATAATCAAATCAATATCATGTTTTTCTAAGGCATTGAAAACAATTACATCGTCAATTCTATTGAGAAATTCAGGTGCAAATGCTTTTTTAAGTGCGTTTTCAATGATACTTTTAGAGTTGTCATCGGCTTGCGAAATTTTGGCAGCGGTTCCAAAACCTACTCCTTGACCGAAATCTTTCAGTTGGCGCGCACCAATATTAGAAGTCATAATGATAATTGTGTTTTTAAAATCGATTTTACGTCCCAAACTATCGGTTAAATAACCATCGTCTAAAACTTGCAACATCATATTGAAAACATCAGGATGCGCTTTTTCGATTTCATCTAATAATACGACACAATATGGTTTTCTTCTTACTTTTTCGGTTAATTGTCCACCTTCTTCATAGCCAACATATCCCGGAGGTGCTCCAACCAATCTTGAAATTGCGAATTTTTCCATGTATTCACTCATATCAATTCGAACCAAAGCGTCTTCAGAATCGAATAATTCTTTGGCTAAAACTTTGGCTAATTGTGTTTTTCCAACACCAGTTTGTCCTAGGAAAATGAAGGAACCAATTGGTCGGTTTGGATCTTTCAATCCCGCACGATTTCGTTGAATAGAACGAGCTATTTTCATTACAGCTTCATTTTGTCCAACTACTTTATTTTGAATAAGTTCAGGAAGTTTAGCTAACTTATTACTTTCAGTTTGCGCAATTCGATTTACAGGAATTCCTGTCATCATAGATACGACATCGGCTACATTATCTTCAGTAACTAAAATACGATTATTTTTAGCGTCTTCTTCCCATTGTTCTTGGGCAATAGCCAAATCTTTTTCGATACGTTTTTCATCATCACGAAGTTTTGCGGCTTCTTCATATTTCTGTCTTTTAACAACAGAATTTTTCAGTTCGCGAACTTCTTCTAATTGACGTTCCAATTCCAAAATTTGTTTTGGTACTTCAATATTGGTAATGTGCACACGTGAACCAGCTTCGTCAAGCGCATCAATTGCTTTGTCTGGAAGAAAACGTTCAGACATGTAGCGGTTTGTTAATTTCACACACGCTTCAATTGCTTCGTCTGTATAAGTTACATTGTGATGATCTTCGTATTTATTTTTTATATTATTCAAAATAGTAATCGTTTCTTCAACAGAAGTTGGTTCGACGATTATCTTTTGGAAACGACGTTCTAAAGCACCATCTTTTTCAATATATTGTCTGTATTCGTCTAATGTTGTAGCGCCAATACATTGAATCTCTCCACGTGCAAGAGCGGGCTTAAACATGTTGGAAGCATCCAAAGAACCCGTAGCTCCACCAGCACCAACAATAGTATGTATTTCATCAATGAAAAGGATAATATCGTCATTTTTTTCCAATTCATTCATTACCGCTTTCATTCGTTCTTCAAACTGTCCACGGTATTTTGTTCCTGCAACAAGACTAGCTAAATCAAGGGTTACCACGCGTTTGTTAAACAAAATCCGAGATACTTTCTTTTGGATAATTCGCAAAGCAAGACCTTCTGCAATAGCAGATTTTCCCACTCCAGGCTCTCCAATTAGCAATGGATTATTCTTTTTACGGCGACTCAAAATTTGAGAAACACGCTCAATTTCTTTTTCACGACCAACTACAGGATCTAATTTTCCTTCTTCAGCCATTTCCGTTAAATCTCTCCCAAAATTATCTAAAACAGGGGTTTTGGATTTTTTATTTGATTTATTGGCGGGATTATTAAAACTATCGCCTTTTAGACTGTCATCTTGTCCGGAATCTTCATTATAAGATTCTGCTTTTGGTAAATTTTCTAAGAATTCACCTTCATTACTATTTGGTGTCATATTTAGATATTGTTCTTTAGCTGTGTCGTAATCAATTTTTAGCTTATTCAGCAGCTTGGTTGTTGGATCATTCTCGTTTCGAAGTATGCACAAAAGCAAATGTGCCGTACTAATTAAGGTGCTTTGAAACACTTTAGCCTCAAGAAAAGTAGTCTTTAAGGCCCTTTCCGCTTGACGTGTCAGGTGCAAATTTTTCTTTTCTATGTTGGTTTCATTACTTGGATTTGCGGGACTTAGGATTTCTACTTTTCTGCGTAAAAAATCCAAATCAATTGATAAATTATTTAAAATATCAATGGCTGTTCCGTCGCCATCTCTCAAGATACCAAGCATTAAGTGTTCCGTTCCAATGAAGTCGTGGCCTAAACGAAAGGCTTCTTCTTTACTGTACGTTATTACATCTTTTACTCTTGGTGAAAAATTATCATCCATATATATTCTTATTGCTAATTGTAAATTTAGTGAATTAATATAATAAATACAAAAATCATACCTAGTATATATCTAGTGTCAGCTAAATGACAAAAAAATATCTGATAATGAAAGAGAAATGAGGAATTAATTTATCAACTGTATTCGCTAATAAATTTGTTAATAAATCATCTAAATTTATCTATGAATTTGCATTAAAAATATTTTAAAAAGACTATATTAGCAAGATTTTTTGAAACAAAATAATTTTTAATATAACTATAGAATATGTCTGACGGAGAAAAGTTAATTCCAATTAACATAGAAGATGAAATGAAAACAGCCTATATCGATTATTCGATGTCGGTAATTGTATCACGAGCACTTCCTGATGTTAGAGACGGTTTGAAACCTGTACATCGAAGAGTACTTTTTGGAATGCACGAATTGGGAATTACCTCAAAATCTGCCCATAAAAAATCTGCAAGAATTGTTGGAGAAGTATTAGGAAAATACCATCCACACGGAGATACCTCTGTTTATGACGCGATGGTTCGTATGGCTCAAGAATGGAGCATGCGTTATCTTTTAGTTGATGGACAAGGTAATTTTGGCTCTGTTGATGGCGATAGTCCTGCTGCAATGCGTTATACTGAAGCGAGAATGCGTAAGATTTCGGAAGAGATTATGGCAGATATCGAAAAAGAAACTGTTGATTTTCAATTGAATTTTGATGATACTTTATATGAGCCAAAAGTAATGCCTACACGAGTTCCAACTTTGTTGATAAATGGAGCTACAGGAATAGCTGTTGGTATGGCTACCAATATGCCACCTCACAATTTAACGGAAGTTATCAATGGGACATTAGCGTATTTAGACAATACAGACATTGAAATTGACGAATTGATGAATCATATTAAAGCACCAGATTTTCCAACTGGTGGAATAATTTATGGTTATGAAGGTGTTCGTGAAGCATTCAAAACAGGTCGCGGAAGAATTGTAATGAGAGCCAAAGTGAACTTTGAAGATGTTGACGGAAGAGAATCGATCATTGTAACTGAAATTCCATATCAGGTTAATAAAGCCGATATGATTAAGAGAACGGCTGATTTAGTTAACGATAAAAAAATTGAAGGTATTGCTAATATCCGAGACGAATCGGATAGAAACGGAATGCGAATTGTATATATTTTAAAAAGAGATGCTACGCCAAACGTAGTTTTGAATACCCTTTATAAATTCACACAATTACAATCTTCTTTTAGTGTAAATAATATTGCCTTAGTGAAAGGCCGTCCTCAGATGTTAAATTTGAAGGATATGATTCACTATTTCATAGAGCACCGTCACGAAGTTGTAGTTCGCAGAACACAATTTGAATTGCGTAAAGCCGAAGAAAGAGCACATATTTTAGAAGGATTAATTATTGCTTCAGATAATATTGACGAAGTTATTGCTTTAATCCGAAGTTCAAAAAACACCGACGAAGCAAGAGAAAAATTAGTTGAAAGATTCAAATTATCAGATATTCAATCTCGTGCTATCGTAGAAATGCGTTTGCGTCAGTTAACAGGTCTTGAACAAGATAAGTTACGAGCTGAATATGACGAATTGATGAAATTAATCGAGCATTTGAAATCATTATTAGCAGATGTAAATTTAAGAACTTCTTTAATAAAAGAGGAACTTGTTGAAATTCGTGATAAATATGGAGATGCGCGTCGTTCTGTAATTGAATATTCTGGTGGCGATGTAAGTATTGAAGATTTAATTGCCGATGAAAATGTAGTAATTACAATTTCTCACGCAGGCTATATTAAACGTACAAACCTTACAGAATACAAAACACAAAATAGAGGAGGAGTTGGGCAAAAAAGTGCGGGTACAAGAGATTTAGATTTCTTAGAACACATGTTTGTGGCAACAAATCATCAATATATGATGTTCTTTACTCAAAAAGGAAAATGTTTCTGGATGCGTGTTTACGAAATTCCAGAGGGAAGCAAAACCGCAAAAGGACGTGCTTTACAAAACTTAATCAACATTGAAAGTGATGATAAAGTAAAAGCATTTATTTGTACACAAGATCTTAAAGATAAAGAATATACCAACAGTCACAACCTTATAATGGTTACTAAAAAAGGTCAAGTTAAGAAAACCTCACTTGATAAATATTCTAAACCTCGTGTGAACGGAGTTGCAGCAATTACTATTAAAGAAGGCGATGAATTATTAGAAGCGAAACTAACAGATGGAAACAGTCAAATTATGATTGCGGTTAAATCTGGTAAAATGGTTCGTTTTGAAGAAAGCAAAACCCGTCCAATGGGAAGAACAGCTTCCGGAGTTCGTGGAATTACTTTAAGAGATGAATCTGATGAAGTAATCGGAATGGTTTCTGTGAATGATATGAGTAGTGAAATACTCGTTGTTGCAGAAAATGGTTACGGAAAAAGATCAAGTATTGATGAATATAGAATTACCAACCGTGGTGGAAAAGGGGTAAAAACGCTTAATATCACTGAGAAAACTGGTAAATTAATTTCTATTAACGCTGTAACTGATGCAGATGATTTAATGATTATCAACAAATCTGGATTGACAATTAGAATGGCGGTTGAAGATTTGAGAGTAATGGGACGTGCAACACAAGGTGTGAAACTAATCAACATTAAAGGAAATGATTCTATTGCAGCTGTAACTAAAGTTATGAAAGATGATGTAGTTGAGGAAATTCTTGATGAAGATGGAAATGTTATTGAAGTAGAAGCCATCGAAAGAGTGAAACCGGTATTGGAAATTCTTGAAGATGAAGAAGGCGCTAATGACGATGATAACGACGATGATGATGTTTCTGACGATGACGATTCAGAAACTGATGACGATTCTGATGATGAAAATGAAGATTAATAAATATAAAAATAAAAAAAATGAAAAGTAAATTTGTACTCCTTGTATCAGCTTTGATGTTGTCATTTTCGACTTTTGCTCAAAAAGACGAATTGAAAATGCTTAAAAAAATATATGCTAGAGAAAAAAATTCTGAATCAGATATTGCTGACTTTAAAACAACGCTTTCAAAAGCCGAAAATTTAGTAGCCAATTCTTCAGAGGATGATAAAGTATATTTTGGGTTTTATAAAGCAATGGCTCCAATTTTAGAGTTTAACGTAGCAATGGCAGATCCAGAAAAAAGCAAAAACCCAAGTTTAGTATTGAATTATTTTTCCCCTGAAAACTTAAGTCTTTTAGTTTCAAATTTGAATGCTACTTTAGCATTTGAAAAAAAATCTGGAAAACAACTTTATACAAAGGACATTGAGGTTAAAGTAAATGCATTTAAATCAATTTTTGTTAATTACGCTATTGCACTTGCTAACGAATCAAAACTAAAAGATGCTGCAGTAGTTCTTGCTAGTGTGTATGAATTGGATAAAAAAGACGCTGAGAAATTGTATTATGCTGCAAATTATGCAGTAAACGCAAAAGATTATTCACTAGCTTTACAATATTATCAAGAGTTAAAAAACGTAAATTACTCTGGAGAAGGAGTAATGTTGTACGCTATTAATAAAGAAAGCCAAAAAGAAGAATCTTTCAATTCTAAACAAGAAAGAGATATTTATGTTAAAGGTGGAACTCACGAAAAACCACGTGATGAAAAAATTCCTTCAAAAAGACCTGAGATATTCAAAAATATTGCATTGATTTATGTAGAATTAGGAAAATCAGATGAAGCAAAAGCTGCAATTCAAGAGGCTCGTAAAGAAAGTCCAGATGATGTTTCTTTAATTATTACTGAGTCAGATTTATATTTGAAAGCAAATGATATGGTAACATACAAAAGATTGATTTCTGAAGCATTGGATAAAAACCCAAACAATGCCGACTTAGTTTTCAATTTAGGCGTTATCAGTTACAATAATAAGGAACTGGTTGATGCTGAAAAATACTATTTAAAAGCAATTGAAATCAATGCAAAATATACCAATGCCTATTTGAACCTTGCGATTTTGAAATTAGATGCTGAAAAATCATTGATTGAAAAAATGAATAAGTTGGGTACTTCACCAGCCGAAATGAAGAAATATGATGTTTTGAAAAAGCAAAGAGAAGATGTTTATAAAAGTGTGATTCCTTATTTAGAGAAAGTTACGGAATTTGATGCGGATAATAAAGAAGCAGAAAAAACTCTTTTAGGAGTTTATAATGCTCTTGAAATGACAGATAAAGCTAAAGCTTTGAAAGAAAAAATGAAAAAGTAAGATTTCTTTTGATTATAATAAACCCCGACTTTTTAGTAAAACAAGTCGGGATTTTTTTATATAATTTTTTTAATTACTCGAAGTTTGTGAGTGTGCCTATTTACTTCGGCATTATAAATCCCTAAGTGATCCAATCTGTCAATTCTTACTTTTCCACTGGCGTGAATGATATAATTGTCTTCCATAATAATACCCACATGAATGATATTGCCTTCTTCGTTATCAAAAAAAGCCAAATCTCCAGGTTCACTTTCTTCAATGAAACTCAAAGCATCGCCTTGTTTTGATTGCTGTGAAGCATCTCTAAATAATTTATATCCGTTCAACTTGTAAACCATTTGCGTAAAGCCAGAACAGTCAATTCCAAAAGGAGTTTTCCCACCCCACAAATAAGGAGCGTTCAAATACATAAAACCCGTTTTTATAAGCTCAGATTTTGGTTTAATGCCATTAACTTTCGAACCATCAAAATCATAATTAGCGGTATTTACTGACTCGTTATTAAGAAATGAAAGTGATGCGCCAATCGGAATTGGAAGTAAAAAATTATTTGAAGCGGTTATATAATCTATTAAGTCGCCATTTAAAATAATAACATCTTTGGATATGTTTTTATAATCTTCTTTTGAAATTACCTGATATTGTTTGGTGTCAACCCAACCTTGATAATCGTCAAATTGTAATTTAATTTTCGACCATTGTTTTAACTGTTCTAAAACTTCAAAATGCTCTCCAAATAAGACTTGAGAAACAATTTCGCTTCTGTCATTTGGTTCCAATCTTAAAGGTATAATCGCTAAATTACAAATTCCGAACATGCTTTTTTTTATTTAAATTTAAAATTTATAATTCATCATTTAAAATAATTTATGCTCTTTCAATCACAATTGCAGAAGCACCTCCGCCACCATTGCATATCGCGGCTGCACCAATTTTTGCATTATTTTGCTCCAAAACATTTATCAAAGTTACGATAATTCTTACACCTGAACAACCTAAAGGATGTCCTAATGAAACGGCACCACCATTAACATTGACTTTGGATGCATCCAATCCTAAAATTTTTGAATTGGCAAGACCCACAACTGAAAAAGCTTCGTTGAATTCAAAAAAATCAACATCACTTAGAGAAAGGCCCGCTTTTGCTAATGCTTTAGGAATTGCGATTGATGGGGTAGTGGTAAACCATTTTGGTTCTTGAGCGGCATCGGCATAACTTTTAATGTAAGCTAAAGGTTTTAAACCTAATGCAATTGCTTTTTCTTCGCTCATTAATATAACCGCAGCGGCACCATCATTTATGGTAGATGCATTCGCTGCTGTAACCGTTCCGTCTTTCGAAAAAGCGGGGTTTAATGTTGGAATTTTATCTAATTTTACATTAGAAAATTCTTCATCTTTAGAGATTATAATTGGTTCTCCGCGTCTTTGAGTAACTTCAACAGGAACTATTTCAGCATCAAATTTTCCAGCTTCCCAAGCTTTTGCAGAACGTTCGTAGGATTGAACTGCAAAATTATCTTGTTCTTCACGGGATATTTTATATTCAGAAGCACATAAATCGGCTGAAACGCCCATTGCACTATTGTCATAAGCATCCGATAATCCGTCTCTTTGCATCCCGTCAATCATATTGGTAGGACCAAATTTATATCCATTTCTAAGGTGAATATAATGAGGAATTAAACTCATATTTTCCATTCCGCCAGCAATTATAATTTCGGCATCGCCAGTCATAATTGCTTGCGCACCTTGCATAACCGCTTTCATTCCCGAAGCACAAACTTTATTTATTGTAGTTGCAATTATAGTGTTTGGAAGACCAGCCAACAATGCTGCTTGACGAGCAGGAGCCTGACCTACTCCAGCTTGAACAACATTTCCCATTAGGACTTCATCGACCAAATTTGGATCTAAATTAATTTTATTTAAGGCTTCTTTTATAGCAATAGCTCCTAGTTGAGGTGCTGTTACAGTAGACAAGCAACCCATGAAACTTCCAATTGGAGTTCTTACAGCAGATACGATTACAATTTTTTTATTTAACATTGTTTTAGTTTTAGACTGCGAATTTAATCATTTTGAGTAAATACTAAATTAGAAAACCGAGATTATTATTGTTTAAAAGGTTGTAAAATAGAAATTTTTTTATTTTTTCTAGTGTTTATTTAATAGTTGAATAATAAATGATAACTAATATTTGAATTTTAAAAATGCTATGCAATTGAATGTTAATGATTTTAAATTAACAATTAAAAAACATTTAAAAAATCCCATTAATAATTTGTAAAATATAGATTAGTACGTTACATTTGCAACCGCTTAAGCAGAAGACACGTTCTTCGATGGAGAGTTGCCTGAGTGGCCGAAAGGACATGTTTGCTAAACATGCGTATGGGAAACTGTACCAAGGGTTCGAATCCCTTACTCTCCGCTTTTTAATGTTTTTTTTCGGGGTGTAGCGTAGCTCGGTTATCGTGTCACGCAGGGCGTGAAGGCCTACACTTTCGAATTGTTACAAAAATATTGAGATTATAAAGAGATAGAATTATCTTTT
>Ga0209107_10001519_pt1 | contig 12969 bp, 13 predicted proteins | sample LakErihyJuly2011_2_FD_187460 | JGI IMG/M metagenome (GOLD analysis project Ga0209107, IMG submission 187460) | Freshwater microbial communities from dead zone in Lake Erie, Canada - CCB hypolimnion July 2011 (SPAdes) (version 2) | ecosystem: Environmental > Aquatic > Freshwater > Lentic >... | reverse complement strand
AACCCGCGACCTCCGCCGTGACAGGGCGGCATTCTAACCAACTGAACTACCGATCCAAGAACATCCAGATACGTTTCCGTTTCCGGGTTGCAAAGATAAGGGGAAAGAAGTTTTTTAAACAAATCTTTTATTAAAAAAGGTTGTATTATTTTTACAGCCCAAACTAAGATTATGCCCGAATACCCAAATAGACAATTCTTGGAATTTGAACAGCCCATTAAGGAGCTGTATGAGCAAATTGATGCCACTAAGAAATTGGCCGAAAAGAATCCTAAAATAGATTTATCAGCAACGATAAGTCAACTAGAGAAATCTATTATGGATAAGCGTAAAGCCCTTACGGAGAAGCTTTCTCCGTGGCAGCGTGTACAATTAAGTCGTCATCCCGATCGTCCTTATACTTTAAAATATATTCACTTAATGTGCGATAAATTTATTGAGTTACATGGGGACAGAAATGTGAAAGATGACAAGGCCATGGTGGGTGGTTTTACGGAGCTGGATGGTCAAACGGTGATGATGATTGGGCAACAAAAAGGAAGCAATACCAAGGCACGCCAACTGCGTAATTTTGGGATGGCCAACCCCGAAGGCTACCGAAAAGCCCTTAGACTCATGAAATTGGCCGAAAAATTCAATAAACCGGTGGTTTGCTTAATAGACACACCAGGGGCATTTCCAGGCCTAGAAGCCGAGGAAAGAGGTCAAGGAGAGGCTATTGCGCGTAATATTTATGAAATGATCCGTTTACAGGTTCCTATTATCATTTGTATTATTGGTGAGGGGGCGAGTGGAGGTGCATTAGGAATTGGTGTGGGCGATAAAACCTTGATGATGGAAAATACCTGGTACACCGTGATTTCTCCAGAATCTTGTAGCTCTATTTTATGGAGAAGCTGGGATAAAAAGGAATTGGCTGCTGAGCAATTAAAGTTAACCGCGAACGATATGAAAGGCTTTGGTTTAATAGACGAAATAGTTCCTGAACCTTTTGGTGGGGCGCATTGGTCTTATACCGAAGCGGCGGCTATTTTAAAAGAAAAAATTATTGCAGCACTAAAAGAAATGAAAGATATTGATCCTGCTAAAAGAGTGGAAAATAGAATTGAAAAATATTCAAAAATGGGATTCTGGAATGAAGCCTAGTGCAGTAAAACCTAATTCAGCATAAATTTTACCTTAATCAAATGTTAAGACAAACCCTCAAAGGAACAGGTGTTGCACTTGTTACGCCGTTTAAAAAAGATAAATCTATTGACTTCGCTGCTTTAGAAAATTTAATTGATATTCAAATTGAGGGAGGCCTTAATTATATTGTAACCTTAGGTACCACAGGAGAATCGGTGGTATTGTCAGACGAAGAAAAAGTGGCTGTATTTAATTGCACGGTGAATAAAGTAAACGGGCGTGTTCCCATTGTAGTTGGTATTGGTGGTAATAATACGGCTAAAGTAATAGCCGATTTTAAGAAATTTGATTTGTCTAAAGTGGCGGCCATTCTAAGTGTCACTCCTTATTATAACAAACCATCACAGGAAGGTTTATACCAACATTATATTGCATTAGCAGACGCAGCTACAAAACCTATATTACTTTACAATGTTCCAGGACGCACAGGTCGTAATATGTCAGCAGCTACTACTATTCGTTTATCGGCACATCCAAATATTGCAGGTATTAAAGAAGCAGGTCCAGAGATGGCGCAAACCATTGATATTTTAAAAGATCGTCCTAATGATTTCTTAGTAGTGAGTGGGGACGATGAAATTGTGATGGCGCAAATAGCTTGTGGGATGGATGGTGTAATTAGTGTTGCAGCCAATGCATTCCCCAAACCATTTAGCGATATGATTAATTATTGTATGGCAGGTGATTTTAGCATGGCAAAAAGATTAAACGATTTAATGGTGGAAGGATATACCTATATGTATGAAGAAAACAATCCTTCAGGGATTAAAGCTTTCTTGTTTGAGCAAGGAGTGATTGAAAATGAATTCCGATTGCCATTGGTACCAGTGAGCGCAGGATTGCAGCAAAAAATACATACTTACATGCAAAGATATTTTGCATAATAAACATTTTATTAGTTCAGTTTTTGCTTAATAGCTTGCAACTTCATTAAGGCTTCAACGGGTGTTAAATTATTAATATCTATTTCATCTAATTCCTTACGGATAGATTCAAAAGTTTCCGTGTGTGCATCAAATATGGATAACTGAAACTGATCACCAGCGGCTGCAGCGTTTGGGGTGTTATTGGTATTGCCTGCATTTTTTAATTCCATTTCTTTTAATATATCATTCGCCCTACTTACTAACACATTTGGCATGCCCGCCATCTTCGCCACATGTATACCAAAGCTATGCGTGCTGCCACCCTTGGTAAGCTTACGCAAGAAAATAATTTTATTGCCAATTTCTTTATGACTTACATGAAAATTGTGCACAGTTGGAAGTTGTGCTTCCAAATCATTTAACTCATGATAGTGTGTCGCAAATAAAGTTTTTGGTTTTGCAGGAGATTGGTATAAATATTCCACAATACTCCATGCAATGGAAATACCATCGTAGGTAGAAGTACCTCTTCCAATTTCATCTAATAAGATTAAACTTCTTGGACTGATATTATTTAAAATACTTGCGGTCTCAATCATCTCTACCATAAATGTACTTTCACCTGCCGTTAAATTATCGTTGGCACCTACACGGGTAAATATTTTATCGGTCAATGGAATAGAAGCAGCGGTTGCTGGAACATAGCAGCCCATATGCGCCATTAAAGTAATTAAAGCAGTTTGTCTTAACACGGCACTCTTACCACTCATGTTAGGGCCGGTTAAAATAATTATTTGTTGCGTGCTTGGATCCAAATAAACATCATTGGGAATATAAGTTTGATCTATGGGTAAATTTTGCTCAATCACGGGGTGTCTTCCTGCTTCAATATTTAAAATGGTATCCTCTGTAATCCTGGGCTTACAATATTTTTGAGATTTTGCAATGCTTGCAAAACATAATAAACAATCCAACACGCCAATCCACTGTCCATTATTTTGTAGCAGGTTCATTTCTTTTAACACCGCATCCAATAATCCTTGGTACAATTGCGTTTCAAGGGCTAATATTTTATCTTCGGCACCTAATATTTTTTCCTCGTATACTTTTAGTTCAGGCGTAATATATCTTTCTGCAGTGGTTAAGGTTTGTTTACGAATCCATTCGCTAGGCACTTTGTCCTTGTGTGCATGGGTTACTTCTAAATAATAACCATACACATTATTGTATCCAATTTTTAAAGAACTGATACCGGTGATTTCCGCTTCTTTATTTTGCAACTGTGTCAAATATTCTTTACCGCCACTGGAAATATTACGTAACTCATCTAGCTCAGCAGACACGCCCTCCTTTATAAAACCACCTTTCACTGCCGTTGCAGGAGGTTGCTCCATTAAAGTAGCTAATATTATTTTTTTAGAATTTGCACAAATGTCTAATTCCTTATTAACATGCTGCAGGTAGTCATTATCAATAGGGGATAGGGCTTGTTTAATTTGTTCAATGGCTTCTAATGATTTTGCCAATTGCATAAATTCTCGGGGCTGTAATTTTCGAGTAGATAATTTACTGGACAATCTTTCCAAATCTCCGCAGGATTCAATCAGCTCGCTAATGTCAGCCGATGCAGCGGGTTCATTTAATAATGTCTCCACTGCATCCAATCTATTGTTTATTTGAGTCACATTTTGCAATGGGAAAATAAGCCAACGTTTTAATAAACGTGCCCCCATAGGACTCTTAGTGGCATCCATTACTTCTAACAATCCTTTGCGGTCTGCACCATTGCCAATGAGTTCTAAATTGCGAATGGTAAATTTATCCATCCATAAAATTTCGGTTCTGTCAATACGCCCAATTTTATGAATATGCGATAAGTGCGGATGTTCGGTTTCTTTTAAATAATGTAAAATAGCGCCGGCTGCAATAATCCCTTTAGTGAATCCTTCAATGCCAAATCCTTTGAGCGAAGTAGTTTGGAATTGCTTAAAGAGTAATTCGGTAGCAAAGGGCTCATCAAAAATCCAAGCATCTAAACCATAGGTATAAAATCCATTGCCAAATGTCTCTTTAAACTCGGCCTGATAATTTTTTGGGTATAAAATTTCTGCGGGTTGTAAACTTTGTAATAGTTTATCAATGTATTCGGTCGTTCCTTCTGCAATTAAAAATTCTCCGGTAGTAATATCTAAAAATGCTACACCGCCTTGTTCCTTGTCTATAAAAACGGCTGCTAGAAAATTGTTATGTTTATGTTCTAATAATTTATCGTTGGTGGCAATGCCAGGGGTAAGCATATCGGTTACGCCGCGTTTTACAATTCCTTTTACGGACTTGGGATCTTCTAACTGATCACATACCGCCACTCGGTAACCCGCTTTTACAAACTTATGCAAATAGGTGTCTAAAGAATGGTAGGGAAAACCCGCCAATTCACTGGAGGAGGCAGATCCATTATTTCTTTTAGTAAGGGTTATACCAAGCACCTTAGAAGCAATAATAGCATCTTCGCCAAAAGTCTCATAAAAATCACCCACTCTAAACAACAAAATAGCATCGGGGTATTTTTGCTTAATAGCCCTATGTTGCTGCATTAGAGGAGTTTCTGCACTAGATTTTGCCATACCAACAAACCTACATAAATTTTTTAATATTCGAAAAGCGTACTTTTGCCTATGCGAAAACTCACTATGGACGAACTAGGGAGGAAGTCGGTGGAGGACTTCAAAATGGCCAATAAAAAGCCCATTGTGGTGGTGATGGACAATATTAGAAGCATGCACAATGTGGGCAGCGTTTTTAGAACCTCGGATGGCTTTTTAATAGATGGGATTTGTTTGTGTGGGTTTACCCCGCAGCCACCCCATAGGGATATTCATAAAACGGCCCTGGGTTCCACCGAAACAGTGGACTGGGTGTATTATGAAAATACGGTGAACGCAGTAAATGATTTAAAAGCAAAAGGGTTTAAAGTTTTTGCCATAGAGCAAACAGAGGGAAGTATCAGCTTAGAAAAATTTAAACAAATACATCCGGAAGCAACTGCACATCCCATGGCTTTTATATTTGGCAATGAAGTGGATGGGGTAGACCAAAACGTAATTGCTTTATGTGATGGAGTGATTGAAATTCCGCAGTGGGGGATGAAGCATTCCTTAAATATTTCGGTGGCGGCAGCCATTGTGCTTTGGGAATTTGTAAGATAAAAAGTAAAAGTATTAACAGCGTATTTTATTAAATAAGAAATTAAGAAAATTAGAAAGATGAACGGCGTAAAAAATTATTTGAGTTTGGTAAAGTTTTCACATACCATTTTTGCATTGCCATTTGCATTTATAGGATTTGTATTGGGGGCCCAATATTTACACAATCAACAAGTTGAATTTGAAAAAATAGAATTAAAATTTTTCTTGGTATTAGTTTGCATGTTCACAGCCAGGTCCGCGGCCATGGCGTTTAATAGATATTTAGACAGACATTTTGATAAACTCAATCCGCGCACTGCGATTAGAGAAATTCCAGCAGGGGTTATTAAAGCAGAGAAAGCCTTGCTATTTATTATGATGAATGCAGTCCTGTTTATAATCGCTACTTTTTTTATTAATTCTATTTGTTTTTATTTATCGCCAGTTGCTTTGTTTGTAATCCTTTTTTATAGTTACACCAAAAGGTTTACGTTCTTATGTCATTTAGTTTTGGGCATTGGACTTTCTTTAGCGCCCATTGGAGCTTTCTTAGCCGTGACAGGGGAATTTAACATCGTGCCTTTATTGTTTTCCTTTGCAGTGGTATTTTGGGTGAGTGGTTTTGATGTGATTTATGCATTGCAGGATATTGAGTTTGATAAATCTCAGTCCTTGTATTCTATTCCAAGTTATTTGGGTCTACATAAAGCATTAAATATTGCTAGGGCATTGCATGTAATTTCTGCAGGCTTTGTGATTGCTGCTTTCTTTTTGGGTGGTTTTCATATTGTATATCTTGGAGGATTGTTTGTTTTTATAGGCATGTTAATTTACCAACACAGTATTGTGAAGCCCCATGATTTAAGAAAAGTAAATATTGCCTTTATGACTGCAAATGGTATTGCAAGTATTGTTTTTAGTATTTTCGTGATTGCAGATATTTTAATGAGCACTTTTTTGTAGCGTAAAATTTTAATAAACCACTATTTTGGCAAGAATTATTTGTATAGACTACGGCGGCAAGCGATGCGGATTGGCAGTAACCGATCCCTTGCAAATTATTGCCACCGCATTAACCACCGTGGCTACCAAAGATTTGTATACTTATTTGGCTAGCTACTTTGCAAATGAGCCAGTGGAATTAATTTTAATTGGCGAGCCACTTAATTTAGATGATACCCCAACAGATGCCACCCCATTGGTAAAAAAAGCCATTGTGGAGTTAACTAAGAAATTTCCTACTATTCCTATTATAACCGTAGACGAACGTTTTAGTTCCAAGAAAGCAGTGCGCGCTATGGTGGAAATGGGCATGAAAAAGAAGGATCGTAGGGATAAGAAAAATGTAGACCAAATAGCGGCTACGATTCTATTGCAGGAGTATTTAACCCACCGAACTTAATTTCTGCCTTTTTATTTCTACCTTTGCAAATATTATAAAGTAGTCGTATGATTTTACCAGTTGTTGCTTACGGAGCAGCTATTTTAAGAAAGGTTTGTGATCCTATACAGGCAGATTACCCTAATTTGCAAACATTGATTGCGGATATGTGGGAAACCATGTACGAGAGCAATGGAGTAGGGTTGGCTGCGCCTCAAATTAATAAGAATATAAGATTATTTGTGGTGGACAGCGCTCAAATATTTTCAAATGCCGAACCAGAGGACGAAACTTATCCAGATGCGCCAGGTATTAAACAATTATTTATCAATGCACAAATCATTGAGCTAAGCGGTAAAGAATGGGTGTATAATGAAGGCTGTTTGAGTATCCCAAAAATTAGAGAGGACGTGACCAGACACGAGACGGTGAAGATGCGTTTTATGGATGAAAATTTAGTGGAGCATATTCAAACATATACAGGAATGACGGCGCGCGTTATTTTACATGAGTATGACCACATAGAAGGCAAATTATTTATAGATTATATTAAACCTTTGCGCCGTAAAATGTTGCAAGGGAAATTAAATGATATTAATAAAGGCAAGGTAAAGGTTGATTATAAAATGATTCAATTAAAATAATGACTAAATTAAAGTTTACCTACCTCATTGCATTGGCTGTATTGGTATTTTCATCTAAGGCTTCCTTTGCACAAGACACTATTTATAATGATGCAGGGTTGGACTATACACTTTCGGAAGTGATTGTTAGAAATAATTTTGATTACAAAGAGGTCCTTAAAAGAATTAAAGAAGACTCCAGCTTTTACAAGGCTTTTAAAACTTTAAGAACCATTGGGTATACTTCCTATAACCATATTGAGATGAAGGATAAAAATGGAGCGATGCAAGCCTCCTTGGATAGTAAAACAAGACAAAACCATGAAGGTGCTTGTAGAACCATGGATGTATTAGAGGAAAGAATATCGGGAAACTTAAAAAAGAGCGATGGTACCTATAATTACATGACGCCCTCCCTGTATGCAAGTTTGTTTTTCACCGATGGAAAAATTTGTAATGAAACAAATATTGTATCTGGGAAAATGAGAAAAATAAAAGGTTCAGGTATTGATAAGGCAAAAGAGCAATTAAAAACTTTGTTCTTTAATCCTGGTAAGAAAATAAAAGGAATTCCATTTATTGGAGATAAGTTGGATTTATATGATGAGCGTGCCCATAAGTTATATGATTACCGTTTGGACTATGTAACCTATAACGATCAGCAAGTATATATATTTGAGATTACGGCTAAAGAGGATCTTGGATATTTTTCAAAGGATGAAATTGTAGTAGATAAAATGACCACCTGGTTTAATCCTCGTACTTTGGAAGTACTGGGTCGTAATTATTCGCTAAGCTATAAAGCGGGGGTATATGATTTTGACGTAGCCATGGAAGTTGAAATGACTTATTTTAATGGTAAACTAGTACCTAAGATTTTGCGTTATAAAGGAAATTGGGATGTAGCATTTAAAAAGCGAGAGATTGGTTTATTTACAGCTACGTTATTGGACTACAACAGCGGAAAGTAAAAACTAGGCTAAAAAGCAGTCTTCAATGTTTTTTACCACTTCTATTAAACTACCAGTATTTTTAAACACATTCAATTGACGGTCCGCACCTGTACCTGTCTTAAAAATATCATGTACTTTTTCAATTTCATGTCTACTACCTAATTCGTCCAGTACACCGTCTACAAATTCAAGTAGTTCATCAATCAATTCTTTTACGGGCACTTCTTTTTCTTTTCCAAAGTCTATCAACTTGCCTTCAATGCCATATCTACTAGCACGCCATTTATTTTCATTAATAAGTGCACGTTGGTAATTAATGAAATTAATATTTTGACGACGTAGAGAATAAATTTTAGCGCAAATAGCTTGGAATAAGGCGGTAATGGTAATGGTTTCCTGTATGGTCATAGGTACATCACAAATCCTAAATTCAATGGTATTGAAAATAGGGTGAACTCTTAAGTCCCACCATATTTTTTTAGGGTCATCAATACAATTTGTTTTAATCAATAATTGTACAAAATTATCATAGGCTTCAATACTCTCAAAATAATCGGGGATGCCGGTTCTAGGAAATTTATCAAATACTTTAGAGCGGTAGGATTTGTATCCGGTATTGCGCGACTCCCAAAAAGGGGAGTTGGTGCTTAATGCATAAATATGAGGTAAAAAATATCTAGCCGTATTGGCAATGTGAATAGCCATTTTACGATCCTCCATGCCTACGTGCACATGTAATCCAAAAATTAAGTTGCTTCTTGCGGCTTGTTGTAATTCATTTAACAAGTCCTGGTATCTAGAACTATCCGAAATTAATTGCTTTTCCCATAAACTAAAAGGGTGGGTGCCCGAAGCACCAATACTATATCCAAGTCCTTTTGCAATTTCTGAAACCCCTGTTCTTAATGCGCGTATTTCTTCATGCGCTTCGTCAATATTATTACAAATGGCACTGCCAACTTCCACCACTGCTTGGTGCATCTCCGCCTTTATCTTATCCTTGAATTTCTTTTCCCCTTCAATGACTATCGTTTTCTGATGACTTTTCAATTCCTTCGATGAAGGGTCTAGAATCATGTATTCCTCTTCAACGCCAATCGTAAATTGCTGCAAATTTGCCATTGCAATAAAATTAAGAAATTATTGCCATACCTATAAAAAAAAGTACCCCAGCAAAATGCCGAGGTACTTAACTTACTATTCATTTATCTATGATAAGATCCTTCTGGCTCATTTTCTTTTTCTTTCTCGTAAGCCTTAATAATCGCTTTTACCAATTTATGTCTTACCACATCCTCCTCATCTAATTCAATATGAGAGATGCCTTCGATATTATTTAAAATACGTACTGCTTTTTCCAAACCACTTTTCTGATTTCTAGGCAAATCTACCTGGGTAGGGTCACCCGTGATAATGGCTTTTGCATTGGCACCAATACGTGTTAAGAACATTTTAATTTGAAGGTCATTGGCATTTTGTGATTCATCTAAAATAATAAAAGCATTGTCCAATGTACGGCCACGCATATAAGCAAGTGGTGCAATTTCTATGGTACGTGTAGACATATAATAACCCAACTTGTCGGCAGGGATCATATCATCCAAGGCATCATATAAAGGACGTAAATAAGGATCAATTTTTTCTTTTAAATCACCGGGTAAAAAGCCTAGATTTTCGCCGGCTTCTACCGCAGGACGCGTAAGAATTATCTTTTTTACAAGTTTATTTTTTAAAGCCCTTACCGCTAATGCAACGGCGGTATAAGTTTTACCTGTACCTGCGGGTCCGATCGCAAAAACAATATCATTTTTATCTATCGCAGTAACCATTCTTTTTTGGTTAACGGTACGTGCACGAACTGTTTTACCATTGGGTCCAAATACCAATACTTCATTTGGATTTTTGTCTATAAAATTATCAATGACTTCGGCGTCGTCGCCCCCTAAAATTTGTTCAAAATAATTTTCAGATAAATGTCCATTACGTTCCATGTACTGGATAATGAGCTCAATTTTTTCTTTGGCGACTTCAATTTGTTCTGGTGCACCGCTTAGTTTAATTTGGGTGCCTCGGGATAAGATTTTTAAAAGTGGAAACTTCTTTTTTAAGATATCAAATTTGGAGTTGTTGACACCGAAAAACTCAATAGGGTTTACGGTATCTAAATTGATGATGGTTTCAGTCAATGGATTAGATTTAAATGGTGAGTGTAGTTAGTAAATCAACCTAACACAATTTAATAAAGCAAGTTCAAAATTTCAAGCGCTAAATACGCACAAATGTGGATTACTAAAATGGTAACATTCAGTTCATATGCGTATATTAAGAGAAAGACTTAATGCAGCGCTTTATGAAGCGTTTAATAAAGTAACAATCATGGCTTTGGGATCTGCCGCTTTAAATACGGTTGTACCGGCAACCAACACATCGGCACCTGCTTTTACTAAAGCACTTGCATTGTGTTCGGTCACCCCGCCATCAATTTCAATTAAGGTAGTTGCGCCAGCATCAACAATGATTTGTTTTAATGCGCGCACTTTATCGTAGGTATGTTCAATAAATTTTTGTCCCCCAAAACCAGGGTTCACACTCATCACGCAAACCACATCAATATCTTTAATTACATCTTTCAATAAATTCACAGAAGTGTGTGGGTTTAATGCAACACCGGCTTTCATGCCATGTGCTTTAATTTGTTGTAGCGTACTATGTAAATGTGGGCAAGCTTCATAATGCACCGTTAAAACATCGGCACCCGCCTTTTTAAAATCGGCAATATATTTTTCGGGATGCACAATCATTAAATGCACATCCATAACTTTAGTCGTTGTTTTTTTTATTTGCTCAATAATGGGAAGACCATAACTAATATTTGGAACAAAGCTTCCATCCATTACATCCAAGTGAAACCATGCTGCCTCGCTTTCATTAAGCATATCACAAGCTTTACCTAAGTTTAAAAAATCGGCAGCAAGTAAAGATGGTGCGATAATGGCCATGGTGGTTTATTTTTACAAAGTTCCTTTTTTTTCATGAATTCTCGCCTCCGGATATGACAAATTTTAGCTTTAAAATGACAGATTCATGACAAAGGACAGCTCGAGAAAGGGTTTTTGTTATTATTTTGCGCCCAAATTAAACGTTCATGAAGAAACTGTCTTTATTATTTATAGTACTTATGAGTGGCGCTTTTGTATTTGCGCAAACCGATTCTATTTTATTTGCTGGTGAACCCCATTTTAAAAATGTAATTCAATTAACCACTAGTGGTGACAACGCCGAAGCTTATTGGAGCTTCGATAACAAGCGTATTACTTTTCAACGTGCGAATCCAAAGGAAGGGATTAACTGCGATCAAATTTTTATGGGTGTAGTACCTACAAATAGCGCTATGCCATTTACCTATAAGTCTATAAGTGGTGGCATTGGAAGAACAACCTGTCCCTATTTTACTAAAGACGGTAAGCATATTATTTTTGCTTCTACCAAAGGGGGTGGAGAAGCATGCCCTCTTCCCGTGGACCGAGCAAAATATGGCAATAAATACATTTGGCCTTTGTATAATACCTACGACATTTTTATGGCAGATACCAACGGGGTAGTGGTTAAGCAATTAACCAATGCAAAAGGATATGACGCAGAAGCCACTTTGTCTTATGATGGAAAAAAGATGATTTATTGTAGTGATAAGGATGGGGATTTGGATTTATATGTCATGAATTTAGCAACTGGAAAAGAAAAGAAAGTAACCAATACTTTAGGATATGATGGGGGCGCTTGGTTTAGTCCCGATGGCACTAAAATTGTTTGGAGAGCAAGTCGTCCAAAAACAGAGGCCGATATTACAGAATATACCAGCTTATTAAAAGAGGGGATGGTGGCACCTACGAATATGGAAGTATTTGTTGCCAATGCCGACGGGTCGGATGCAAAACAAATAACCAATTTAGGACAAGCCAATTGGGCACCTAATTTTACCCCAGACGGGAAGCATATTATTTTCTGCAGCAATCATGAATACAAAAGAGGCTTCCCTTTTAATATGTATTTAATGGATTTAGAAGGCAATCATATTGAGAAAATTAGCCGCGATAAGGGGTTTGATGCTTTTCCTATGTTTAGCCCGGATGGCAAAAGAATCATGTTCTCCTCTAACAGAAACAATGGAGGCACCCGAGATACCAATTTGTTTGTAGCCGATTGGGTAGATTAGGCGGTTTAGGTAGACCTGTTTAGGCATTTAATTTGTATTTTAGCAAAAATCTAAAATCAATTTACTATGACAACAGGTTTAGTTCATTTACACAACCTATTAAGATGGGTGGTATTAATTGCATTGCTATATGCTATTGTTCAATTATTGCTTAAAAAGGACGCTTTAAAGGCGAGTAAGGTATTGTTAATCAGTGCCCACAGTACTTTGGTGTTGGGATTGTATCAGTATTTTTTTGGCCCAATGGGCTTTAAATTAATTCAAGCTGCCGGCATGAAAGTAGCAATGGCTTCAAGTGCGATTCGCTTTTGGGCAGTAGAGCATATTTCCTCCATGCTAATTGCCATTATTTTAATCACTATTGGTCACATTAAGTACAAAAAAGGAGGGGCTCCCAAGACCACTTTAATTTTATACATATTAGCTTTATTGTTAATTTTTGCTGCCATTCCTTGGCCGTTTAGGGCAGAGATTGGAAGACCATTGTATCCAGGAGGATAATAATATATAACATATTGATTTTCAATACAAATAAAGGGGATAGCTTAGCTTTCCCCTTT
>Ga0209107_10001518_pt1 | contig 12975 bp, 11 predicted proteins | sample LakErihyJuly2011_2_FD_187460 | JGI IMG/M metagenome (GOLD analysis project Ga0209107, IMG submission 187460) | Freshwater microbial communities from dead zone in Lake Erie, Canada - CCB hypolimnion July 2011 (SPAdes) (version 2) | ecosystem: Environmental > Aquatic > Freshwater > Lentic >... | reverse complement strand
GCAATTTCCAACGATAAGTTTACTTGATGTTATGATTCACAAGATCTAGGCATCGAAACCAATTACTCCGCAGACACTCCCCAGAAAAACCCCGTGACCCAGAAATTCACTAACTTAGTGTTATTACAACTTGGTGTAGAACTTAACTCTGGTAACCTCTTTATTTCTTTGAGTTAGACGTATGGATTATTTCACGCTTGATCCTCTATTAAAGGAAGCTGCGACTATAGTCGTTCAGCATCAGTCAGGTTCTGCATCTTTAATCCAACGACAATTGAAACTTGGATATAATAGGGCTGGACGTATAATCGATCAATTGGAAGACCTGGGTATAGTTGAGCCATTTTTTGGGTCGCAGTCTAGAAAAGTATTGTGCACAGACGTTTCAATACTGAATAAATACATGGAAGAACTCGTTAATTGCGAATATTTAAATGAGCAGTCGGTACAGCAAATTCAGGAAAAGGTTAACTGGAACAACAGTCGAAATTCTAAATCAAATATTGAGGACAACGGAACTGCAGATGCTCTCAATGCGAATGAACAAGTAGACAACGTCTTGATGGATTTAGAATCGGAGCTTGAAAAAATATTCAATGAAACGAAAGCTAAGACTGGCAACGGGTATAAATCCCGTCGAGAAGGTCTCATTTGGTTATTAGTATCAATTGCGGTTATGTCAATCGGTTTTACAGTAGATCATACTTTTTGGCCTTCTTTGGTTTTAATAACAATAATATTATTTGGCGAGCTTAGAAGAGATTCCGACTTTGTCAAAGATTACAAAATAAATGAATATCCAGACCTAATTTTCTTTCTTTTGCTTTTACCTTACTTTTATTCTAGCTTCTTCGCAAATAAATGGCTAGCACGACTGAGCTTTCTTTTTGCAATTGTCATCTTCGAAATTCTGCTCTTAGAGGGCATATTGAATAATAAATTCGTTCTATATTTCGCTTTATACTCTACATCTATGATGCACTACTTGCCGTGGGCGATCGGAAGGCTAATTCTAAAGTCAAAGTAGAGATGAGGAATACTATGAATTGGTGGGGTATTAGTGCTCTTTTGATAAATGCACTACTCATAATAAGTAATTTTTTCGTCATTTATCCCCAATGGGTATTTACTATTTTTTTGATAGTTTTTTTATTTATTCCTGAATGGGGAAATACCGCCAGTCAACTCAATGCAGATGATGTTCCAATACTAAAAATAGAGTCTTCAACAATTGGTCGATTTATTACGCACTTTTTTTGTTTAGTTCTTATTATAAATAGATTTACGAATGGCGCTCTCACGCCAAGATACAACTTAAACGGAATGAACGCATTCCTTAATGTAATAATCCTGTTTGTCTGTGCTTACGTGCTGCCGATGATGCTTTGGAAATTTTTCATTCGATTATTATTTGAAAAGAAGTGATAACGGGCTTGGACTATTCAATGTAATAAAATAACTAATTTTTATGTCGTTTACAAAATATATTATCAATATTATCATAGTGTTAACTCTTAGTCCTTTAGTTGGCTGTGGAGGTACGTTGATCGAAAGCGATGGCGATCCTCAGACTATTTTAAACGAACCTACCGAGGTGATAATTGATGAAGAAAATTCGGAAATAGTATATGAATCATCGAATTTTGTTGGATCATTATCTGAGGCAACAGCTTCTGATCTGGTCTCAGTTACAGGCACTGGCATGGATACTTACAAAACAATTTCAGTGGTTTGGTTAATAGATCGAGTAAGGAACTCAAAGTGACTATGAACGCTGGCACCTTTTTCCAAAATCCGATTAATTCGAGTCAAAGTCTCATTACGACCCAAGTGTTTGTAGTGGAAATTGCTCCAGATGAGACAAAAAAAGTGACTGTCCCAAGTGCCTGTACAAATGCGCAACTAATGATTCCAGGTGAGAACGATAATTGGCCAGTGAGTCAAGCTCCTGATGGGTTAGATAATGCTCTGAAATTTTATGGAATTCATGAGGCTAGAATTGGCAATTTTCTTGCTAAGAAAAATCCTGAAAAACTAGGCACCATGGAGGGACGCAGAGCGTTCTTACAAGTGGCTATTTGGAATTATACAGGAAATAAGTCAGAGGACATTATTGAGATGCTTGCTAATCATGTTTTTGAACATGACGTTACTAGGGCTCAGTTATTTTACAGAGAAGTTAGCGAAGATGCCCAGCGTTTTGCTCAATTGCTTCGAGATAAAGATGATAATGCTTTAAGACAGTGGGTTCATGAGCAGTCTGAATTGCTCGAAGAGCGTGGTAAGGCAAAAGTCAAAGAAGCACGAAATAGAATTCGGAATCGATTTCATAACTAATTCATTAAAAAGACATGAGAGTATTCGCGATAACTTTAGTCCTGTTATTATTACAAACCTCGGCCTACTCTCAATGTAAGTCAGATTTAGAAAAAGAAAATGTGCTAGGAAGCGTCAGATCGATCACACAAACGGGTATCTTCATGAATGATGATGCAAACGAAATCATCTCTATAGCAACAACGAGTTACAACAAAAGCGGTGTGTCGCTTGGTTATAGGCATGCACACAAAAATAACGATTTAAAATATACAGAGACAACTTACGAATTAGATGATCGCGGTAGAAAAATCAAAATGAAAAGTTTTGAATTGTCAGGAGAACTTGAGTATTATTATGTATATGAATACGATTCGTTGTGTAATATGATTAAGAGCATCGAATTCAAAGGTTCTGGCCGTTTGGACAGTTACACAATTTATGGATATAATTCAACAGGCGAAAGTACTGAGTATAAGACCTACACATCCGATAGTACTCTCTGGCTTTGGTATCAGTTTGAATACGAGGCGGGCAGAATCGGTGAGACTAGGGATCCTCAAGATTCTAGTATTTGGAAATCTGAATACGACAAACACAATAATGAAATAAAAACGACTATATACGATAAATTCGGTAATGAAAAAGAGGTTCGCACGTATATTTACCAATACGATAATAAATCCAATTGGATAACAAGAACGCTATACATAAATGGGAAAATTTATTGGATAGATAAGAGGAGAATGATTTACTATTAAAAGAAAATTTATTGAATATGTGTAGTACTCCCCTGTATTCCCCCCGGTTGCAGTAACAACATGTATGGGATTATCTATTTTCTTTAGTCTCGATGCACGCCCGGTATAATTCCATAAATTGCTTCGTGATGAGCACCGAACCAGGCTTTACGGATGCGGAACGTACGGACGTCGGACACCCAATGAAGGACCGAGATGGGGCAGGCAATGCCTAAGCGGGGTTTGATCTTTTTTGTGCTGCTGCTGGCTGCGTTTCAAAGCACGGCGGCAGAAGCGGTGGCCGACACGAGCAAAGACCGAGGCACCACCTTGATTCCGCTCTTTTACTATACTCCAGACACGCGTTTTGCCTTGGGAGCCGCTGGGGTCTACTACTTTAGAACCCAGAGCAGTCGCGACAGCCTCCCGAGACCGCGCTTGTCTTATGTGCAGGGCCTGGCCGACTACACCCAAAACAAGCAGCTCGACCTCTGGGCCGTTTGGTCCGTCTTTACCAACAACGAAGACTATTTGCTGCGCGGTGAAACGCGCTACCGAAACTTTCCGGATCGATTTTACGGAATTGGCAACAGCAGCAGCGACGAAGATATGGAGCGCTACTACTACGACCTCATGAGTTTTAAAGCGCTCTTTATGAAGCGGTATGGGCGTCATCTCTTTGCCGGATTGGACTACCACCTGCGGCGGGAGTACAATTTTGAGTACTACGACGACCTAAATCTGGTGGACGGAACCGTGCCGGGCTACCAGGGGGGCGTGGGTTCTGCTTTGGGAATTGTGGTTTCTAAGGACAGTCGGGACAACGTGGTTAACGCCTACAAGGGTCAGTTTTTTGAGTTTTCGTCCTACTTTTTCAACAACGCATGGGGCGGAACCTTCAATTTTACCGCGCTCAACGGTCTGTATAATTCCTATACCGAGCTGCGGCCCGGGTGGATTTTAGCTACCAATTCGCGGATCAACCTCAATTTTGGTGAAGTACCATTCCTGGACATGGCCAAGGCCGGCGGCGAAGAAATGCTGCGCGGCTACGCGGCAAACCGATACCGAGACCACCATTTTGTGGGCAGCCAAGTAGAGCTGCGCATGCCCCTGTACCGGCGCTTTAGGGCAGTTGCCTTTGCGGGCTTGGGAGAGGTGTTCCGCCAGCCATTGCAGGTGCAGTGGACCAACCTTAAGTACAGCTTTGGGGGCGGTTTGCGCTACGCGATGAACGAGTCAGAGCGTCTGAACATTCGTCTGGACTACGGCGTGGGCCGCGGATCAAGCAGCTTTTATTTCTCGGTTACCGAGGCTTTTTGACGGGGGTTCAATTGGGCTTTCCCCAACCCATCGAATCCACAAACAGGTAAAGGTTTAAGAGCAGGAAGAACAGGGCCGGAAGCGAAACGAGCAATCCGTCCTTCACGCTCATGCGAACCAGAAGTCCGCTCAGCATGAGCAGGCTCAGGCCCAGGGAGGCAAGGCTAAGAATGGGTTTAAAGTAGAGCCCAACCAGAAGGCCCGTGGCCCCTAGAATTTGCAGCACAACGGTCAGGAGGCCTATTTTCTCCAGATTGAACCGCTTGAATTCGCTTTTCATGTGGGGAGATCGGAAATAGGACGCGGCATAGGCGTAGAACGACAGACTCGAAACGAGAATGCCTAAGGTGGTCCAGGAGGCACTCACCCCCTAGTTAGCACTCAAAGCCAGGACGACGCACAGCGCCAAAAGCAGTAAGGAAGGGACGTGCTTTACAAGGGGGTTCTTGACGCTGAAGTGAAAGTACTGAGCTGCTACCATGAACAGGCCCATCAGTACCGACGGGATTTGAACCAGATCGGGATACCAAATTCCGGCAACAATCAGGGTGGCCAGAGCAATTTTAGAGACCCCCACCAGGCTGCGCGTTAAGTCGCTCAGGCCAAAAAGAGAAAATTCTTTGACTACGTTGCCGAAGCGAAAGGTCCAAACGAAGGCAACCGAAAACCCTAGGGTTAATTGAAGTAAGCTGGTGAAGTTGTCCATCGTTTTCTTTTTTTTAAATGTACGTCGTTGCGTTCACGCGGCCAAACCGCAGGGATCATTCAGGGCTCCAAAGGGCTACCTTGCTCTTGAATACAGCCCGGAGGCAACGCTGGGTTTGTTTTCTACAGACCGCGGCATCCTAATACCGCATTCACCCCCTCCCTTGGGGAACAAAAACAGCGGTTTGCAAGTTAATTGAGGTAGCACGGACCCATGAGCGACAAAGGATTCTTCTTCAAACAGTTTGAGCCAAAGAGCATCTCGCCCTTTGACAAGCTTTTTGACATCTTCAAAGAGCTGATTGTGCACGTTTCTGGAGACTTTGACGAGGCCATTGCTTGGCTCCGAGAACTGGACAAAGAATACGAGCTGACCGACGAGAACTACACCGTGGACGACTTTGTTGCTGAATTGCAGGAGCGGGGCTACATCCGCCCGGTGGTGGACGGCGACGGCGTTCCCGGCATGGGCATCACCGCCAAAACGGAACGACAGATCCGGCAAACGGCCCTGAAGCGCATCTTTGGCGATCTGAACAAAAGCGGGGCTGGAAACCACAAAACCAAAAGCTCGGGCGACGGCGACGAGCCCACGGGGGAAACGCGCTCGTACGTTTTTGGCGACGGTTTGGACAAAATTTCCCTCACGGAAAGCATCAAAAAGGCCCAAATCAACCACGGGGTAGGCGATTTTCAGCTGAGCGAGGAGGACCTCGTGGTGGAGGACAGTCGGTTCAACGCCCAAATGAGCACGGTGCTGATGATTGACATCAGCCACTCCATGATCCTGTACGGGGAAGACCGCATCACGCCGGCCAAGAAGGTGGCCATGGCCTTGGCGGAGCTCATCACCACGCGCTACCCCAAGGACAGCCTAGACATCCTGGTCTTTGGAAACGACGCCTGGCGGATATCGATCCAGGAAATTCCGTACCTCAAGGTGGGCCCTTTTCACACCAATACGGTGGCCGGATTGCAGTTGGCCATGGATCTGTTGCGCAAAAGGCGAAACAGCAACAAGCAAATTTTCATGATCACGGACGGCAAGCCGAGCTGCGTGAAGGAGCGCGACGGCACTTATTACATGAACAGCAACGGGCTGGACCCCTACGTCACCGAGCGCTGCTACACGCAGGCTGCCCAAGCGCGCAAGCTGGGCATCCCCATCACCACCTTCATGATTGCGCGGGACCCCTACCTGCAGCAATTTGTGGACACGTTTACCGAAGCCAACCAAGGGAAGGCCTTTTACACCGGACTCAAAGGCTTGGGCGAAATGATTTTCAAGGACTACGAAAACAACCGAAAGAAAAGACGCAAATAGGATGATCACTACGTTAGGAGAACTGAAAGCCACCGGCTACCAAAGCACGTCCATCAAGGACGAACTCCGCGCCAACTTAATCAAGCACTTGGCCGCTGGAACCACGGTGTTTCAGGGCGTCCATGGTTTTGAGGACACCGTGTTGCCGGAGCTGGAGCGCGCCGTGTTGTCCCGGCACAACATCAACCTTTTGGGCCTTCGGGGGCAAGCCAAAACCCGTTTGGCGCGCCTGATGGTGGAATTGCTGGACGAGTATGTGCCAATTGTAGCGGGGTCCGAAGTAAACGACGATCCCCTGGCGCCCATCTCCCGCTACGCCAAGGACCTCATTGCGGAACACGGAGACGCCACCCCCATTGCGTGGCTGCACCGCTCGCAGCGTTATTCGGAGAAGTTGGCGACGCCCGACGTCACCGTTGCGGACCTCATTGGGGACATCGACCCCATCAAAGCGGCCAACCTCAAACTGTCCTACGCGGACGACCGGGTGATTCACTTTGGCATGATTCCGCGTGCCAACCGATGCATTTTTGTGCTGAACGAGATTCCCGACCTCCAAGCCCGTAACCAGGTGGCACTGTTCAACATTCTCCAAGAGGGCGATGTGCAAATTCGCGGGTTTAGCATCCGACTTCCGCTGGACATTCAATTTGTGTTCACGGCCAACCCCGAAGATTACACCAACAGAGGAAGCATTGTTACGCCGCTGAAGGACCGGATTGGTTCGCAGATCCTGACGCATTACCCCAAAAGTATTGCGGTGGCGCGCAAAATTTCCGCCCAAGAAGCCAAGGTGAACCAAGCGCAAACCAACCGTGTTTACGTGCCGGAGCTGGCGTACAATCTTTTGGAGCAAATCATTTTTGAAGCGCGCGAAAGCGAGTACGTAGACCAGAAAAGCGGGGTGAGCGCGCGCATGAGCATCTCCATGCTGGAAAGTTTGGTCAGCACGGCCGAGCGCCGCGCACTCCTCAACAAAGAAGACAACACCACCGTGCGCTTGTCCGATTTCATGGGCGTGATCCCGGCCATCACCGGCAAGGTTGAGTTGGTGTACGAGGGAGAACAAGAGGGCGCTGCCTTTGTGGCGGAACAGCTCCTGGGCGCGGCCATCAAGACTTTGTGGCCCACCCTGTTCCCCAAGATTGAGAAGCTCACCAAAAAGTCCGAAAGCAGCCCGTACGCACCGGCCGTTGCGGCCATTTACGAGCAGGGGGGCGTTTTGCTCTACGACGAATGCGACCAAAAGGAGTACGCGTCTACCCTGAATAAGGTCAAGACTTTAAACGACTTGATTGCGAAAAACCAGCCCGCCTTTGAGCCTAAAGACCTGCTCTTCCTTAAAGAATACATGCTTTGGGCTTTGGCCGAGCAGCAGCAGCTGGGCAAGGAGCGACTGCAGCACGGTTTTGAGTTCAACGAGTTTTTTTGAGTAGGAACAAAGACCGTGGTAAAGCGCTGCAAGGCCTTGAATTTGCCAAACGCAAACTGATTCCGCGCTGTCACTCCATCGAAAACAATTGCTCCACCGGCGTTTGAAACGTCTTTGCTAGCGTCAGGGCTAGCGGCAAACTGGGGGCGTACTTCCCCTGCTCGATGGCGTTGATGGTTTGGCGGCTGACGCCCACGGCGTCCGCCAGTTCCTGCTGGGACCAATCTTTGTCGGCCCGGAACACCTTAATTTTATTCTTCATGGCCCGATGCGTAATGCGTTCGTAAAGACCAAGCAAGCAGGACGTTGAACAACACCAAGAAGGCCACCAGTTGTGCGTACATCACATACAGGTAGGCGGCGCCGTACACCGTGAGGGTGGCCGCCAAAAAGAGCAAGGCGTTGATCCACGTGGCGTGCGCCAGTGCCTTCCACCGAAGCTGCCGGATGAGCTCATCTTCCACGCGTTCGCGGGAAAATCCCAGCACCAACCCGCTCAAGGTAACCACCACCAGCAGCAACTCGTCCGTCAGGTTGTTCACCACCCACTGCGGACCCGCGGCCGTGCTGTTCAAAAATTCGTTCGACCACAGGGCGGGAATGCGCCAGGACAACCACTTGATACCGCCCTCCGGGGCGCCCACCGCCAGCCAAAAAGCCGCCGACAGGACGCTGAGCGAAAACAAAACTGCGGCAGGGGCTTTCCAAGCTGCCGGCAACAAACCGTCGTTTTTCATGAGTGTAGTTTCTTGTTCAACGCATCAAATGTATATATTATTTTACATAATGTAAAACATATTTTACATTTTTAACCATTTGCGCCGGATAGAGACAAAAAAAGCGCCCCGCTGAGCGGGGCGCTTGAGTACTTAATCGTACCGGTTTAACCCTACGACTTCATCAGTTGCTTGGTCTGCACGCCAAGATCCGTTTGAACGCGGACCCAGTAAATTCCAGACTTCCAAGCTGAAGTGTTCAGCACCAGCTCATCTTCAATGCCCACCGTTTGATCCAGGATCAGTCTGCCCAGAGCATCCAGTACCTGAACTTTGTGCGCGTGCATGCCGTCCAGACGCAAACGTGCGAAGTTGTTCGCTGGATTGGGAATGATTTGGAACGACGCAGTTGCCTGCTCCTGAACGCCAACGTTGTAGCCCACCGCGTTCAACGCTTTGGCCATGCGGGGCAGGATGAAGCCCATCACGGTATCAATGTAGAGTTTAGACTGCGCCTTAACGTTTGGATTTGTTTCGTTAGCAGACAAGGGGTCCGCTGGATTCCACCAATCCCACGGGTTGGCGTTTACCTTGAATGGCATTGCTGCATTGGGCGGCAACATATTGAAGGTGTACAAATTCTCTTGGTTGCCCACGTTGTAGGGATTGTTCCGCGCCTTAACCGACAAGGGGTCCATCATGGATCCCGCATTAAATACGGAGTTGTTTCCAAACGTGTTGGCCATCTTCACTGCTGTGTGGCTTCCGGCAACATCCACCACGGGAAAGAAACTTCCTGCAATGGGCACGTTCACCATGCCGCGGTAGTAGGGCGCAAAGAAGTCGAACCGACTGTGCAAACTGATTACGGCCGCATCTCCCTGAGCCATCCATGCCGAATCACCCAAGGCTCCTCCCAAGTTCGCAACAAAGTTGACGTTTGATGGAATCCCTTTGTATAATTCGATGTTTCGTCCTGGCTGCGTCTGATCAACCAACGGCAAACCGGTTACCGGGTGCGCGCCAATGATGGTTGCCTTTCCGCCGTAGCCATTCCAATCGCCAACTCGAGCCGTATCCACATAGGGCATGCCGGCCGTAACCGCATTGCCAAAGATGCCCGTGCCTGCGGTGGTGTACTTGAATTTGGCCGGTGACGCAACTTCTGCAAGGTTGTTGATGGTGGCGTACGCAAGTGTTACGTATCCGCCGGAACCAACGCCAATCAACGAGATTGCATTTGGATCCACTCGGTAAGGATCGCCTTGCACCAATTTGGAAGCGCGAACGGCACGAACGCAAACCTTTGCATCTTGAACGGCATTGTAAACCGCCATCAAATTGGTTCCGCGTCGCAGGTCCAAATTGGTAGAGTTTGCCAACCAACCCAAACGATAAGTTGCAGACACGGCAATAAAACCGCGTCGAGCAAAACGCTTAGCAATCTCAACCACCGCAGAATCTTTGCGGTCGCCCATAGGCGACGCCAATCCTCTGGGCAGGAAAGAGCCCGTGTGGAATAGAATCACCACCGGACGAGAAGCCACGGGATCTGCAACGGTATCGGGCATGTAGATGTCCGCATACATCGGCACCACCATGGGTCCTCCCAAGTTCGCCGGAACGTACTGACTGAAATTGTAGCCGTAGGGCACATTGTTCAGTGTTGTAATTTGCGAATTACTGAAAACCTCATCCGTGTAGCGCTGCTGCGCCCAGAGTGATTCTGCAGTAACTACAGATGTTAAAGCCCACAACAGAGCTAATGAGTACTTTTTAATCATAGCTTATTTAGTTAATTATGTGAAACTTACGACTTTTTTTTCACTTTAGACAAATCACACGTTACCGTAGCATAAGCCAATCGGCCCACCGTCGGTCCGCCGTACACCTGAATAACCTGTGCGTTGAGCAGGTTGCTGGCCCCCAATTTTACCGTCCATTTTGATGTTGGCTTGTACCAAGAAACTTGCGCATCCACCAGGCTGTAACTGTCAATGGCTCCCGTGAATTGAGGAGACCCTTCAAACAAAAAACCCTGAACCCACTTGTACGTAACGTTAAAGCCGCAAAATCCAGACGCAATTTTCCAATCCAAATCGCGACCAGATACGGAAATATTGAATTTATTTGCCGGAGTGTTGTAGGCCGGGATGATGGGGTCGTCTACCGCGGAATTCAAGACATTCCACGTATAGTTGCCGGCCAAGGTATACCGCGAAAAATAGTAGTTGACTCCTGCACTGAAGCCTTGTGTGGTAACCATTTGCTCTGCATTTGAGGCGATTCGGTACGCTTGCACCCCTTTCAGGCGGTCCACCGCGGAACCTCCTGGGTCGTCCTCAATCTTCAACCCAATGTGGTACCCAATGAAGTCCGTGTACCAACTGTAGTAGTAGGTGGCATCTACGTACAACTTCTTCCATAAAGTCGTCCGCAAGCCTACCTCTGCGTTGCGAACTTGTTCCGGGCGAACGGCCTCCCGGTTGTAGTAATCCCAAACCCAAGATGATCGTTCCTGAACCCCCGCGCCTAAAAACTGCTGCACCTCGTCTATGGTCACCAGGGAGTCGTAGCCGTTCAAATTACCCAACAAGAGCGCTCGCCCCACGTTGTAGTACAAGTACTGGTCCTGCAAGGTTGGGTTCCTAACGGCTGAAGAGACGCCAAAACGCAGCACAGTGCTGGTGTTGGGCTTGTAAACGGCCGATGCCGCCGGCGATGCCAGCCACCGGAAGTTTTGGTTCTTGTCCAATCGGCCGGAAGCATTTACCGTCCATCGGTTCCAGCTCCGCTCCCATCCTCCGTACAACCCAAATTCAGAAACCCGCAGTCTGCGCCCGTTGGTGTCGCTGAACAAGGTTCCGCGCGAATTGGGCGCGTACCGCCGATAACTTCCGCCCAAGGTCCAAACACCAAATGCATCACTTTGCCATTTCCGCTGTCCGTGTACATGCGCTAAAGACGACCGGTCCCAGAATCGACTCCCCCCTTCATTGAACGTGCGGGAAATTATGTGCTCCTTGAGGGCCGCGAATCCGGCAGAACCGGGCAGCAACAAACTGTCTGGGTCGTATGCCGCATTCATCCAGTTCCGGTTGCTTTCGTGGAAGGCCTGAAACTGATCCGGATTGGCAGCCGCAAAGTCGCGCATTTGCGCGCTGAACTCCTCAAACGGTAGCGACTCATCTGGATAACCCGGCAAGGCACGCAGCTTAGGCTTCTGGAAAATAGTCCAAAAGGAACGATACTGATTGGCCCAAAATCCCTCGTTCAACACGGAGTCTTGCATGCGCAAGGCCGTGAAGTAGGCATCGTATGTTTTCCCGGCATCCTCGTGGGTGGTGTACGCTCGGAGAAACCATTTATCCTCTTTTCGCAGCTCAACCCGATTTTGAAGAAAAAGTATATCCTTTAAACTGAACCGGTTGTCTCCCTGGTAAACGGTGGTTCCGGTGCCAAAATTGAAGCTGTAAATGCCCTCAATGCCTGTTCTGGTTTTGTAGTGTACAGCCGATGCAATTTTGAGGTTTTCCGTATTGTAATCCACCAGCTCGTCTTCTTCAATTCCGCGGCGGTGGTAATTGCCAATGCCCGCATACGTCTTGACATCCCCTCCGTCGTTGTACGCTATCTCATCGCCATACCGATTGACGGCGTCGTACCCCCCCGGATTGGTTATGGACGAAGGTGAATCGTCTGTTGCGCTCAAATTGGTGGCTTCCCAATCGTCCGCGCGCAAAGCAAATAAATTTATTTTGTAGGCCCAACTGGGGGATCCATCCGCGCGCTGAAACGCTTCTGCATGGCGAAAGGCCACTTCCGCCAACCGTCGTTCTCCCGCCTTCATTTGAAACGTAGTCCCCTGAAATCGATAGGGGTCTTTGGTGTTGATGGAAATTACCCCATTAAAGGCCGACGGTCCGTACAACGCTCCTACCGCGCCCGAAATAATGTCTACCTGCTGCACGTCCAGTTCGGAGGCGCCCAGGAAATTCCCCAAAGAAAAGTTCAAACCGGGTGCCTGATTGTCTATCCCGTCGATTACCTGAAGGCTGCGAACCGGGCTGGTGCTGTTGAAACCGCGGGTGTTGATGATCTTAAAACCAATACTGGCTGAGGTAAGATCCACTCCCTTCATGGCTCCAAGGGCCTCATAAAAATTGGGGGCAGGTGCTTCTTTCATGGAGACCATGTCCAACGCTTCAATGGTCAAAGGCGCCTGTTTCTGCTTTTCGCTGATTTTAGCACCCACAACCTGAGCGGCTGAAAGTTGAGTGGATGCAGGCTTAAGCCCTACCACCAAGGACTTTTGTTCACCGCGTATTTCTACTTGGGTCTCTTGGTAGCCAAACGATGTAATTCGAATCCGTCCGGGGACCGCTACCGACGGCAACCGAAATCGACCGTCCAGGTCCG
>Ga0209107_10001515_pt1 | contig 12995 bp, 21 predicted proteins | sample LakErihyJuly2011_2_FD_187460 | JGI IMG/M metagenome (GOLD analysis project Ga0209107, IMG submission 187460) | Freshwater microbial communities from dead zone in Lake Erie, Canada - CCB hypolimnion July 2011 (SPAdes) (version 2) | ecosystem: Environmental > Aquatic > Freshwater > Lentic >... | reverse complement strand
AGTCTGATGTACGTTTCACCATCGATTGAGGTGTTGGGTTCCAATCAATATTTTGCGTGGTTTTTTGATGGTATGTTAGCATCAGGAGCTGTGTGGTTTATCAACTCGGTTGTTGAGTATTGGGAAGGAAATAGAAGCGGAAATACTCATGAGTAAAAAGTACGAAGATCTAAAACCTATTATATCAAAGTACAAAAAGGTTTTGGTTACTGGTCCTCACGGGGCTGGTAACAAAATCACTGCTCACATAATTGCCCACGATTTGGGTATTCCTTACATAAGAGGTGAGGAGACTTGGAGACATCATGAGTATTGGGACCCTGAACCAAGAGGATTGCTAACATATCATGATAAAATGAAAGACAAAGAGTGGTCTATGTTTGCACCATCACAATCATCTCACCTTCAGAATATGTTGGAGTTTTTGGATGATGTGTTGGTTGTTTTTATGTATAAGGACATTGATCAGATCAAAGATTATTCTACGAGAAACAGGTTTGTTAGAAATCACACCCACAGTTATGAGTGGACAACTCATATGGAAATTATTGATAAAGAATTTCCCGAACTGAATTATCTAAAAAATTGGGAAATTGAAGAAATGACTTATTTTATTTGGGAAACCAAACAAAGAAAGTTAATTCCCAATTGGATTGAAATTGAACATTCATCATTGGAAGGTCATGAACTGTGGGTACCAAGAGAAAATAGAAGACACTTCAAGGAGTGGCAGATACGTGAAAATGAAGCAGTACCTTCAGAAACGAAAGAAGATGGACAGTAAGTTTTTCATTGAGATTGGTGTTTCAGACTTCAATACTTTGGAACAACTATTAAATAATGGTTGGAAAGGTCTTATGGTAGAACCTTATGATTTGGTGTATAATAGGTTACCCAATCATCCAAACTTGACTAAAGAAAAAGTTGCGATTGATACCAAAAATGGTTTTGCGTATTTTTGGATCGTAGAGGATGTAGATATTTGGCAAAACTCACAAGAAGTTGTGGGAATGAGTTGTTTGGTTGATAGTCCAGGTGCTTTACACGAACCTGTTTATGAAGGTAGAAAAAAAACCTTGCAGGTACAAACAATGAGATTGGATTCTCTTTTGGAAAAACACAGAGTAAGTCGTATCGACCTTCTGAAAATTGACGCTGAAGGAAAGGATGTTGAAATACTTTTGGATTATTCATTCATTATAAAACCTAATGTTATCAAGTTCGAACACATTCACTATTCAGGTAAAGAATACAATGCCTCAGCCGTTGGATTTGATCAGTTAACAATGACTAAAAAGTATAATTTTTTACTTGAAAAATTGAAATCAATTGGATATATCATTTGGGAGGAAAATAATGATGTATATTGTGTGTTATGAAAAATTTTTTGAACTATACCGTAGTTTGGATTAGTCAAAACCTATCAATACCATTTTGGATTGTAGGACATGTTCATTTGACAATGAACGTTTATGAAGATATATACGAGTTGATTATGTCCTTTGGAATGAATATACTTGTAGGTATCGGTTTTTATTTAGATTATAAACAACAACAAAAAGAAAAAAATGGGAAAAAGAGATAAAGAACACAGAGCCAAAGTTGCTAAGCGAAATAAAAAAATCCAACAAGCTCAGAAAGTTTATCAAAGGATGTACAGTGAAATGATGATGAAAGAGATCGAACGCATTAAAACATCTCAATCAGGTGACACACCCACTGAAATTACAATCTAAATGTGGACTTATTCAACCCACCACCCAATTACGATATGAGTAAGAAGATTGAATTGGGGGTTTTGGAAAACCCCTATGTACAGGTTGTTTGGGAGGATACTCCCGACAACTTTACGCAAGAGAGAATCAAGAGTGTAAAACAGTACTTTCAAAAGAAGTACGAGACAACCAATGTGAATGTTGTCACCAAGTTGAAGAATGTTCAAGACGATGTGGTTCAGACTGTAGATGTATCGTTGAACATTATGGATAAGAACTATCAGGCTGAACTCATCAAAGGATATTTGAAGGGTAAGGGTTTGGAGGAGTATACCGAGAAGGTAATGGACATTGACCGTTTGGTTGAGAGTAAGATTGCCGCAGAGACGGAGGATGTTGCGGCTTTTAAGAAATGGTACATCAAGAGAATTGAGTTCAGTAATTTCTTGTCCTATGGTGATAATCAGGTTTTGGATTTCACCAAGTGTGATGGTATCACTGCCGTTGAGTCTGACCCACCTAACTTCGGTGGTAAGACCGTTTTGACCGTTGACCTTATGATGTTCTTGTTTTTCAACACAACGACTAAGACATCGAAAGCTGAGGAGATATTCAATAGGTTTACCGATAAAAATGAGGTTAGTGTTCGTGGTGAGGTTACCATCGACGGTGAGGATTATTTGATTGTTAGAAAATTAAATAGGAAACTCGCCAAGAGTGGTGAATGGACCGTAAAGACAGAGTTGGACTTTTTCAAGAAACTTGCTGATGGACAACTACAGAACTTCACTGGTGAACAGCGCCGTGAGACGGAAAAGTTTATTAAGAATTCAATTGGTACTCAAGAGGACTTTTTGATGACCATTCTGACCACTGCGTCAAACCTTGAGGAATTGCTCGAGGCAAAGCCAACGGCTCGTGGACAGGTATTGTCTCGTTTCTTGGGATTGGAGTTCCTAAAGATCAAGGAAACCACTGGTAAGGAACTACAATCTGACTTCTCAAAGACCATGATGTCTAACATCTATTCAACTGAACAGTTGAAACAGGACACTGAGGAAGCTCAAGTAAAGATCGGTGAATATTCTGATAGGAACAAACAAATTGATGTTGATATCAAAGATGTTAAAGGACGAATTGAAAAGGGTGTAGAATATCGTGACTCGTTGGTTACTCAAAAACACACCGACATTGATCAGGAAATTGCCATTTTGAATGTGGGAACTTTGGAGACGGAGATCAACGGTCTTATGTCTCAGAAGGAAACACAAGACAATCAAATCAAGTCCATCAAGATTGTTGAACCAAAGGAATTTTACCACGAGGATGTTCACGACAAGATCAAAGGTGAACTTGGTGATAAAAACATTGCCAAGTCACACATATCAATTCAGATTGATGGTATCGATAAGTTGTCAGCATCGGTCGCTGGTGGAATCAAGTGTGAACACTGTGGTATACAACTGATCAATGCTGAACTCACCAAAGCAAGAATTGCTGAGAAGGATGACTTGGTAAAAAAAATGAACAGTTTGTCAATCGAAATTGCCGAACTTGACCTAAAGGACAAGTCATATGCCCAACTAAAGAAAGACTTTGATGAATATGAAAGAAACAAACTCATTAAGGAAAAACACGAGGCTGCTCTTGAATCCACGATCTTGAAACTCGATGCCAAGATGTCTACCAAGAAGAGGTACTTCGAACAAAAGTCAAAAATTGAGGATAACAAGAAGTTGGATGAGACCATTATGAAAGCGGGTCAACGACTAACTGAACTAAGTGGTGAGGAGTCAAAGTTGGAAAGAGAAAAAGGTGCAAACCTTTCTCAGATTGAGACCCTCAACAAACAGATTCAGAAGAACGGTGAGATTGTCATGAAGATCGCTCAGGAGTTTGAAAGAGAAAAAATCTATAAGATGTACTTGGATGTATTTGGTAAGAACGGTATCTCAAAAATTATTATGAGAACCATGATGCCTCTTATCAACTCTGAACTCCAACGACTTCTTCAAGACTCAGCGTACTTCCGTCTTGAGATCCGTATCTCTGATAAGAACGAAGTGGAGTTTATTATGATTGATAATTCAACCGGTATTGAAAAACTCATGGTGTCAGGATCAGGTTATGAAAAGACCATTGCATCTCTTGCCCTTCGTGCTGTACTGTCAAAGATCTGTTCTCTACCAAAACCAAACGTAATTGTCTTTGACGAAGTCTTTGGTAAAGTATCAAACGATAACTTGGAGATGGTCGGTGAGTTCTTTACCAAAATCAAAGAGTACTTCGAAAAGATCTTTGTCATCACCCACAATCCTTTAGTGTCCAACTGGAGTGACAATGTGGTCCGTATCAAAAAAGACGAGAACATTTCAAAAGTATCACAATGACTGAACCAGAATTGATTCCCGACGATCAGTGGGATAACTACTCACTGCTCCCGAATCCAAAATGGTACGAAAAACAAAAAGAACAACAAGATGATGAATTGGCCTGAATATTTCTTAGGAATTGCTGAACAAGTTAAACTAAAGTCCAAAGACCGTAGAACTAACATCGGTGCTGTAATCGTGGGGGAGGACAATGAGATTGTATCTACAGGGTATAACTCCTTCCCTCGTGGCATCAACGATGATTTGGATGAACGCCAAGAAAGACCAGAAAAATATTTTTGGTTTGAACACGCCGAAAGAAACGCTATTTATAACGCTGCTCGTATTGGTGTTTCATTGAAAAACACTACTATCTATCTAACTTGTGGTATCCCTTGTTCAGATTGTGCTCGTGGTATTATTTCATCAGGTATCAAGAAGATTTACTGTAAAACCGAAGATACTACACGTAATAGAGCCCATTGGGATGAACATGCAAAAAGAAGTGTACAAATGTTTGAAGAAAGTGGTGTGGAAGTTGTATACTACGAGGAGATTTTGTAACTTAGCAATATGAAATATCAAAAATTATTAGAGGAGTATAAAGAAGTTATACTACGTGACCCATATCGTGGGGGTCTGAACGAATGGTTTAAGAACCTATCGTCCAAACGTAAGGGAAAGGCTGGTGAGTTGATGGTCGGTGTCAGTTTAGAAAGTATGGGTGTGGAGGTCTGTTCCTCAAAACAAGCCCGTAAGGATAACTTGGTGGATTCATCGGTCAAACTATCTGATTACGATCTATATCTCCCTTCACATAAATTACGTGTCGAAGTAAAAACATCTACAATGTGGGGCGATGGTAAGAATTTCACTTTTCAACAGATCCGAGACCAAGATTATGACCTGATTATATTCCAATTCATACTTCCCAATGAGGCCAAACTATTTTATTGTACTAAGGAAGATGCTGCAAATTATATTATGATAGATGGTCACGGACAACACGGTGGTGGTGAAGCAACCGAAACATTTTGGATTACCTTTGACTTGGATAATGTACCCAACTATATTATCCCTATTAACGAACTACTAATCAATGAGTGAACTGACATATCGTATCGAAAATAAAGACTGTATGGACTTCTTGTCAACAGTTGAAGATAACAGTATTGATTACATTAATGTTGATCCCCCTTACAACATCGGTTATGATGGTGGTGATGGTTGGGACACTTTTGAGTCTGAGGATGCGTACCTTCAGTGGTGTGACACTTGGATTCGTGAGTCTTATCGTGTTCTCAAACACGGTGGTATGTTTACCGTTTGGGGTACAATGAAGAATGATTTATTTCTTCGTCTCAAACTTGAGGTACTAAATAAGATCGAGGGGTTCTACTCTCAAAACCCTATTTTGTGGAGTTACAATTGGGGTGGTCGTGAAAAAACAAACTTCCCGTATAAGTTTGAGGCTACTTGGAATTACAGTAAGGGTAAAAAATTCCTTTTCAATCTTGATGATGATACAATCAAAGTTGATAGAAAAATGAAGATCAACGTTCGTACAGGTTTACCATTTCCCGAGGACAAGATGAAAGTTCTTCCAACCAACATTTGGGAAGGAAATTTGGCAACAACTTCATTGGAGGCTAGAGAAAGTAAGTTTCATCCAACAGTAAAACCTCAGTTTGTTTTACAAAGAATGATCTCTGCTTACTCACCAAAAGGTGGTGTAGTATTAGATATTTTTTCAGGTAGTGGTAGTATGGCGGTTGCCGCCATGGAAACAGGACGTAATTTTGTGGGTTGTGAATTACACCAAGATTATTATAATAAAAGTCTTGAGAGATTGGGTTTACACCAACCTAAGTTATTTTAGGTCGATAGAATTAATCGTCAATTCGTTTCTATCCATACCTTCATTCGCGTTATTCAAGATATGTCTCACAGCTTCTCTTGCAACTATACGATCAAACTTAGGGTTCCCAGTGTCAGGGATTTCCATTGTTAGATTAATATCCATGTTCACTTTGAGTTTTCCGTAGTGGTAAAAATCCACTTCAATCAAGTGACTACTGTCAAATTCCTCTTCCCCTTTGACGATAGGTATCATGTATTTTATGTAAGTGTTGATCTCATCCCTTTTTTCTGCTTCTCTATCGTAAAAAAATTCGTCATCTTCATCTCTAACCTGTTCATCTAATGGACCTTGGGTGTCAGACCAATTTTGTTTTTCTCTATCGACCATAGTAAAAAACTTTTCACCATATATGTCCATGAGTCTTTTGATTATTGATCTTGGATTTTTTCTCATGTATCTGACAACTTCATCAGATACCTCAGGCTCATATCTACCAAATACCCCTTTAAGTTTTGTTTCAGTTGGGGTAAGTGTAAGATTTTGATCACCCAATATTTCTTGGATAATCATCCTCAACTCGGATTCTTTAATAGATACTTTATTCATGAAATTATTTTTTAACACCTCTGTAACCACCGATGTTTTTAGCAAAGTTAGCCATTTTTACAACAGAAGAATCTTCAGACTTCATAGCCTTGTTGATACACTTTAAGGTCACTTCTTCACCGAAACCATGATCTTTACACCATTTACCAAACTTTCCCTCAGTTCCCTTTTTTTCCATCTTAGTGGTTGCTTTTTGGATGAATTTCTCATCACCACCTTCAACAACAACTTTTTGGATTAAGTTCCTGAGTTGAGATTCTGTCATACGAATTACTTTTTTCATACCGTTTGGTTTTTTATGATAAATATATTACCTTTGTAAAATAAAACCCCCCAAATGAATTATTTACTTACGATTCTTAACACACCCATTGAAGACAATGAGTTTGTTATTGCATTCCATCGTTTTATGTCACCTATTGTAGAAACAGATGGTAGATATATACAATATGCTAATGGATTATTGTTGTATCACTTTGACACGAAGTTAGATGAATTGGGTGTTAGAGACCACATTCGTGAATTGATTGAAAGTTTCGGAGTTCATGTTATTCTTACCGAAATCAATTTAAATACAACTTTTGGTATTGATGTGGATCACGTTGACCGTCTACTTAATTTGGGACCTGACATTTCCACAGAGAACTTTCCTTATGTAATCTATCCAAAACATGAAGAACCTGACATGGAATATGACGAGGGTTCGGCTATGGATGAAGTGGTACAAAAGTTGATGCAGAAATACAAAGTGAAAGAAATTGAACCAACTTTGGATGAAGTCTTAGAGAAAATCCACGCAAAAGGCATTTCATCACTATCTATACAAGAACAAGCAGTACTAAATCAATTCAAATAGACCCTATGAAAGACAAGAACCTTCAAATCCCGATCAACCAAGAGGAAATTTCTACTTACCTCAAAGACATTCGTCAAATTAAAGTTATGACAGTGGAGCGTGAAAGAGAGCTCTCTGAGAAGATGTGTAGTGGTAAAGTAACTCTTCGTGAAAAAGATGCGATCCATAAAGAATTACTTGAAGGTAATTTACGATTTGTCATCACAGTTGCGAAACAGTATCAAAACCAAGGACTTGAGTTGGCTGATTTGGTTGCCGAGGGAAACATCGGATTGATGAAAGCCATCAACCACTTTGATTGGACTAAGAAACTTCGTTTTATATCATATGCGGTATGGTGGATCCGTCAAACAATCCTTCAATCCCTCAATGAAAATGCACGTACCATCCGACTACCAGTAAACGTTGTTCAAGAGCTACACAAAGAGAAGAAAGAGATTCAGAAGAGTGGTAAAGAAATGTCGGATAAAATGGCAGCACTCCCAACGGTAACAACATTGGATCGTAACATTAATGAGGATGGTGATACACTGATTGACATGATTGTGGACCAAAATTCCCCTATGCCTGATGAGATATTCAACACTCAAGAACTCTTGAAGGAAAAACTTATGAGTATGTTGCGAGTTTTGGACGATCGTGAAAAGGTTATTATCGAAGATTATTTTGGTATCTCAGGTCAGAATCGTACTTTGGAGGAAATTGGTGGACAATTCAATCTAACCAAAGAACGAGTACGTCAAATCAAGGAAAAGGCGCTTCGTAAACTCCGTAATGAGAGTGCGGAACTGTTTGATTACATGTAAGGGATATTTATAACTGATAACTTTTGTTTATCATTATTCAAAATAGTAAAAAAATGAAATTTTTAGAAACCTTAAAAAAGTACCAAAGTCAAATTTTGTTGGTTTTGTTTGTACTACTTTTTTTCAGATCATGTGGAGACGGATCTGAACTAAAAAAACTCAGAAAAGAAGTTGAGTTTCAAAGAGAAATGTTAAATAACCTACCTACAAAGGTTGATTTACAAATTGAAGGACTACAAGCTGAGAAAAGAATGATTCAGGCAACAGACAGAAATATCCTTGATGTTAGAAGACAAACAGAAATTGAGGATTTGATAAGACAGTTGGAAGAAAGTAAGAAATGAAAAGTTGGTTACAAAGAAATCTAAATAATGTAATCATTACTAGTTTTCTAATCCCAATCCTTTTGGTAGCATTTGTATCTATCTCACACGTTACAACTTTTTATAGTACATCCAACCCACTTAGTTGGGCTATATACTTGTCTTTAGCTGTAGAGGTAGCGGCCTTGGCGGCTTTAGCTGGAATATCTGCAAAGTTTGGGAAATTCATATATATTCCTTTTGGAATTGTTACCCTAATTCAATTTGTTGGTAATTTCTTCTACTCATATTCTTTTATTGATCCAACCGGTCAATCTTTCATTAATTGGGTGGATATGATATCTGGTTTCTTGGAACCAATGGGTGTTGATCCAACGGACACAGTTTCACATAGACGAATTTTGGCACTACTAACAGGTGGTCTAATTCCCTTTATATCTCTGACATTTGCACACATGTTGATTGTTTATTCTAATAAACTCCAAACAGGTGAAATCGAAACTGTTGTATCAAAAGTCGATGTGGAAGAACTTTCTAAAGAAGCTGGTAAAGTAGAAGCGGAGTTAGAATTGGATAATAAAATAAATCCTACTCCTGAGGAATTGGAAGAGATGGAGCGAAGACTATCTGAACTCGAACCAAAACCACTCTCACAGATTGTGAAAGAAGATCAAGATGGGTTAAGAAGATTATCTTACACCAAAAATGCATAACATCATAGAACAGATATCTTCCAACATTTTAGGGAAACAGAAAAAGAAAAAACAAATAATTCTTACTCACACCTCACGTGATGTTGAAGAATATTTGTCCATGATAAAAAATCGTATGAATGGGGGATTCAATAGAATCCCTCATTTTATCATTACAAAAGATGGTAGTGTAATTCAAAAAATGAATACCGAAGCATTTTCATATTATTTTGATGAAATCAATATAAATAGGAATTCTGTTATTATTTCTTTGGAAAACCTTGGGTGGTTAGAAAAAGTTCCAGTAAAGAATTATTATACTAACTGGATTGGTAATATTTATAATGGGAAACCTTACGAAAAAAAATGGAGAGATTATTTTTTATGGGAACCTTACACAGATCAACAAGTCAAAAGCTTAGCGGTTCTTTGTAAAAACATTGTTGAAGAACATAAAATTGAAAAAAAATGTGTTGGGCATAACACCACAATAAAAGACATAGAAAAAATGGGTGGAATAGTATCTAAAAGTAATTTTAACAAAAGATATACAGATCTAAGTCCAGCATTCGATTTCGAAAAATTTACAAAAAAAATACAAGATGAGCAACTCGTATGATGAAATAAAAAAACTGTTAGAGTCATCAAGGACTATGACAGGACAACGCCACAAATTGGATCAAATCAAAGAGAGTTTGATTCAGAAAAACATCCTAACTGAACAACCTATGGCAGGACCAGGTGATATGGGTGCAACAAACACTATGGGAACACCAAGAACAAATGTTGCGGTTGACATTGAACAAGAAATTGATATGGACACAACCCCTAAAGAACAAAAACAACAAGCTTATAGAATATCTGGTGGTATATTGGTAATGCACGGTACTACAAAAGGTGACTTGGAAATTACTACTGAAGAAAAAAGGTCATTCCAAGAAACTATGGATGAGTTTGTTGACGAAGTTTCTGATATGGTGGATTTTTATCCTTTGAATTTTTATCCTACTTCGGTTGAATGGAGTGGTAAAGTTATTGACCAAGACTTGGAATTTTATTATGCCATCGGAGAAAATAACGGTGTCTATGTCAATGGTACAATGATCAGGGTAGATGATGAATTTTTGGATTTTATAACAAAACTGAGAACTTATTATAAGAAATTCAAAACTAAATGGGCTAAAGTTTTAGCATCAAGAAAGAAAACGCAGACAGGAAATAATGAGTAATATTCTAAAACATATCAAAAACTTTTTGATGGTGAATGTTGTAACAAAGTATCCGAACACGTTTAATTTTGTTCGAAATTTCTTTGCTTTTTTGGGATTATTTACAACCTTGTATTTAATTTTCCTTTTAGCAATATTGAAACCAAAAATGATTCAAGAATCTGAAAATAAAATTCAGTTATTGAATCAAGAAATCAAAGAAAATGACAAACAAATTTCAAAACTTGAAAAGGAAAACAAAAAAATTTCTAATCAAGTGGAGAAGTTAAACGATCAGTTGGGTGATCTACAAATAAAAAACAAAAAATACGTAAAAGAACATGAAAAAAATACTAACCGTATCGCTTCTATGTCTAATAACCAACTTTCAAGGGTTTTCGCAGACAGTTTCGACGAATAAAAATCAAGATTGTGTTGTACCTTGTGAGACTTTGAGAAAGGCTCTTATAATGAAAGAGGACAAACAGTTGTTAGAAAAAAAGTTTGAGATTGTAAAAGATTCCGTAAAAATCCTTAGTGAAGTTATATCCTTTCAAGGAAAATTAGTTACAAATAAGGACCAAGAAATTTCTTTGTATAAAAAAAATCAAGAAGCTCAAGTTAATATCATTTCTGAAAAGGATAAGCAAATTTCGGAATACAAGAAAATTGTTCGTAAACAAAAAATTTATAAATTTATTGGTTTTGGAACTGGAACTCTTGGTCTTGCGGCTGTAGTATTAATCTTGTTGTAGTATTTATCGTTATGGCTTTGAATGCAACTGACAAAAGAGAAATTGAAACTTTGATTAGAAAAGAGATCAAAGATTTTATGGGTGCTAATACCATAAAACAATTTGAAGACAAATTGTTGGATATGGTAATTAAGGATATGAAAAGAGGTAAATCAGAAAGAGAGATTAAAGATCTCGTAATAAAAATGTTTACAGAGTTTTATGGTATGATGTACCAACAAAGAACGATGTGGCAAAGTAGATTAAGAAGTGCGTAATATGAAAAATGTAACCAAAAATTTTGTTGATAAAGTCGAGAAAGAACTCAGAAGAACACCGTCTTCGACTGAAACTTCAATACAGATTAATGACTTCAAAAAAGAAGTTAGTAATGAAGAAGATGAAACAACTGAAGCAACAGGAGCTTCATCAGCTGGTCCTTACTCCGCTCCTTTATTTTCAGGTGAAGAACCTGATAAGGTCGAGGCTAAAGAGGCAACCTCATCTTCATCCTCAGGTGCTTATGTAACAAATGCTTGGGTAGCACCTAATAAGAAAAATTGGAGAGGTGCGGCCAAAACTCAAATACCTGGTGGACAGTTTGTACAGATTAAGAAAAAATGTTCTACATTTCCATATTGTAATCAGGGAGACATAAAGAGTTTGAAACTTTATGAAAATGAAATGGTAAAACAAACTATTTCTAACCTCTCAAAAAAATACAACGTTTCAGAAAACGTAATCAAGTCAATTATCCAACATGAACTTGAAACTAAGATAAACAAAAGACCTCAATAAAGTATTTATAATAAAAAAACATCATGAATAATGTTCGTAAACATATCGAAAATTTAGTGGCATCTGTCCTTCAAGAAACAATCGAGGAAAGAGCTAACCAAATTTTGGAAACAGCAAAAAATGAAACCGCAGAACAATTACACGGTAATCAAAAGAAAATCGATGTTGCTAAACCGAAAGGAAAAATTACAGCCGCTGACTTTGAAAAGTTAAGAAAAGGTAAAAAGGTAGAAACCAAAGAGGAATCGTATGGTGATACTGAAATGGATAGTGTAGAACCATATGGTGATTTCTCAACAAAAAAACCAAAGGTTGGTAAAGTAAAAAACAGTGGTTACGATTACGAACACAAGATTGCTAAAGAATTTAATGAGGCTGATGAAACAGTTGAAGGTAACGAATTTTCAGCGGCTCTTGCTAAGGCTCGTGAGGCAGGAAAAGACTCTTTTGAAATAGATGGTAAAACATATCCTGTAAAAGAAAGTAAAAAAACTATAATTTCATTAACTGAAGAAGAGATTTTAGATCTTATTGAGAAAATCGTGAAAGAACAAACAGAAGTAACATCAACAAATAAGTCACTCAAGACTTCCGAAACAACCAATCAGGATAATATCAAGGCGGTTACCAAAAAAATGAAACAATACCTCAAACCTGGATCAAAGACTGAATACGAGGCAAACCCTAAAATTTTTCCAAAAGGAAATGGTGAGTTGGCTAAGATGGATAAAAAGGCTTATGTCCCATCAGAGGCTGTTGAGGAGTATCAGGATGCTTTTAGTTATCCAGGTCAAACAAACCTCAGATATGACGAGATTCAACCAAATGATTCTCAGATTGAAAAATATTTAGATGGTGACAGTACTACAGGTAATTCACAAGAATACGGAAATGCGGTTGCATCTAACACTGGTAAGAAATTTGTAAAAAATTACAAAGAAAACTTATACGGTGCAGAACAAGCTGATGCATCATATAAGAGACAACCACAACCTGTTGATATGGCAGGTGATGAAACTTCATC
>Ga0209107_10001514_pt1 | contig 13008 bp, 11 predicted proteins | sample LakErihyJuly2011_2_FD_187460 | JGI IMG/M metagenome (GOLD analysis project Ga0209107, IMG submission 187460) | Freshwater microbial communities from dead zone in Lake Erie, Canada - CCB hypolimnion July 2011 (SPAdes) (version 2) | ecosystem: Environmental > Aquatic > Freshwater > Lentic >... | reverse complement strand
CTTACTAAAAGAAGAAAAGCCCCCGGTGTGAAAGGCACCGAGAGCTTAACTTGTGCGCGCGAAGGGATTCGAACCCCTAACCTTCTGATCCGTAGTCAGATGCTCTATCCGTTGAGCTACGCGCGCTCATTTAGTTTTGTACAGCCTGCGCATCTTACCTGCTTTTCTTTGTGCGCCAAAATGCTCAAACCAGCCGTAATTAAAGCACAAAGAGCGCCGGGATCACCCGGCGCCCTTTGTCTGCTTACTTAACTATTAGCCAACTTTCTTGATGCGGCCATCTGCTGCAGGAACTTGAGTTACCTTTCCTGCGGCCATATCTGCCTTAAGTGCATCTACGAATACATCAAGTAGTGCGCCTTGAACCTTGGCTTTGGCTGGTGTGAAGACATTTACATATCCATCTCCACCATAGATTACGAAGTCAAGAGTTGTAAGTGTGTACTCCTTGGCATCCTTAGCAATTGCAGTTCCGTCTAGTTTTGTAACTTCGACGATACGTGAACCAATTGGCTTAGATGCATCAAATGAGAACTTGAATCCAGAAATCTGTGGGAAGCGACCATCGCCTGGATAGTTACCGCCAACACCGTTTTCTAGAGCCTTCCAAAGGTTTGCACCTGTTACAACTGTTGTTGCAATCTGGTTACCAAATGGGAACACAGTGAACGCATCACCGAGTGTTACATCTAGTGGACCAGCACCTGTGCGAACAAGTCCTGTTGCTGCTGGTACGTATGTCTTTGCAGGGAATGTGTCGCGGATACCGCCACCATTCTGGATTGCAAAGTCAGTCTTGTACTTAGCGCGCATCAAATCTGCGATGTAGTTACCCATTGGTGTTTCACCTGAACGCTCAACAGCTGGTGACCCTCCACGTGGGAATACTCCTGAAACTTTACCGACTTTTACATCGAGCTTTGCAGAAAGTTGATCCTTGTACTTCTTAACCATTGCAGCTGCTGCCACATCTTGTGTGGTGACTGTTGAAACAACACCGGTAGTCATTGTTGGAGCTGCAGCCTTGAGAACGTGCTCAATTGACTGACCAACAACTTTTCCGAACTTCATACATATCTGTGTACGTGTGTACTCGACACCTGAGTTGCGAGTTTGTCCTATGACAACTGGTGCAACGCGTGGGCTGCTTGGGATTACCGATGCGAAACTCTGGTGGCTGTGACCACCATAGATTGCTGCGGCACCCTTGATTTGTGCTGCCATTGAGTTCAATACACCCTTTGCACCACCATCAGAGTTCTCTAGCCATCCTTGGTGAACTAGCGCAATCACAAGGTCGGCGCCCGCTGCCTTTGCATCAACAATTGCCTGGTTGATACCAGTAACACCTGGGTCGATTACGATTGTCTTCTTGGCACCTGATGCGTCTGTGTAATCAAGGTTTCCTGGGAAAACTTGTTCGATTGTCTCTGATGTATTTGCACCAACGACACCGATCTTTACACCCGCACGCTCAATAATTGTGAAGCTCTTTGCTTGCTTTGTGCCTGACTTCAAAGCAGAGAGAGAACCCTCGCTGTAGTTTGACACTACCCACTGGAAATCAGAGGCCCCGATAATCTTTTGGACGTGAGCAAGGTTTCTGTCGTGCTCGTGGTTTCCAAATGCACCAGCATCTAGCTTCATTGCATTCAGAGTTTCAATTGTTGGAAGCTCTTCGAACTCTGTTGAGATCGGTGGAGCTGCACCAATATTGTCACCTGATGTGAATGCGACCGTTGCAGCATTGGCTTTACGATCTGCATCCCAGTTGCTTACAAGTAGTGGTGCTCCAAAAGAGCCACCCACTTCAATTGCACCGTGCAGGTCGCTGAGCTGAAGAACCTGAACAGCCTTGTTATTTGATGAAGCAACGGTTGCTAATTCAGCGGCCGTGTAACTCTTCTTTGATGCAGCTGGCTTTGAAAAACCATATGCATTAACCGCTCGCACGACAGGGGTACCTGCTGGTTGGCCAGTAACAACTGGCATGGTTACAACACTGTTATTTTTTGCAGGTACAAAGATTGGGCATGAGCCCGCACCTGCTGAGACAACGTAACCAGTGACTCCTGGTGCAACATCTGCACCTGGTGTCCACCGAACTACAACACCTTTAGCACCTAAGTATGAGGTGACATTGGTTGGTGCGTTAGGAAGTGAGAATGTGTTTGCTTGCGCAGTCGGAATTAGTAACGAGACTAATAACGCGATGGCCGTGGCGAGTGCGCCAAAGCCGGTGAATTTTCTTGAGATAAGGGTTTGTTTCATGGCTTCATCTAAGCAGTACGCAATTTCACTTGAGTGACTTTTAGGTAACGACATGGTTACTGCATAGTGAAGAAGGTTACGACAAGCCTGCTTCAGCAATTCAGCTCGGATTACACTCTTAACCCGAGGTTTACCCTTTGGTTGACCATCTGCGACATAATCCTTCCATGATGCACTGGCGAGGAGCGATGCTAGACATCTCTCGTCACTATTTTGATGCAGAGTTCATCAAAAAAACCATCAGTTCTCTAGCTATTTTTGACTACAACACTTTACACCTCCACCTAACCGATGACCAAGGTTGGCGGCTTGAAAGCAAGGTTTTCCCTTTGCTTCACGAGGTCGGTTCTATTCGAAAGCACAGTCAGAATAACCACGGACTCCTTGAACCAACTTTCGACGGAAGAGAACATTCTGGATATCTCACCCATAAAGATGTGCAGGAAATAATTCGTCATGGAAACTCCCTTGGCATACAGGTCGTTCCTGAGATAAACATTCCTGGGCACACAGGTGCACTCTTAGCCGCCTATCCGCAATTTGGCATTAACCAAAACTTTGTTGAGGTTAGTGGGCGTTGGGGCATTTCTGATTATCTGCTTCGCCCATTTCCTGAAACTTTTGAATTTCTCAAAAAGGTGTTCCAAGAAGTCGCCGAACTCTTTCCATCTGAATATATCCATGTAGGTGGTGATGAATCATTAATTAATAACTGGCTACTCGATCCTGAGGTTGTGGCCTGGATGAAATCGCAAGGTTTTGTCACCACAAAGCAAGTCTTCCTCTACTTCATGCAAGAAGTTGAGCAAATTATTAACGGACTTGGCAAGAAGATGGTTACATGGGACGACGCATTTGCATTTGATCCGGAACAGGCAACACAGGCAACGGTAATGTCTTGGCGAGGCGCTGCAATTGCGCAGATTGCACTAGATCATGGTCGTGAAGTTATCCAGGGGCCAGTATTTCCAACATACTTTGATTATTCACAGGAGGTATCAAGTAGCGAGCCGCTTGCAATTGGCGGACCAGTTACCCTCGATGATGTGCTGGCCTTTAATCCCCTACAAGGCGCAACGGGTGTGCAGTTCCAATTGTGGAGCGAATACATAGAATCACCAATACATGCTGAATACATGATGTGGCCGCGCGCTGCTGCCCTTGCTTTTTGTTGTTGGGGTGACGATAAAGACTTTGAAAGTTACTTTGGTGAACGCAGAGAAAAGCTAGAAGCTCTCGGTGTCACGATCCGAGAGATTGATCCATTAAAACGATTGAATATTAAGCACTTGGGGATAGGGCCCTACTTCAGAGGATTTGAGACTGCACAAATGATGCAGACCCTTGAAGAATCGGCAATCGCAGGCGAAGTTGCAGAATTTAATTAGTTTTGTAGCAGAGTAAGAAGTCGCGCAACTTCGGTTGCTACTGAATCTCGACCCGGTGCGATGTACTTACGGGGATCGACTAACTTTGGATTTGCTTCTAGAGCTTGGCGAATTTCGTGAGTGAAAACATTATTCAGATGTGTTGCAATATTGATCTTGCTCATTCCCACCTTTACTGCTCTTTGTAGATCGGGGTCACTAACACCAGAAGATCCATGCAATACAAGTGGTACTCCAATTGTTTTTGCAATTTCTTGTATGAGATCAAAATCTAAAGAGGCATTGCGAGTGGTCATTGCGTGAGATGAGCCAACGGCAACTGCCAATAAATCTGCACCTATCGCCTCTGCAAAGGCTTTTGCTTCTAATGGATTCGTCCGCACTCCTGGTGCGTGAACCCCATCTTTCCCACCGACTTCACCAATTTCTACTTCCAGAGTTGCACCATAACTCTTGCATAGCGCGGCCATGCGGTGACTTGCTGCGACATTATCGCTATAGGAAAGTTTAGAACCATCAAACATAATTGAGTCATAGCCAAGATCTAGTGCCTCTCGGACTAAATCTTCACTCTCTGCGTGATCTAAATGTACTGAAACCGGAACAGACGAAGATTCAGCTATGGCAATCGTTGCGACCGAGATTGGTTTTAAGGACTTGTGGTAGCTGACGCAGTTTTCGCTGATTTGTAAAATGACGGGAAGCTTTGCCATTTCTGCGCCATGAACAAGGGCTTCTGCGTGTTCTAGAAGAATTACGTTAAATGCACCAACAGCTGTACCCATGTTCCTAGCGGATAAAACTAATGTGGCTGCATTTGTGCGTGACATAGTGCTCCTTAGACGATCACAATCTCGACGCCAAGTGCGCGAAAATCTTTGACTATCTTAGGGTCAATTCCATCATCTGTTATCAATACATCAATCGCACTTATTGGACAAATAGATGCAAAGGCACTCTTTTTAAATTTTGAACTGTCAGTTACAACCACAATTTTACGTGCGCGTGCGGCAATCTGACGATTAACGCGAGCTTCATCCTCGTGACTGGCAGCAGCACCAATTAGGGAGTCAATCGCTTCGACTCCAAGGAAGGCGATATCAATATTGACTTCTTTAAGAACTTCTTCAGCAAATGGACCAGTAAGTTCATATGACTGTGGACGTGCAACGCCGCCAGTAACAACAATCTTGATTTGATGGCGCACAGTTAATTCAGCGGCAATATTAACTGCATTGGTAACAACAGTAAGCGTTGGTTGAAGATCAGAGGAATCACCTGGCGCGAATTCGGTTCGCTCCACTATTGCTCGAGCAACTGCAGTTGTGGTTGTTCCACCATTGATTCCGATAATGTCGTACCGCGAAACCAAGTCGGCTGCAGCTCTTGCAATTCGCTGTTTAACTTCATCTTCTTTAGCGACTTTGTAAGTAAGCGGAATACCCAATGATCCGCCAGTAGCCACTGCCCCACCGTGTGTACGTGACAGAAGTTGTTTTTTCGCTAGCGAATCAAAGTCTCGTCGAATAGTTGCTGCTGAAACTTTCAACGCAGTAGCAACGTACTCAACGTTAACGCTTCCCTTTTCAACAACAATCTCCAAAATTTGGGAAAGTCGGTCCTGTCTACTCATTTCACGCTACCGGCGGTAAGTCCACCAACTAGCCACTTTTCAATCGATGCAAAGAGGATAACGACGGGAACGATTGCAATAAGAGATCCTGCAAATAAGTACTGCCATTGCACTTGATAAAACCCGATTAGCGCTGTGAGACCCACAGTAAGTGGTTCTTGCTCTGGCGAAGAAGTTAGCGTCAGTGCAATCACAAACTCATTCCAGGCCGCAATAAAGGTAAAGATGAAGGCAGTCGCTAATCCAGGAAGTGACAGTGGCAGAACTATGCGGGTTAGTGTTGAAAAGCGACTGCAACCATCAATCCAAGCGGCTTCTTCGATTTCCTTTGGAATGCTTGAAAAGAAGCTGGACAGAATCCAGATGGAAAATGCCATGTTAAATGCGGCGTAAACAAGGATTAGTCCAAGATAAGTATTTACTAATTGCAGTTTTACAATTTCGCGAAAAATGCCGATTACCAATGCCGTTGGCGCAAACATTTGTGTTACTAGAACCAAGAAGAGGAAGGGTTTGCGTCCTCGAAAATCATTTCGTGCCACATAGTAAGCAGCCGGAATCGCAATGAACATTACAATTAGTGTGGCTGACATCGAGATGATAAATGAACTCTTAATAAATGTTCCTAGAGGGATCTCTTTCCAAACATTAATAAAGTTGTCAAAAGCCCACTTCTTAGGGAAGTAGGTTGGCGGAATCGAAGTGATTTCTTCTTGGGGTTTAAGTGCTGTCAGCAACATTTGGAGATATGGCGCAAAGAACAAGAATCCAAGGACCCATGCAGATATTGTCAGGCTAACTTTTTTTCCGGTGAACCGTTTATGGCGTTTAGGAACAATTTGGGTTGTCATGAGTTTCGCTCCTGACTTTTTGACACCTTTAAAAAGATCCCGATAAAGACCAGAATAATAATGAGATTGATTGAGGCCATTGAGGCGGACTGCCCAATATCTTGATCTCTGAAGGAAATCTTGTAGCCAAGGGTTGTAGTTGTATCGGTTTCATAGCCCGGACCACCACCTGTGATCACCCAAATGATTGGAAATGCGTTAAAAATATTAATTAAATTAATCGCCATGGCCACTAAAAGTGCCGGTTTGATTAAAGGAAATTTGATGTGCCGATAACCTTTCCAAGCCGTTGCGCCATCCACTGTTGATGCTTCCACAATGTCATCAGGGATTGTTGAAAGTCCAGCAAGAATTACGAAGGATGTGAAAGGGATCGACACAAATACTGCAACAAGCATCAACCAGACAAATGAGTGTTTTGGGTTAGCTAGGAAGTCGATGGGTTCTGAAAAAATATTGAGATCTATTGCGATTTTATTAAGGACACCGTAATACGGATCCAGAATCCACTTCCAAATAGTTGAACTCATTACAACAGATGCTGCCCAGGGAATGATGACCGCCCATCGTACAAGTTTACGTCCTGGATAGTTTGCATTAAGTAATTGAGCCACAGGTAATGAAATCAAGATTGTGAAGAAAACAATTCCTACTACCCAAATAAATGTTCGGATGAGAACGTTTGGAAGATCTGGATTTACAAATAGAGTCCTATAGTTTTCAAGACCTGCCCATCCTTTAGTAATTCCGGAAGTGCTCACCTCTTGAAACGAGGTTCGAATCATTTCGAATGCTGGCCACAGTACAAATCCAAAAATTATAAACAAGGCTGGGAAGATCCAAGGTAATGCGCCGAGGCGGGACTTTCGATTTACCGACGTCGGCATTTGCTTAAATCTCCTTTCCTGGGATAGCGCATCAATAGTAATTGTTGCTAGAAATAAAAAGTAGAGCGGGGGTTCGCGATCACTCGCGAACCCCCAACTCTTACCGCCTTGCCCCTATTCGAGACCAGAGCTGCAACTACTTAGAAGCAGCTAATGCCTTTGCCTGTAGCTCATCCATAGTCTTCTTTGGATTCACTAGAGCAGTTCCAACTTGTTGCTGAATTGCACCCTTGACTGCTGGCCATGAAGCCTGATCTCCTGGGTAGAAGATTGCTGATGGAAGCAACTTGATAAATGGTGCAAGTTTTGCATCCTTAGCAGCAATTGCTCCAGCTGACTTAGTTGCAGGAATGAATCCACCTGCAGCCTTTAGGAACGCTGCGTAATTTGTGGGTTCAAAGATGAAGTCCATGAACTTCGAAATCTCAGCCTTGCGACCATTTGCCTTGTAAGCGGTGAAGTAATCCTGAACGCCAAGTGTTACAGGCTTCTTTCCTGGTGCAGCAACGAATGAACCTGAACCAATGTTGATTGCAGCTCCACCGTTGTCCTTAAGCCATCCTTCAAGGAAGACAGAACCGTTGATGAATGCTGCTTTACCTGCTGCAAAGAGTGCTTGTGCACATGCAGTGCGATCACACTTTGCAGGGTTTGGTTGAGTTAGCTTCTGATCTGTGAGCTTCTTGAGGAACTCCATTGTTTGAACATTTTCCTTAGAGTTTAAAGTCCACTTACCATTCTTGAACATGACACCACCATTGCCGCCAGCCCAAATTGCAAACTCAGCTTGTGCTTCTTCTGGACCCAGTGGAAGTGCATATGGATAAACTCCTGGAACCTTTGCTTTGATCTGCTTTAGAACCTTCTCTAGTTCAGTCCAAGTTGTTGGAAGCTTTGTTACGCCAGCTTTCTTAAGGATGTCCTTATTGTAGAAGAGTGCGCGTGCTGATGCTAAGTCTGGAACAGCATATGCAATGCCGTTGTACTTAGAATTATTCAAAAATGTTGGAACGATGTCAGCAAGTGTTGCCTTGCTAACTACTTCGTCCGCGCGGTATAGAAGACCTTCAGCTGCTGCAGCTGAATAGTCGCCCTTGTTTACGATGTCAGGTGTCTGACCTGTAGCAACAAGTGTCTTGACTTTGTCATCGATTGTTTCCCAAGAAACAACATCTACCTTGACTTTGATTGTTGGGTTTGCTTTTGTAAATCTTGCTGAGAGGTCATCCCAGAACGGCTGCATGTTTGCGTAATCAGCTGCGACCATCTTTAGTTCAACTACTTCCGCTGCCTTAGCTGTTGATCCAAGGACAGAAGTTGCGATCAAACCAGTGGCTGCAACGAGTGCGCCGAGGCGTGTCACTTTCTTCATAAGGTATTTCTCCTGACGGGTTAGGCCCCGACGAAGGGGCTTCGTTGGAGGTAGTCGACCACTTTCATGAGAGTAAATCAATGATCTGCATGTAACTGTTTGATAACGAACAATTTTAAGCAAATTAATGCAAATTTCTTGACTTCCGAGGGCGTAAGCCCTTACGGTTGCGCCATGACCATCGCCTCGCACGCAGATACTGAAATTGCCTCTCAGCCCCAGATTTGGCGTCAGGTAGCTGAATTTGCCCCAAGCGTATTTAGCAAGCTCCCCCAAAAGGGCGAGCGCGTTGCGGTCGTCGGCTGTGGAAGCTCATGGTTCATGTCGATGGCATATGCCTCTTTGCGAGAGGCAGCCGGCCATGGCGAAACGGATGTTTACGCTGGCTCTGAATTTAATTACAGCCGTAAGTACGACCGAGTTGTTTCTATCTCCCGTTCTGGAACAACCACTGAAATAGTAGAGCTGCTTGGAAAGATCAATACCCCTTCAGTAGTTCTAACGGCAATTCATGATTCACCTGTCGAAGATCGCGCGACTGAGACCATCGTAATGGACTTTGCTGATGAACAATCTGTCCTTCAGACTCGTTGGGCAACAGCTGCGCTAGGTCTGCTTCGTGCCCACCTTGGCTTTGACCTCAATTCAATAGTTAAAGATGCTGAAGAGTCTCTCGCTAGCGACATCTCTGCACTAATTGAGGTTGATCAAATTACATTCCTTGGACGCGGTTGGACGATCGGTCTTGCACATGAAGCCGCTCTTAAAACACGTGAATCTTCACAGTTTTGGGCTGAGGCATATCCAGCTCTTGATTATCGCCATGGGCCATTGTCAATTTCTCAACCAGGTCGAGCTGTGTGGGCATTCGGCGATATCCCTGCTGACTTGGTTCGCGATATCAAATCAACTGGCGCTCTATTTGAATCAAGCACACTCGATCCAATGGCACATCTCATCCGTGCTCAGCGCGTTGCAATCGCAATCGCCAAGAAGCGTGGGGTGGATGCTGATAATCCACGAGGTCTAGCTCGCTCCATAATTCTCGATAAGTAATTACAATCATCACTGTGAACTATGTAGTCGCAGTCGATGTAGGCGGAACAGATATCAAGAGCGCACTCGTCGACTCTGATTTCAATGTCATCGCAACAAAAAACATCAGAACACCTAAGGCAGATACAACAGGTGTGGAAACAGTACGTGCGATTAAGGCAATCGTTACAGAATTTGCACAGCACCAGACTATTGCTGCAGTCGGATTAGTAGTGCCTGGCACTCTTGATGAGCCCACTGGTACTTCGCGCTGGGCTGGCAATCTTCAATGGAATAATCTCCCTATCCGCAACCTTTTGGCTGAGGCGATCAATATGCCTGTTGCATTTAGCCACGACGTTCGTACAGCAGCAGTTGCCGAAATGCGAAGTGGTGCGGCAAAAAATGCACAAAATGCAATCTTTATTCCTGTAGGAACAGGGATTGCTGCTGCTTTAATTATTGATGGCGAGATTCGCTCTGCTGAAGGATTTGCGGGTGAAATTGGACATGTAGATGTAAAGGGAAAGTATTCATGTGTCTGCGGTAAAACAGGTTGTCTCGAGGCCGCTTCATCAACGCTTGCGATAAGTAAAGCTTATGAAAGTCAAAGTGGAAAAACTGGTGTTACTACTGAGGAGATTTACAAATTAGTTGTCGCGGGGGATCCAATTGCAATACATGTCTGGAACGATGCCACATCAGCAATGGCGAGAGCGTGTGAAGTATTGATAACAATTCTTGCCCCCGAAGTAATTGTTTTTGGTGGTGGACTATCTAATGCTGGCGAAACTTTCTTAAAGCCAATTAGAGAGTATCTGGATTCATCACTTACGTTCCAAAGAAAACCGCGACTTGAGATTGCACATTACAAATCACAAGCTGGTGCAATTGGCTGTGCGATGTTGGCATTTGATCTGGTGAAGGCAGGCAAATAGTGCACATACATGGAGTATCTGCCGTAGTGGATAGCCAACTGAAGGAACAAACCTGCATTAAATCTGATGCGGGTCTGATTTCATCCATTTCTTTTAACTGCACCGAAACTCCTGATTCACTTCACGCTGGAACATTAATTCCTGGTTTTGTTGATATCCATTCACATGGTGGTGGAGGTTTCTACTTCTCAGATCTTTCTCCCGAAAACGTCGCTGCTGCGCGAAATACTCACCTTACACACGGCACAACAACTCATATTGCTTCCCTTGTAACTGAACCTATTGGCGTTCTTGAAGAACAAATTCTCCGCCTTTTGCCTATGGTTAATGCTGGAGTTTTTGAGGGCATCCATCTAGAAGGTCCGTATCTTTCCCATGCTCGTTGCGGTGCCCACGAACCATCGCTCTTACGTTCTCCAGCAATCGATGAACTATCAGCTCTTATTGATGCTGGCCAAGGTTCAATTTCTATGGTGACACTGGCGCCAGAGCTTGATGGTGGAATCGAAGCGGTTGAATACCTAACCTCTCGCGGAGTGACTGTCGCTCTCGGCCACTCACAAGCCGATGTGGCGACAACAAATGCTGCCTTTGCAGCCGGTGCGAAATTGATTACCCATTTCAGTAATGGAATGCCTAAACCCTCCGATGGCGTTCCCTCTATTGCTGAAGCATCACTGGCGCAGAAAAATATTGCACTTGAAATGATTTTAGATGGTGTCCATGTCTCCGATGAAACTCTCAAAGAGGTACTTGCTTCGGGTAATAGACGAACAATTTTGATTACTGACTCTATGTCGGCTGCAGGCAGTGTCGATGGAAGTTACTCGATTGGTTCTCTTGCAGTTGCCGTGATCAATGGCGTGGCACGATTGACTTCAAATCACTCTTTGGCTGGCAGTACTTTGACCATGGATAAGGCTTTTATCAATTTCTTGCAATTTAATAAAAACATTGTTGACTGCGTTTTTGCTGCTTCTACTCTTCCTGCAAAAACCCTTGGTCTACACGCTGTGGGCGAACTTGGAGTTGGTAAGAAGGCGCACATTCTTGAGTATCGAGATTCAACAATTTCGGTGGTAACTTCATGAGTTCATTAGAGGAGAACCGTAAATCGGCAGAGGATTTTTTTGAACTAATTTGGAATCAGAAAGATGAATCCGCCATAGATCGCTTTATTGCAATCGATGCGGCAGGAAATGACCCTAAGTTTGGAGTTGGCAGAGAATCATTTCGTGAACAGTGGAAGAAGTGGCACGCAGCTTTCCCTGATCTTCATTTTGATGTTCGTGAAATCATCGCTGAAGGTGACCGAGTTGTTACACGTTGGCACCTAACTGGTACACATTCTGGTGCTGATTATCTTGGTAAAACTGCAAGTGGCGCAAAGATTGCAGTCGATGGAGTTTCAATCGACACAATAAAAGATGGGGTTGTACTTGATGGATTTGATGCTTGGGATGCTTTGGGTTTCCGAGAGCAGTTAGGAATTATCCAGCCACTTTAAAGACCTGCTTGTTTTATTAAATCTTCGCGAGCAACCCATTTGCGACGTGGTTTTCCGAGTGGTTCACCGGCTGCAACTTCTGCTTCATTAATCTTTTGCCAATCCAACTGCGAAACAACAACCTGGTGGGTTAGTAGCTCTGAGATATCCCCAGCGCTCTTGGGGTTCTTTAGGTCAGAGACAAGTAGCTCTGTAACCGCCGCAGAATCTGATTTATTCGTACCAATCACACCTGATGGGCCACGCTTTGCCCAACCAACTACATAAAGATTGTCCATGACTCGACCATCACTATTTACAACCTTGCCGTTTTCATAGGGAATGCCTTCAATGCCATGGGATTGATAACCAATAGCTGTAATAACAAGGCCGCACTTAATAGTTACATCACCATCAGGTGTTGAAAATAGAACTCCCTCAACGCGATCTGTTCCCAGAATCTCTTTTGGTGTGTGTTGGAATAAAAATTGCATTGTTCGTTCATGTTCACTCTTTGGGTTTTCAGCAATTAACAACATCGCCTCCAAATTGCTCTTTACATCCTTTTCAGGAGTATCCCCAGCGCGAACTATTGCTGCTTCAATATCAGCCTTCTGAATCACAACATTTGTGTGTTCAAGCTTTGGTAGTTCGCGCAATTCAGGTGATGTGAAGGCCGCATGCTCTGGTCCACGGCGAGCGCTCATGTAGACCTTGCGGATGTTGCTCTGCTTAAAAGCATCGATTGCATGATCTGCCGTATCTGTTGGATCTAGCTCACTTGGTTCAAGTGCCAACATGCGTGCAACATCCATTGCAACATTGCCTGCGCCAATTACTACTGCCGTATCGCAATCAAGTGGGACCTTCACATCAACATAATCTGGATGTGAGTTATACCAAGGGACAAAGTCTGCGGCCGATAGCGAACCAGGTAGATCTTCTCCTGGTATTCCAAGGCTCTTACCTAGGTGTGAACCAGTTGCAATAACTACTGCGTCATATTTCTCTTTGAGTTGAGCAACGCTTATCTCGCTGCCAATTTCAATGTTGGCAAATAGGCGAAAGTTAGGATCAGCTGCAATCTTTTCAAAGACCTTAGAGACTGTCTTTATCTTTGGGTGATCGGGTGCAACACCACTTCGAA
>Ga0209107_10001512_pt1 | contig 13037 bp, 15 predicted proteins | sample LakErihyJuly2011_2_FD_187460 | JGI IMG/M metagenome (GOLD analysis project Ga0209107, IMG submission 187460) | Freshwater microbial communities from dead zone in Lake Erie, Canada - CCB hypolimnion July 2011 (SPAdes) (version 2) | ecosystem: Environmental > Aquatic > Freshwater > Lentic >... | reverse complement strand
TGGCATGGCAACTTAGAAATGCGTGAAGGACAACAGTTTGCTTGGCAAAGCTTGCCACTAGACGTGGTGCCTGTATTGCCCGGCACCGTGCCTGTTTTGTCTTGGTTGGCGCAAGAGAGTGGCTTTGAAGGCGCCACACATCAAGCTTTGAATTAAGCCAGCTTCACTGAAGCTTGGGATCGCCAAAATTGTCTTGATCAGGCGGCGTGTCTTCAGGCACTCTGAAGCTCTCATTGGCCCATGCACCAAGATCAATGCCTTTGCATCGTGCGCTGCAAAATGGTCGGTATGCATTGTGTGAACTAAACAAACTGGGGCCTCCGCAGGTGGGGCATTTCACTTGTTTGGGCTTTGCAGATGGCTCACTCATCGGTCTCTCAACAGGTTCAATGGGGTCTGCGATTTAAGAGCAGAGGGTCATTTCAAAAGGAGTGTCTTCTTTGTTGGCAATCAATTTGCCATCGGCTTGTTGTTGCATGAGACGAATGACGACCAGCAAACGGTTGCAACTGATTTCGGGCGTGAGATTCAAGCTGTCGTCAATGCGCAAGCGCAGCAACTGAAAATTTCGACCTTGGGGTAAATTTTGTTGAAGCTGCCCACCTGTGGCCATGACCTTTTGGGTACTGCCAGATTCGCGCATCATTTTGAGAATGAGTTGAATGGCTTTTGCCAAGGGCACAAAGTGTTGTGACCAGTCGTACAAATTGGCCTGCCTTGACGCGGGCTCATGATGCTGCCAGGCATGGTAGGCGGGCAAGTCAAATTCGCACGTGCCACCTGGAATGGCAGAGCGACTGCGAATGCTGTTGAGAAATTCACTTTCACCCAAAACGCTGCCCATTTTGCCAACCATGTTGTTGAGAGATTCAAAGCGTTGGTCGAGTTGCTCAATGATGAGATTAAGCGCCTGCTCTGAAATAGAGGGGTTGCCGCGATAAGCATTGAGCTGCTGTTTGTGTCGCTCAATGTCTTTGAGAATTTCTGACTTTAGCTCTGATCGCGAGGCGACCTCCATGATTTCAAAAATGGTGGAGAGTGCGTAATGGTGATCAAGGGCTTCTGAACGCTGACTCAACTGGTTGAATCTGGCAAACAGATGCTGCAGACGCAAATAGGTCCGAGTGCGTTCGTTGAGGGGGTATTCGTAAAGTATCACGCTGCGTCTTTCAGTGACAAGATCATAGCCCGAAGCGGGCCATCATTTCATGCACCAAGTGCTCCAAATGGGCTAAATCGATGCCATCATTGAAAATGACCGTGTCGGCAATGGCGAGACGCTGTTGCCGACTGGCCTGTTGTGAAATGATTTGCTCAACATCGTGACGGCCAAGTGCGTTTCGGGCCATGACGCGCTGAATTTGAGTCTCTACCTCACAGTCGACCACACAAACCCAGTCGACTTGGCTGCGCCATCTTTCCCAAGACTCTACCAAAAGGGGTACGTCATAGACCAAGCATGCATGCCCTGCTGAAATGGCTGCGCTGCTTTGCTCTTGAAGCACCTGCCCAACCAAAGGATGAATGATGGCCTCTAAGAGACGTTTGCTTTGAGGGTTTGAAAAGACCAGCGCGCGCATGGCATCTCGGTCCATGGCGCCATCGGGGGCAATTAATTTTTCACCAAATTGCGCCAAGATGGCCGGAATAGCTCTGCCTCCAGGCAGGGTTAGGGATCTGGAAATAGCATCTGCATCCATGACCGCAGCTCCCGCGCGGGCCAAGATGCTGGCCACCGTGCTTTTGCCGCTGCCAATGCCGCCCGTCAGGCCAAGTCGAAGTGGCTTGCGGCTCAACGGGTCAAGCTCCCATAGAAATGCCTAAAAAGAAACATGCGAATCCAGAAAAGGCTAAAAAAGGTCCAAACGCGAAGTGTCCATTGTGACCCAGTTGGCCCCTCATTTTTTGGATGACCCCAAAAATCAAGCCTGATGTGGAGGCCAATAAGAGCAGAGGCAGAAGGCTCCAAACGCCCACCCACGCGCCAATCCCAGCCAACAGTTTGAGATCGCCTTGGCCCATGCCTTCTTTGCCTGCAAGCTGCTCAAAGCCCCAGCCAACCAGCCAAAGGAGCCCATAGCCTAGGACCGCACCAGAGAGTGAGTGCACGAGAGAGGTGGGGGTGAGTGACATGGCACTGCCAATGAGGCCCAACCAAAGGAGAGCTTGGGTGAGCGTATCGGGTAGGAGGAAGGTTTCGGCATCGATCCATGCAAGTGCCAAAAGCGTGGCGCAGAAGACTCCGCCAAGCAGCGCGGGCATACCGAAGCCAAACTTGAGAAGGCAAAGCCAAAAAAGTCCAGCTGTGAGAATTTCCACCAAAGGGTATCGAAAAGAAATTGCCGCTTGACAATGCCTGCATCGACCTAGGCTCAAGCAATATGACAGCACTGGAATGAGTTCATACCACTTGAGGCTGTGTTGGCAATGTGGGCAGTGAGAACTAGGCGTTTTTAAATTGAATGCGACATGTTCTTGTTCTTCATCCCTCAAGATCATCAGGGGTAAGCGGTAGATGAGCACATTGAGAAAGCTGCCTGTGACCAGGCCAATGGCAATCAACAAAATGACTTGCTCTAGACTGACCACTGCAAATTGAGGCAAGGCCCAGCCCATGACGCCAGGTGGAAGCCAAAGCTGGGGCCATGCAGTTGGAATGATCAAAAGACTTGTCCTAAGTTAAAAATGGGTAAATACAGCGCCAACAAAATGCCGCCAATGAGCGTGCCTAGCACCACCATGATGACGGGTTCGAGGAGGGTAGAAAGATTGCCAATTTGTTGATTCACATCGGATTCCATGAGCTTGGCCGCACGCTGAAGCATTGAGTCGAGAGACCCAGTTTCTTCACCAATGGCGCACATTTGAATGGTCATTGCAGAGAACAAGTTAGATTTTGACATGGCCTTGCTCAAACTGTGCCCCTCTTGAATGTGCTGTGTCAATTCAAGTGTTGCTTGCGCCAAATTGGGCGACACACTTGCTGCCGAAGCGGGCGACAGTGCTTCGGCCAACGGAACACCAGCCTGAAGCAGTGCAGACAAAGTTTGCGACCATTTGACCACCATGGCTGTTTGCAGCAATGGCCCCACGATGGGCATGGCAAATAGCATTTTTTCAAAATTGATTTGAAACTTCAAAGACTTTTGATGCGCCCAACGAAGTAAGGCAAGAAAAACACAAAAAGCCCCAACCAGAGCGCCTGACCAATGCCCCAACCAAATGCTCAGATTGATCAATTGTTGGGTGGCCCAAGGCAATGTCGCGCCCATGCTCTTGAAAACATCTTCAAAGACTGGGACCACCCAGAGCAAAATCACGACTAAAACCAAGACGGCGATGGTCAAAATACTTGCAGGATAAATGAGTGCATTTTGGAGCTTGGCTTTCAGTGCGGCTTGGGCTTCTAGCGTATCGGCTAAGCGGTCCAAAATGGTGTCTAGGATGCCAGCTGATTCGCCGGCGTAGAGCAAACTGCAGTAATGTTGATTGAAAACTTGAGGGTGCTTTTGAAAAGCACTGTGCAGCGACTGTCCCGCATTGACCTCGGTTCGAAGCCTTTGCAATGTGGCACCAAAGGCCTTTTGTGTGGCCCGATTTCCTACGATGCTTTGACTCAGCAATTCAAAAGCCTGTGAAAGTGGAATACCAGCGCTCATGAGAGCCGACCACTGCCGAGTGAAAACACTCAGCGTTTTGGCAGGCACAGCCTTGCTTGGATAGGTGCGAATTGGCAGTGTTTGGCGCCTTTTCTCGGCCCGAGAGAGGGCGGCATCAAGGGACATCTGTGTGCGCCAAGACTTCGGCCAAAGACGTGATGCCAAGCGAGGCTTGCAAAAGTCCAGCATGACGCAGTGAGTTCACGCCTTCTTTTTCAGCTTGACCAGTTAACTCATGGCTGCTGGCATTCTGCAAAATTAAATTTTGAAGTGCTGCCGTGATAGGCATGATTTGGAATAGCCCTATTCGCCCCCAATATCCCTTGTAGCACTGCGAGCACCCTTGTGCCGAATGAAAATGGTGTTGTGTTGTGGCTTGATTGCTGAAAGATTGCAAACCTAAATCTTTCAGCAATTGATCAGAAACAGCGATGGGTTTTCGGCAATGCAAACAAAGGCGGCGAACCAAACGTTGCGCAGAGATAAGACTGATGCTCGAGGCTAAGTTGTAGGATGCAATTCCCATGTTCCGTAGACGAACCAAAGCGCTGGGTGCGTCTTGAGTGTGCAAAGTAGATAGAACCAAATGGCCTGTTTGCGATGCCTTCATCGCAATGTCGGCTGTTTCATGGTCCCTGATTTCTCCTACCATCAGAATGTCGGGGTCTTGCCTCAAAAAAGCGCGTAGCGATGTGGCGAAGTTCAGTCCAATTCGTTCTTTCACATTCACCTGGTTAATGCCAGGGAGTTGAATTTCTGAAGGATCCTCTACGGCGGCAATGTTGACTTCAGCACGGTTGAGTAAGTTTAAGCATGCATACAAAGATTGAGATTTTCCTGAGCCAGTAGGTCCAGTGACCAGCACCATGCCATGCGGTTTTTGGATGGCACTCAGAAGTTTTTGCTTGTCGGCATGGCCGTATCCCAAAAGATCTAAATTGAGTTTGGCCAAATCGGTGGACAAAATTCGAACCACAATTTTTTCACCGAAAAGTGTTGGCAATGTGCTGACACGCAAATTCAGGCGCTGTAAATTTTGGAGTCCAAGGTTCATGCGACCGTCTTGGGGCAGACGTTTTTCTGCAATGTCTAAGCGCGACAAGACTTTAATTCGAGAAGCAATTTGCTCCCTAAATTCAAAAGGCGGTGCGGCGATATCTTGCAGCACGCCATCGACGCGCAAGCGCACTCGATAAAAGGTTTCGAAGGGTTCGAAATGAATGTCTGAGGCTCTCAATAGCGCTGCTATTTCCCATGTTTGCTGCAGGTAGTGAACCACGGGAGCCTCTGTGGGCGCAGGTGCATTGCCGATGTGCGGGGTTGCCATGTATGCGCCATTTCATATGAGCAAGGCGCTCAATGATGAATGCAATTTGACCGATCGAATCAATCAAACTCGAAATGCAAGAATTTGTGCGCTGCTTTGTGTCTTTCGAGAAAATGGTCTTCAGAAAAAACGATTGCAGATTCATTTAAAACATGAAATAGGAAGCTTAAGTGAGCACTCAATTGTGAAAGTCAATAGTGACAGTCAATAGCCGCGCACTGCAATTTGTTGGCACTGCCACGTGGCACCTGTTATGGCAATTAGCAAAATCAAACTTTCAACAATAGGACCCGTGAGAGCGTCGATGTCGATTTGTGTCAGTAATTGGACCAGCACGCTGGCCAGCGTGAGTGCGCAAAGTATCCAAGACCAAACAGTCCACCAATCGAAGGCTGTTGCTGTCTGATTTGAATGAATTTTTTTCAATACTTGTTTAGAAAATTGACTGTCATCAAGTTGTATCAATGAAATTTCATTTCTCAACCAAATATCAAATTCTTGAACTGGGTGGTCTGGCATAAGGTCCTCCTTAAATTGGTTCTTTCTTCTTCCAAGCTTGCAACTCAATTCTCAGTTTGATCAAGGCGCGATTCGAATGTGTTTTGACGGTTCCTATTGGCATACTCAAAACACCAGCCGTCTCTTCCATGCTGAGGTCGGCGAAATAACAATGTGCAATGACCTCGCGTTCAGCTTGGCTCAGCACCTTCATGGCCTTGTTCAAATCAATTAAAAAAATTTGCCTATCTTCTACCTTCGATGAGCACTCATCAGAGCTTTCTGACGCATGCGCCCCCTCTGTATGTTGTTCCAGCATATTTGCAGCATAACTGACCAGCCGAGCCTGATCTATGAAAGTGTTTCTGGCAATTGTCATCAACCAAGTTTTGTAGCTAGACTGGAACTTGAAATGACGCAGAGATCGATGGACTTTGAGCAGCGTTTCTTGTGCGAGTTCATCTGCAAAATCACTGTTGCCACAAAGACTGCGCAGATAAAGTCTAAGTCGAGATTGGTGCCGTTGGATGAGCAATGCAAAGGCTTCGCTGTGCGGCTCAAGAAGTGCCATACGGACAAGGTCCTCATCCGTCGGCGACGGCGTGCGTGTCATGCGCTAAATTCTAAAACGGCATTCGTTTAAGATTTTTTTGACTCAATTCGCCAAATGACCAAAAACCCAATACCAATGATGAAAGGCAGTGCTCCGATGCCCCACCATAACCACTCGGTTGGCCCGGCCGTAAACAAGAGAACCATCAAGCCAAGCCCAATAAAGATGTTGATGATGCCTGAGCGTAATTGAGACGTGGGGGACCAAGTTTTAGGCGAACTGACGTTGCCCGATACAACAGCGTTAATCAGTTCCTCGGGAACGGGTAAACCTTTTTCCACCATATGCCGAATGGTTTCGTGCAACTGTTGATGGCGTCTAATGCGCACGACGCCACCCATGAGGATGTGAATGATGGGGATGCAAAGTGCCAGCAGAGGGATGGCAAAAGGGGCAAGGTGCTTGAGCGTGGTTCCAAAATCCATATGGTTCTCCTTGATTCAATGTGCATTAGACGGGTGCTGGTGCACTTTTGGATTCAGACTTTGGGTGCAAATAAAAAAAGACTGATTTTTGAGTTAATAAATATTAACTCGATGTTAATAAATGTTAACATTTAATTTTAATTGAAAGTCAACAATGCATCCAAAAGAAAGAACGGCATGGGTCTGGTTGACCTGTCTGGTCATAGCGCCCTCAATGTACTTTGTGTGGGGTCAAGATCTCGAATGGACCATGAGCAGCCCTGACTTAAATCGCTTGGCCACACTGGCAATTCCGCTCGTCTTCATGGCTGTCACTGCGCTCTCTGTGAAATTGTTCAATATAAGACAAGCTTTTGGGCAAGGCCAGGATTTAGTGGATGAACGGGACAAGTTGATTGAGTCGCGTGCATCGGCGCTTGCTTATCAGGTTTTGATGATCGGCATGATCGTCGTGGGTTTTGTATTGCCATTCAGTGCAACACGTTGGGAGTTAATTGACACAGCCTTTTTTGCCATCGTGGTGGCTGAGATTGTTCATTCTGTTGTGATCGTCCGAGCTTATCGACAAGGCATTCATGTCTAAAAAGCGGTTAAGCAACCATGTCAAAACATTGCGCTTCTTGTCGCAAGAGATGACGCAGTCGGAATTGGGTGAGAAGGTGGGCCTTACCCGTCAAACCATAGCGGCCATTGAGACCGGAAAATACTCACCCAGTTTGGAGTGTGCATTTCGAATCGCTGAGGTTTTAGGCCGGCCATTGGAAGAGGTGTTCCAATGGGATGTATAGGCTGTTTTGCGCAAAAAAGGCTGTCGTACTGTGTTGTTCTCTATCTGAAATTGGATGAGAATCAAGCATGGTTCGAAATTGAACTTTGAGGAACTCATGAAATTTATACTTGTGTTGGTCATGTTGTTCGCATTGAATGCCAATGCGAGTGACCCACCTAAAAAAGGTGATGACAAAAAAACCTTAGAAAGATCCTTGGTGCCTGAGCGCATCACGCGGCCTAAATCAACACCAGACTCATTGCCTCAGCCTGTCGAGAAGAAGGAGGCAGGGGAAGGCTGCAGTAAGTTTGAATACAAAGAAAAGCCAGCCAAGATTGTGTGTCTGAACAAAGCCACAGGCGAGAAACCCAAGGCGGCTGCTAAATGATAAATCGAACTTAAAAGCTGAAGCTTTTTTAACCTCGTTCTTTAAAGTTAAGCTCAAACAAAATGGGCTGAGAACTGTGAAATACAGAACTCAGCCCAGTGCAAATTACAAACTAACCGAACTATTTCAAAACCACAAATAGTTTTTGAAACATTTGTAATGTGTCAAGGGACAATATTAAGGCTGGAAAGAAATGGGGCCTACATTGATACCGTTAGCTGAAAGTGCTGTTCCAGAAAAATACATATTTGCTTTAAGTAGCTGCACATGAATAGCACCAATTGGTTTAGCTAAAATTTCGGCGACCGTTGTGACGTTACTTCCGGTGCAATTGTTTTTAATTTTGAAGTCACTTAAATTTAAAGTGTATGTTTGTGCACCAATGGCGGCTGGTGTGACAAGCGACCCGGCTTCAGCTTCAAGAAAACAAGCACCACTCTGGTAGCTGTCTTTTGCCTGAACGAAAACTTTAAATGTGGGCAATTTACGGCTTGTGACTTCATCGTTGCCCCACACTGCAATTTTCAACTTGGTTTGACCGTCAAGTGTGATTGAACCATCACTAGGTGCTTTCACAAAAGCTCCAATATATGGAACGGAAGTTGTAGATGCAAAGCCAAGTCCAAAATAGAAATTAGGTACATTCTCAGTAGAGGGTGAAACACCATTCCACCAAAATTGACTCCAATCGCTTGCGCCAGGTGCCGAATCTTGATACCAATTGAATGCACCACCTTCAACTGAGCGACCTGCTCTTGAATAATTGACTGTGTCTGCGTCAGCGGCTGAATAGGCTGTTGCAAATGTTACGGCTGTAATTGCAGAAACATTGATTGTCAGAGGTGTAGCAGATGCGACTAGATATGCAGTATCAGCAGCTTTGCTTGCAGTCACACTGCAAGTTGCTGCACTGCTTGGCGCAGTAAGCGTTGTTCCAGAAATGACGCAACCTCCAGAGGCGACAGAAAAAGTGACCGCGCCACTGCCACTGCCACCAGTTGTACTCAAAGTACTGGTTTGGCCAGTTTTAAGTGCTGTTTTGGTAGCGGCAACCACGAGCGTAGTTTGAGCGACAGGAGGAGGTGTGCTGGAGCCACCGCAAGCGGCTACAAGTGCTGCCACAGAAATTGAAGCTGCTGAAAGTAGCCACCGGTTTGAAAAGAAATTCATGAGAGTCTCCAAAGAATGACAGATACAGATACGCATAAGATGAAAGCGCTATCTGAAAGCGCTTTCATAATCATAGATTTGACATGTTCAATTTGCAATCAAAACAACCTAGGGACTTTCCCTAGTGGTGGTGTCGCGGCAACGCAGAGTTGGGAGGGAAGGAACTGCACAGTCGATCAATGAGCAGATAAATATTAAAAATTCTGTGTGATCAGCTGCAACCAAGGCCAAGTTCGATGCGCTTCACCATGCTCAATTTTTATAAACCCGCACATGTTCAATTTGAAATTCGACTGGGAAAATGCTGTCGTTAACTTTGCCCCCTAAATCGCCACCTATGGCAATGTTCAAGAGTAAGTATTGCGGTTTGTCAAAAGGCCAAGCTTGTAGATCGCCATTTTTAGGATTCAAGTAGTTGAAATAAATGCGATCATCAACCCCGATGCTAATTTTCTCTGGCGTCCACGTTAATTGGTAGTTGTGAAATGTGCTGCAGGCATCTGCAATGGATGCACTGCTGGATGTGGGGCGGATACCTCCTTGCCAGTTGTATTTTTTGTTGTGCACTGTGGCAAAAACCTCTGTAGGTTTGCTGCCCACAAACTCCATGATGTCAATTTCGCCATCATCTGGCCAGACCATGCCTTGAGGTCCACCAACACCTAAGGTCCAAATTGCAGGCCAGGTCCCTTGACCGCAAGGCAGTTTGGCTCTTATTTCAAAAAAACCATAAGTCCAACTGGCTAAACCTCTTGTGACCAAACGTGCTGATGTGTAGTCTTGGCCGCCATAATCGGGCGCAGATACTAGCCTTTCCTTGCGCGCAGTAATAATTAATTGACCGTTTTCAACACGAGAGTTTTCGAGACGATTGGCTGCGTAATATTGTTTCTCATTGTTATACCAACCAACTCGATTTCGGGCCGTGTCATAGGCCCACTTGGTGGGATCTGGCAAACCGTTGACTTCAAATTCGTCTGACCAAACAAGTGTCCAGCCAGGTTTGTCAGACGAACTGGGAGGAGGGGTTGGCAATCCATTTCCTGAAGACATTGATGGATCTGAACTGGCAGAAGGAGCCTGGCTACCACCGCCACAGGAAGTTAGAAAAATCATCGCCACACCCGTTAGAAAAGACAAAAAATTAATTTTCACGAAGCAAATTTCCAGGTTTGACTGTCATAGATTTGCCATCGCTAAATTGAACGTTCAGATCTGCTTTTCCTGAGTTGTATGCCAAATATGTTTTGCGGCCTGCTGGGTCCTTAAAGACAGAATAAAAGATGGTGTTGGCTGTGACGCTGAAATCGGGCGTACCCATGTTGTTAAGACTGTACAGCCAGTGCAGCGCGTGACTTCGCGTATCACCTAGTTCAAACGAGCCCCAACGCTTCCAAGACGCAAGACCTTGTGATGGATCGGCAAGTGCTAAGTATTTGGCAAAAATGTCTTGCCAAATATCAGGTGGATTTGCATATTTCCCACGAGATGCAAACACTGCAGTTTCAGGCCCAAGCGTGGCAACGCTGCGCTTGACATGATTGGGAGCACGCCCAAGGTACAAAGAAGCTGTGCTGATGGGAAGTAGGTTGATGCCTTTAATCTGACGCGGCTCATCAGTCCACCATGTGTTGTGAGCATATTTACCACCAAACACCATACTCACTTCTGCGCTTTTATATGCTTTCGGAAAAACGATGCCATGGCTGTCAAACCAGTAATGGTGAATGGCTTCTATCTCTGTGGTGTAAAGGTACAAGCCTAAATTTCTGAGTTGTGCATTGCCAGTGATTTCACCCCATTGAATTAAACCTGCCCACGCATTGATGGCTTCTGATGACGATTCTTGATTGTTGCCATGCGCACCCAATCCAACTCCCGACGCCCATGAGTGACCTTCATAAGGGTCAAAGTTGCGCAGGAATGGAAAGTCAGATCGACCGCGTTCGCTGGTTGCTATATCTGCAATGAGTAAGTTAACCATACCCCCCCATTGAGAAGAGTTGGCCCAAGCTGGATCGCGCAAGGCAATGTCGGCCATTGTTCGAATCCAATAGCCATAGTGAAAATGATGGTCGTTCATTTGTGCAATGCTGAAATATTCTTCAGGATATGCAATGACAGCGCCAAGAGACTTGTCTAAATGGAAATAGGTTTTATTGTCTTTGCCAGAAAACCATTGTTCAATTCGTGTCTTTAAGGTCGAGAGCAACTGATCGCGTGCAGCCAAATCGCCTTGCTGTTCTACAACATCCATGAGCTTGGCTATACGCTGCAGTCCTTTGCCTTGCCAGTAAGGGCCCACGCCAATTTCTAGCATCATGCGCCTTGCATTTCGAACATCCGTTTTTGTAATGTCACTTAACTCTTTAGCTTGAGCGGGGTCTTTGATGCCAGGCCAAAAGGGCACAAAACCGTTGTAAGTCAAGTTGGTGGCAAATGAATTTGCAGCGAGTAATTTGATGGGGCCTCTGATGGTGTCATAGGCTGGACCCAATTTGTCAGTGACTGAGGCGTTTTGATGCCAATGATGAGGGTAGAGTCCGAGGAGTGGGGTGGTTTGTAAACCCTCCATCATTTTGCTTGTGACGTCGAACTGTGTTTTGACTTGGCTTTTTGCAGAGTCAAATTCCCAAGCCACTTTGGTATCCGAGATGAAAGCGTAAGCATGTTCTTGGAGTAGTTTGAAGGCCGAAAATGTAGAGTCAGGCATTGCAGCCAAAGACAGGTAGCCTTTTCCCTCAGGCAATGAAACAGTCCAAGAGCGCTCATTCATTGTTTCCCACTTTGCGCCTGAAGGGCCGAACAGTGCAAAAATTTGGCCATTGACTTCTAAAACCAAATGATTTGCGTTGAGCGCGAGTGACTTGCCAGACAAACTTTCTAACTTCTTGCCGTTGGCGGGTAAGTCGATGCGAAGATTCCCGCGATTAACTTGAAAGTAAACATAAGGACTGCCGTGTGTCACGGTGGCTAGAAGTTGATCTTGACCCTGAGCTTGACTGATATCAATTGACCAATCGCTGGTGCGTGCAAGTTTGGCCTTGCCAAGTGTCAAGCTTGGACTTGAAATTCGAATAGGATGAATGTGAGCGTAATGAATTTCTACATCTTGCCTCTCGGTCGGTACGACTTCCTGGCGAGGTAAAGCCACTTCAATGCCTAGCTCTGTAGGCTTTACGCTCAAAGGGTGTGCAAAGATTGCTTCAGGCTTTTCATGAAAAATTAGGGTTGAATACCATTGGTTGGTAGGAGCTGCTTTGGTCAGTAAATCGGGTGTTCTGAAAGGCGCATTTGGAGGGCTCGGATCTTGGCCTTTTGGTTTGAGCGTGTAGCTACCCGATCCAATGTTGGCATTTTGCGATTGCGCCAACATAGGGGCAAGAAATATAAGCAAGCCAATAGTGTTTAATGCACAAGCAGCCAAGTAACGAGTAAGAGTCATATTCCAACCTAATTTTTCAATCCATTGCAATGCATCGCAATCATAATGAAAGCGCTTTCAAAAAGCCAGAAGACGCAATCATTTTTTGAGTTTTATTGAAATTTAAGGGTAAACGATGAGGCTTGATCCTTGACGCTAAATCTCTCTCAAATTAAGATCATGAAAGCGCTTTCAAATTAGTGAAACTATGACACATCAAATCTTGCCAAATTACGTACGCCAAAGTTCTAGATACCATCCCATCGCTTTGGCCCTCATGCTTTTGACGGCTGCATCAAGTCATGCCATTGACTTTGGTCCCGAAGGCATGTTTAGCCTCACTGGATTTGCAAAAGTAGAGGTGCAAAGAGGCAGCAATCATTGCACCGACTGTCAACTCTTTCCGCTTGAAAATAAGCAAAGAATATGGGCAGATGATTTGGTCGTGGGCAAGCCCTACGGAACCAGCAATACAAACGTGAATTTGTTTCAACCATGGCTCGGCATGAAATACGACCTGGGTCAGGGCTACAAGTTCAACGCACTTGTGAGCCAAAGATGGCGCGATGGCAAAGAAGACATTCCTGGTTTTTGGTATGAAAAAAACTTTGCGATCAGTCATGACGACTATGGCAGTGTTCGGATGGGTGCCATGACCACAAGAACATGGAGCATGGCGGACTATCCCTATGGCACCAATATTGGCGTGGCCGATGTTTGGGGCTCAAGTGGTGCAGGTTATGGTTTGCTAACCAAGGCAGTCA
>Ga0209107_10001509_pt1 | contig 13052 bp, 12 predicted proteins | sample LakErihyJuly2011_2_FD_187460 | JGI IMG/M metagenome (GOLD analysis project Ga0209107, IMG submission 187460) | Freshwater microbial communities from dead zone in Lake Erie, Canada - CCB hypolimnion July 2011 (SPAdes) (version 2) | ecosystem: Environmental > Aquatic > Freshwater > Lentic >... | reverse complement strand
CCGCGATCTTTACGCTCTCTATCGAGAAGCCGCTGGCGAGGAAACCTATGTCCTCTCCTGCCTTGGACAGCCCACCCGTGGCGTGATCGGCTATGTCGATGCCGCGCGGGTCGGTCCTGACGCGCATCCCGCACACTTTGATAAATGCCTGAAATCCGTCCTGCGCTTCCAGATCTATGACAAAGTCTGGTGGGCCAACGACCCGGATTGCTCCTACCTCGCGCCGAAGCTCACCAGCCGCACTGTCGGCTACACGCACCAAGGCGAAGGCATGTGGCGCACCTGGCACAACATCGTCACCCTCGTCGGCGGCACCGCGATGAACAGCGAGCCTCTCGACGCCGAGGATTGCAAAGCCGTTTGGCGGAATTCGGAGATCATGCGTCCCTCCAGTGCCGAGCCAGCCCGCCTCCTCACCCTCGGCCGTTCGGCGGAAAACTCGATCTTCGGCTTCTCCGCCGCCCGCCCCTACGGGAACTTCGCCGTGTGGAACCTCTTCAACCCCGGAGAGAACCCCAAAGCCATCACGCTGGATTTCCCGGCCGCCGGACTTCCTCCGGGCGTCGAATGCGCCGTCTTTGACTTCTGGGAAAACAAAGTCATCGCCCGCGTCAAGGACACCTACACGAGTGCTCCGCTCGAGACCCTGTCCTCCGCGCTCCTGCGCTTCACGCCGTTGAATTCGGAAAATCCCGTTCTCGTCGGCTCGAATCTCCACCTCTCCATCGGAGCCACCGAAATCCAGGACATCCGGACCTCGCCAAAGCTCTTGGAGGTCGTCCTCACCGATGCCGGTGCGCAGAATGGCAACCTCATCTTCCACAGCGCGAAACCGCTCACAGCCGAAGCCGCTGTAAACTGCAAAATCCAAGCCGTCGAATCGCTCGGGGAAAACCTCTGGCGCGTCGATATCGAAGGGCGTCAATGGGGCAAACCCCAATCGATCCGCCTGAAGATAGGCTCGGATCAGGGAACCGCTTCCAAATAGCTCATCCCTCAAGGCACGGGACAGGACTCCACGCATCATGAAAAGCATTCGGCACCTCGACTCGGACTCAAATTTCGATGGCTTAAAAAGCCTCTTGGCCCGTGAATCCGAAATTCTTTCCCTGCTTGCCAAAGGCGGTCTCTTGAAGGAAATCTCCGTCGCGCTGCACATCGGCCTCGGCACCGTCCGCACCCTCACCGGCCGGATTTACAAGAAACTGCAAGTCCACTCCCGTGCCCAAGCGGCTGCCAAATACCACGGGGAGCTCTGAGCTAAAACCTATTCCCAGAACACGAAGGAGGAATCAGTGTAGCCGCGGAAGTCCCCCGTAGAGGAAGCCGGAACGGCTTTCGATGGCTGCGTGTGGCAAGTTAAAACAAATGCCTCAAGCCGGCAGAATCTGAAGGCTCACCCTCCGACCCAGAGCGGCGGCGGCTTTTGCCAAGGTGCCGATCGTCAGCGAAGGAGTTGATGCATCCAAAATCCGGTCGAGTGCGGCGCGACTCGTTTTCATGCGCTTCGCGAGTTGGGTTTTTGAAATGGATTCTTCTTCCACGATGCGTTGCAGTTGCAATGCGATCGCCTTTTTCATCGCGAGAGCTTCGACCTCGGGAAGGATGGTTTCCTCCGCGAAAAAATCCTTCAGATCGGAACCACGGTGTTTGTTGGTCGGTTTTGTTTTCATGAGATGTTTTTCAGGTATTGGGCCCGGCGCTTTCTTGCCAGATCGATATCTTGTTTTGGCGCGGTTCTGGATTTTTTCAAAATGCCGTGAAGCAGGATGATTTCTTGGTTTTCGATTAGGAAAAATGTGCGGGCGATGCGGTTGCCAAGCGAAGATCGAATTTCCCAAAGCCCCGCCCCCAGCGAGTCCACAAGTGGCTTCCCCACGGGCCAGGCCCATTGCACGGCCAGAATATCCGAGCCGATTTGTTTTCGATTCTCGACTGGCAGGCTTTTCAGCCATTCCCTCACAGGCTCATTGCCCGACTCGGTCGCAAAAAACCGGGTAGTGAGTGGTCGTGGAGCGGAGGGCATATCTTTATTCGTATCAAAAATGATGCGCGTGTCAAAATCGGAATGTCACACGCCCGCGGGCATGTGTTCGTGTGTGAGTCCTCCTGGCCGTCAGACGGCACTGCGCGCCTTAATCTTCGGTCCGCTCGGCGCTCCGCCCCTGCCTTGGTTTTCCATTCGCGGGCACCGGCCGCTTCGGAGTCATCGCCCCGGGAACCGTGAGGGCGGAATTTTTCGATGCCAAGGGCAAGCTGCTAACCAGTCACGACCTGCTGAAAGCCTCCCCGCTCGAACCGCTCGCTGCAAAGACGTCTCCGACGCCAGCCAAACCTGCGACTAACTCTGGTATGCCATCCAACGCCGGGTGTTGAGTTATTTGCTCATCCAAAAAGAGGTCGATAAATCCCGCGTCGGCGCGAAGGGTCACTCCTACGGCGGCGCGCTTATGTGGAACCTCGCAATGGATTCACGGGTGAAGGCGGTGGTCGCCTACTTTTGCTCAGGTTGGTCCGAATACTACCGCGATCGCTCGGTGTTTCTTTACATGCTGCCGTAAGGGTGCTTCCGAAAGCTAAGTTGTTTCGTGTGGCATTCTCTGCTTGAGTTTCTTTCGGTAACTCCCAGGCGATTCACCCGTGTGCGCGCGGAAGACACGGTTCATGTGGTTCGGGCGCAGGAAGCCTGTTTCCTTGGCGATGGAGTTGATGGTAGCTTTCTTTGACGCTAGCAATTCCTTGGCTTTTTCGATCCGGATTCTCACGATTTCCTGATTGATCGTGCGGCCGGTTTCGTTCTTGAAAGCAACCTCGAGTGGCCGGCGCGACGTGCCGACGGCGGCGACGATTTCTGGCACCTGCAGAATCGTTTTTTTAAAATTCTGGCGGATATACCCCAGCGCCCGCGCGACCCCGAGGTGTTCGACCGACAGCATGTCCGTGCTGCGCCGTGACACGATGCCCTTGGGGCCAATGAGCGGAGGCTCTGGGTGGTTGGACTCGCCATTCATCAAGCGCTCGAGCAGGAGAGCCCCTTGGTATCCCACCTCTTCCAAATCGTGAACGACACTGGTCAGCGGAACCGTGACGGCATCACAGAGAAGCTCGTCGTTGTCCACCCCGATGATCGCCAGTTGCTCGGGCACGGCGATTCCCAATTTCTGGCAAACATTCAAGATATTCGCGGCGGCACAGTCGTTATAGCAAAAGACGCCCGCCGGCTTGGGCAGGGCCTCCAAGGCGCGGGCAATCCGCTCCAGGTTTTTGGCCCAGTTTCCGCACCATGCGAACTTCCTCAACTCATGAAGCGGCGGCAAGTCCACTAGCCCGTACCCCTCCTTAGCGATGCTCTCCAAAAAACCCGCTCGCCGCTCGTCGTTGAGCGGATCGTTTGTGAAAGGAAACCAGGCGAAGCGGCGGTATCCGCGCTCAATGAAATGCTGCCCCGCCAGCCTCCCGATCGCACGGTGGTCGCCATCCACATACGGCAAACCCAGATCCTTGCGAACCATGGTGAGTTCGACTCGCGGACACCGCGCCGATCGCACAAAGTCCGCCAATTCTTTCCAGTATCCCACATGCGAGATAATCCCGTCCCCCTTCCATCCGCGCGGAATGGTGGCGGCGTAAAGCATGTCGGTCGTCAGATGCCAGTTGTTCTCCCGCGCGCACCGCGCCACGCCTCGATAAAAGCCGTGGTGGGTCGTTGTGATGGCGAGCAGGACATTTCGCTTGAGATTCAGAGACACCAAAAAACCATCCCAGAATCCGGTGATTCTATCAACGCAATTTGGTAAGTATTAAAACGCAAATAGGTCATATTAATTTCAGCTCGGTGGTGGTAGGGTTTATCTCAATCAAGCCATGACCCTCGATTCAACTTGTCTCCCACCCGATTCCGTTCGCTCAATCAAACTGCCCTCTGGTCGTTCCATGCCTGTCGCCGCGTATGGCACTTTCCACTCCGACTGGGCCCAAGCGCTCATGAAGGACGCCACGATCGAGGCCATCCGCCTCGGGTGGCGCCACCTCGATACCGCCCGCGCTTATGAGAATGAGGATATTGTTGGCGAGTCCATTCGCGAGTCCATCCGCAAAGGCTACATCAAATCCCGCGAGGAATTGTTCATCACCGGCAAACTCTGGAACGGACACATGACGCCGAAAGATGTCGCGCCGGCGCTGGAACGCACGCTACTCGACCTCGGCATCGACGAAATCGATCTCTACCTCAACCACTGGCCTTGGCCAAATGTCCACCCAGCCGGTTGCACCGGCGACCAGCGCAATCCCGACGCCGTGCCTTACATCCACGAGGCGTTCCTCGAGACATGGGCCGAGATTTGCAAACTCAAGAAGGCTGGAAAAATCATCGACATCGGCACCTCGAACCACACCCGCGCCACCATGGAACTGCTCCTGCGCGATATCGCGCCGGACGAACGCCCGGTATGCAACCAGATGGAACTCCACCCGCTTTTCCAGCAGACAGAACTCCGCCGCTACTTCGAGTCCGAGGGCATTGTCTGCACGGGCTACATGGCGATGGGTTCGCCGAAGCGCCCGAGCCGCGACAAATTCAAGGAGCACCGCTCCGACATGCACGCCCCGGTGATCCAGGAAATAGCCCGCGAGTGCGGTGTCTCGACCGGCACGGTCTGCCTCGCCTGGGCCGCCCAACGCGAGAATCACGGCGGTGGCTATGTGGTCATGTCCACCAACTCGGAGCGCATCCGCGAAAACTTCATTCCCGCGACGAAGGATATCCTCAGCGCCGACCAAATGCTCCGCATCAGCGGCGACGGCACCGAGGCGAATCCGGGCATCGATGCGAACAACCGCCTCATCTGGGGTCAAGTCTTCCTCTGGCCTGAGGCCGATGGCGACTGGCGACTGCTCTGGGATGACTCCGAGGTTTTCCTTACGCGCGACGGCTACAAGAAATTCAAAACCTCGTGGAACGCGCACAACGCCGTGCAACTCGCTACCACTCATGGGAGGTCCAAATGAAAGAGGTCGGAATGCTCAATGGCCACATCGATTCGGCGCTCACCCGCCAGGGTCACTGTGATGTGCTGATCGTGGCGGATGCCGGCTTTCCCTGCCCGGACCATGTCGAGGTGATCGACATCGCGCTCCGCGAGGGCGTTCCCACGGTTCTCGAGGTGCTCGAGGAACTCCGCAAGGTCCACTCGGTCGAGAAGATCGTGATGGCCCACGAAACCCGCGACCACAGCCCGACCCATTTCAAAAAGGCCTCTCAGGCGTTCGGCAAGGGCGTCGAGATCGAAGCGGTCCCTCACACCGAATTCAAACAACGCAGCCACCAGGCCAAAACCATCATCCGCACCGGCGACTTCACCGCGTGGGGAAATGTGATGTTGGTCTCCGGCGCCGGCCACCGCTGGAAAATGGAAAAAAAGTAATCCAATGCGTTGCCTCAACCATTCCCGGCTCAGGAGGGTCCCGCTTGTCGGGACCGGAGCGGCTATCGCAAACCCGGTTTTACGGCTCTGACAAGCAGAGCCCTCCTCGCCAGCGTGAAATGCAATCCCATTCCCAAAAACCAACCCCAAGCCTGAATTGACTCTATGAGACAAGCCACCATGACCAACCCCGGACACATCGAGTTCGGGACAGCCCCAGAACCCGTCGCCGGCCCCGGCGAAATCCTCCTTCGCATCAAAAAAATCGGCGTCTGCGGATCCGACATCCATGTCTGGCACGGTCAGCATCCCTACACGCCGTATCCCGTCATCCAAGGCCACGAATTTTCTGCCGTGGTCGAAGCCGTCGGACCCGGCGTTACGAAGGTGAAGCCGGGCATGAAGGCCACCGCCGCGCCCCAGCAGGTTTGCGGAAAATGCAACCCCTGCAAACGCGGCGACTACAATATCTGCGACACGCTCAAGGTCCGTGGCTTCCAGGCTCCGGGCTGTGCACAGGACCTCTTCATTGCGCCCGAGGAGCGCATCGTGGCGTTCCCCGACCATCTCACTTTCGAGCAGGGCGCGCTCATCGAACCCGCCGCCGTGGCCGCCCACGCCACGAATCGCGTGCCGAGCTTGAAAGGCAAAAATGTCCTCGTCACCGGCGCGGGCACCATCGGCAACCTCGTCGCCCAAGCTGCGAAATGCCGAGGAGCGAAGAAGGTTCTCATCACCGACCTCAGCGACTTCCGTCTCCAGAAGGCCCTCGATGCGGGCATCGATGGCGTTTGCAATGTCCGAAACGAAAAGCTCGCCGAGAAATGCAAAGCGTTCTTCGGCGATGAGGGCTTCGATGTCGCGTTCGAAGCCGTCGGCCACGAACGCTCGCTCGATGATGCCATCCAGACCATCCAGAAGGGCGGCGACATCGTCGTCCTCGGTGTGTTCGGAGGCCGTCCCTCCGTGGACATGTCCACCGTCGGTGACCGCGAGATCAGACTTATTGGAACCCTCATGTATCGCCAGGACGACTACGCTCAAGCGGTCGCTTGGATCGCCAGCGGCGCGATGAAAACCGAACTCCTCGTGACGAAGCATTTCGCCTTCGAGGACTACGAAAAAGCCTACCACTTCATCGAAGAAGAAGCGGACAAGACCCTCAAGGTCGTGATCGACCTCGATTGAAAAAATCTCCCCTCAACCCCCAACCAACCTAAAACACCATGCATATATCCATGATCGATGTGGCAGTTATCGCCATCTACCTTATCGGCATCACCGCCTTCGGAATCTGGGTCGGCTACCGCCGCAACGCCACTTCGGAACAATACTTCCTCGCCAGCCATTCGCTGAATTGGTTCACAGTCGGCGCGGCGGTTTTCACCTCGAACATCTCGACGATCCACCTCGTCGGCCTCGCGGCTGGAGGCGCGAAGGACGGCATGGTGATTGGCAACTTCGAGCTGATGGCCTGCACGACTCTGATCCTCTTGGCGTTGGTCTTCGCCCCCTTTTACATCAACTCGGGAGTCAAAACGCTCCCCCAATTCCTCGAGTGCCGCTACTGCCCGCAGGCTCGGACTTTCATGGCCGTGATCGGCCTGCTCGGCGCACTCCTGATCCACATCGGCATTAGCCTTTTTGCCGCTGCGAAAGTTTTCGAGAGCTTCCTCGGCGTGCCGATGATTTGGACCATCATCGTTCTCTCACTTTTCACAGTCGTTTACACGGTGCTTGGAGGTCTCAAGGCCGTGGTCATGACGGAAAATATCCAAGTGGTACTTTTGCTTTTCGGAGCCACGCTCGTGACCGTGCTCGGTATCTTCGCCCTGCCTTCGGTGGGAGTTAGCGATATGGCGAGCTTTCGGGCCGCCCTGCCGCCGGATCACATGAAAATGCTCCACCCACTTGTGAATGCGAAGGGCCACCTGAGCGAGTTTTCCTGGCTCGGCATTCTTCTCGGTTACCCGATTCTCGGCATCTGGTATTGGTGTGCGGACCAAACCCATGTCCAGCGCGTGCTTGCCGCTCGCAGCTTGAGGGACGGCCAGAACGGCGCGCTGTTCGCAGGCTTCCTCAAAATCACCCCCGTCTTCCTCATGGTTCTGCCAGGAGTGATTGGATATGTGCTCTGGAGCAAAGGAGCCTTCGAACTCCACAACATGCCAGGCACCAACAACCCCGACTTCAACACGATGTTGCCCTCGTTGATCACGCACCTCGTTCCGATTGGCCTGAAAGGCCTGCTCGCGGCCTGCATGGCCGCCGCGCTCATGAGCTGCATGGCCGCTGCGCTGAACAGTTGTGGCACGCTGATCTCGATGGACATCGTCAAACGCATGCGCCCCGAGGCGACCGACAAGAGCGTCGTTTTCATAGGCCGCATCGCCACGGCGGTGATCATGGTTCTTGCCATGTTGTGGTCCACACAGGGTAACCAATTCGGGACGATCTTCGAGGCCATCAACAAAATCCCAATGACCTTCGCGCCAGCCGTAACCACCGTCTTCGTGCTCGGTGTGCTTTGGAAGCGGGGAACCAAAGAGGCGGCCATGACCACACTCTATCTCGGCTCCCTCATCGGCGTGGTCTATTTCATTTTCGACATGCCAAGCGTCGGCCGAATGATTATCGGCGACAAGGCCGGCCCGGATTTTCTCGGTCTGGTGAGCGATCCTGCCATCGGCATCGGCGTGCCGTTCATGCTCGTCGGGCCGTTCATCGCGGTTCTTTGTTTCGTGATCTACATTGTGACAAGCCTCCTCACTCCAGCGATGGACGAAGAGGAGGTCGCCAAGGTTTGCTGGGACCACCCGCTGGCCTGCCTGAAAGGTCCTGTGACCGCCCTCAGCGATCCACGCGTTGTCACCCTGATCCTGCTGGGTTCGCTGGCGGTGATTTACTTTTGGCTCCGCTGAAGTGCATGAGCGCACCTGTCATCATCGGCATCGGCGAAATCCTCTGGGATGTCTTTCCCGGAGGAAAACAACTCGGCGGAGCTCCGCTAAATTTCAGCCATCACTGTGCCCAACTGGGAGCGGAGGCTAACCCCGTCAGCGCCGTGGGAGCGGATGCTGACGGCGAGGAAATCCGCGAAATCCTCGCCGCAAAAAACCTCCCCGACCAGCATGTCCAATCCGATCCCGCGAACCCCACCGGTCGTGTGAATGTGACGCTCCAAAACGGTAAGCCCACTTACGAAATTCTAGCCGAAGTTGCTTGGGACTACATCCGCTTCGACCAAAAACTCCGGGATCTCGCCTCGCGCGCGGATGCCGCCTGCTTTGGTTCGTTGGCGCAGAGAAATTCGGCTACGCGCGAAGCGATCCACCCCTTCCTCGACGCGATGCGTCCGGACGCCTTGAGGATTTTCGACATCAACCTCCGGCAGGATTTTTACAACCGCGAGATCATCGAATCCTCCCTCCGCCGCGCGAATATTCTCAAGCTCAGCGACGAGGAATTGCCGACGCTCGCCCGATTTTTCGACCTCGCCGGCCAAGTGCTCGAGCAACTCCAGCGACTGCGTGAGATGTTCGACCTCCGCCTCGTCGCCTACACGCGCGGCGGCGAGGGCAGTCTGCTCGTCACAGCCAACGACACCTCAGACCACCCAGGCATTCCCACAGAGGTCATCGACACCGTTGGCGCGGGCGATTCCTTCACCGCCACTCTCTGCATGGGTCTCCTGCAAAACCTCCCGCTCGCCGAAATCAATATCCGCGCCAACATGGTCGCCGCCTATGTCTGCTCGCAAGCAGGTGCGACACCAACCCTGCCGCGCCATATCACTAACTCATGAAGTTCTGGCTTCTCCTATTTCCCCTCTGCGTCACCGCCTACGCCGCTGAGTTCGGCGTCTATTACACCAAGCCCCAAGCCGTTCTTCCCGCTAAGAAGTAAAACCATCCCATCAAAAAAGCCGCTCTGTTCCTCGCTCTGGCGCTCGCCGTTTCCAGTTATCTACACGCTGGAGAAAACCTCGCGCAGCAATTCCAAAACCCTCCGGTCGAGGCGCGCGCCGGGGTCTATTGGTGGTGGGTGAACGCCTTTGTGGACAAGGCGGGCATCACGAATGACCTCGAGCAACTCAAAGCCAAGGGCGTGAGTTCCGTGCTGCTCGTCAATAGCAGTCAGCACGCGGATGCATTCCGCGAGAACGGCCCGGCGTTTTTGTCCCCCGAATGGCGCGATCTCTACCGTCACGCTCTGCAGGAAGCCGCACGGCTCGGGATCGCGGTGGATGTGAATATGGCGCCGGGTTGGAATATGGGCGGCAAATGGATCACGCAGGAGAAAGCCTCGCGCTGGTATTTGCAGTCCGAGACCGCGATCAAGGGACCACAGAGATTTTCCAGTAAGCTCAACATGCCGCAGCCGAATGACGGCTACGCGAATATCCCGGCCTGCTACGGCGGGCGTAAAAGCTTCAAGGTTCCTTCGGAAAAAATGGATTACCGCGATTCGGTCGTGGTCGCCTTTCGCACGCCCGAAGGCGGCAAACCCGCGCCGCGCCAAAACCTCGGCATCAAGGCGAACCGCGTGGGTGGGGATTGCTACATGCCCGCCGACAGCGTGAACCAGCCGCCGCTCGTGCCTTGGATTTCTTCGCCGGACGATCGACCGGTGAAGCCTGGCGATGTGGTAGATTTGACCTCGAAACTTAAGCCTGACGGCACGCTCGAGTGGGATGTGCCCGAGGGCGATTGGACTGTGGTTCGCACGGGGCACCGTATCACAAACGCCCCTCTCTCGGTGCCAATGCCGGGATTTCAGGGATTGGAAAACGACTTCCTCGACCGCGCTGGAATCGACCTGGTTTACGATTCGGTCGGCACCGAGTTGGTGAAGGAGGCCGGTCCGCACACGGGAAAGACGCTCCGCAGCTTCGCCACCGACAGCTTCGAGGCGGGATATCCGAACTGGACCGCAAACATGGTCGAGCGCTTTAAAAAATATCGCGGCTACGACCCCACGCCCTATCTGCCGGTCATGAGCGGATGGATCGTCGGGAGCGCTGAGCTTTCCGACCGGTTTTTGCACGACTACCGCAAGACCGTGGCGGATTGTTTTGCCGACGAGCACTACGGCCGAATGACCGATCTCGCCCGCAAGAGCGGCATGATGACGCGCGCCGAGGCGGCGGGGCCCAGCCAGTCGGGGACTGTTTGTACCGATGCGTTGAAAAACCTCGGCCGTGTGGATTTTCCGCAGGGCGAATTTTGGAGGTTCGGGACCTTCGTGCAGCGCGACCAAAACATGGTTTGCAAGCAAACGGCCTCAGCCGCGCACATCTATGGGAAACGCTATGCCGCCACCGAGTCGTTCACAGCGGTCCACGGATGGCGCAACTGGGATGAATCGCCGGACATTTTGAAGCCGCTCGCGGACCGCGCGTTTTGCGAGGGCATCAACCAAATCTTTTTCCACTCGAGCACCTGCCAACCGGCGGATTACGGCAAGCCCGGCATCGTCTACAACGCCGGCACCCATGTGAACCCGCGCGTCACTTGGTGGGAACAGACCGGCGGGCCTTGGATTTCCTACATCAACCGCTGCCACTCGCTCCTGCAAAGTGGGCTCTTCGCCGCCGATGTGCTGTACTATAATGGCGACGGCGCGCCCAATCTCGTGGATGTGAAGCATGTCCCCGCTGGCCTCGGCAAGGGCTATGACTACGATGCCTGCAACGAGGAGGTCTTGCTCACGCGCCTCACGGTCAAGGACGGCAAAATCGTGCTTCCCGATGGCATGTCCTACCGCGTGCTGGTCCTTCCCGAAACCACGAAAATGCCCGTGCCAGTGGCGAAAAAACTCAGCGAGTTAGTGCAGGCCGGCGCGACAGTGATCGGGCCGAAGCCGCTGACCGATCCCGGACTCAAAAACCACCCGCAGTGCGACGACGAGGTGAAGAAAATCGGCGAGGAGTTGTGGGGAGGCAACACCGGCAAGGGCCGTGTTTATCCCGACAAGACCGAACGTGAGGTTTTGTTGGCGGATGGCGTGTTGCCCGATTTCGAGGCCGGCGGAGCGAAGGACACCTTCATCGACTTCATCCACCGCACGACTCCCGAGGCCGAAATCTACTTCCTCGCCAACCGCAAGGACCGTCTGGAAAAAGTCACCGCCACTTTCCGTCAAACCGGTCGCCAGCCCGAGTTGTGGAATCCCATGACCGGCGAGCAGCGTGATCTCCCGAACTTCCAAATCGAAAACGGTCGCACAAGCATTCCGCTCGATTTCGACCCAAGTGGCTCGATGTTTGTCGTCTTCCGCAAACCCACCACCGCAACCGCTGGCGCGGGCAGTAACTTCCCGGCGTTCGAGACCGTCCAAACCCTCGAAGGGCCGTGGACCGTGCAGTTCGATAAAGAGTGGTTCTACCCGACCGACGGGCTGCAAGGCGACGCCGCCCAGGGCCAGTTGGTCTTCGATAAACTCGAAGACTGGACAACGCGCCCCGAGGAGCCCGTGAAACACTTCAGCGGAACGGCCACCTATCGCAAAACCTTTCCGGTTTCAGGTCTCCCGTCTCCGGTTTCAAAAACCTTCCTCGACCTCGGAAGCGTGGCGCACTCTGCCAAAGTCCGCCTCAACGGCAAAGACCTCGGCATCGTCTGGTGCGCGCCGCGCCGGGTGGACATCACCGACGCGCTCAAGCTGGGCGAGAATGAATTGGAGATCGAAGTCGTCAATAGCTGGCCCAACCGCCTGATCGGCGATGCCAAGCTCCCGAAAGAACAGCGCCGCACTCGGACGAACATCACCCAATACGAAAAACCCGAGAGCCAAACCCTCGTCCCATCCGGCCTCCTCGGTCCGGTGACCTTGCAGATCACCCAAAATCATTGAGCGATTCGTTACCCATCTCCAAAATCACTGACATTATGAAAAACACATCAATCTCGCTCCTTCTTCTCTCTTTGGGAGCGCTCCTTCCTTTGGCCTTGGCCCAGACTGCGCCGCCTCCGCAAAAGACGGCCGCGGTTTGGTCATTCGAGCAACTCCTCGGCGGCGACCCCAACTCGAGATTGGTCCTCGAACCGACGGCCGGCGTTCATGATCCGGTCGCGGATTTTTCGACTCTGGCGGAAGGTGTCGTTGGTAATGCCCTGAAGCTCGATGGCCTTTCAACGCGCCTCACCCGCAAGGCTGACAAGGCCCCGGTGCTCGGCGAGGCGTTTTCCTTTGAGGGATGGATCGCCTTGCAGGAGTATCCTTGGAATTGGGCGGCGATCGTGAACCAGGAGCGCGACCACAAGGAGGGGTGGTTCTTCGGCATCAGTGGAGAAGGCCGATTGGGCCTGCATGTGGCAAAAGACGGGAAGTGGATCGAGTGCAATTCGAAGTCGCAACTTCCGCTGCTCAAGTGGACCCATGTCGTGGGCAGCTATGATCCAAACAACGGCCTCAAGATTTTTATCAATGGAAAACTCGAAGGCGAAATCAAAACGACCGGCCTGATCACGCCGGCGAAGGGTGTGGATTTGTTGCTCGGGCTGAGCCACACGAAAACCTTCCCGATCTGCACAGAGCGCGAATACAGCGCCTCGTTCAACTCCCCGATGTTCCTCGACGGGCTTCTTGACGAAGTGAAAATTTACAATCACGTGTTTTCCGCAG
>Ga0209107_10001508_pt1 | contig 13056 bp, 2 predicted proteins | sample LakErihyJuly2011_2_FD_187460 | JGI IMG/M metagenome (GOLD analysis project Ga0209107, IMG submission 187460) | Freshwater microbial communities from dead zone in Lake Erie, Canada - CCB hypolimnion July 2011 (SPAdes) (version 2) | ecosystem: Environmental > Aquatic > Freshwater > Lentic >... | reverse complement strand
GCTACTCAAATGTATGATAAAAATACTATTGCAAATCAACAGTTTGATAATTCTAAATTAGCATTAAGAGGTAATTTAAGAAAACAATATAATAATGCTGTAACTAATAAAGCTAACACAGCTATGTTAAACAACTTATATCCTAATCAAGCAGTAAGACCTGAAGATGGTGGTATGCCTAAGTCTGTAGATTCTGGTAGAGAGTTAGATGGAACAAGAACTTCAAATAATTTTGATGCTTATCTTGAAGAATGCCGAACTGCTTTTCCATCAGGAACTCCTGCTGAAATAACTGCTTGTATTAAACAAAAAACTAATATGTCAGGAAATACAGCTACAAATCCAGGTGGTTTAGTAAATTCATATCCTGGGTCTGGACAATATGGAGGACAACAACCAGTAAAACAATTTAAATATGGTGGTTTTATTTATAATGTTTATCCAGATTATTAATCAACTAAATTTTTAAAGTTTATTAAACTTATAAAATTTTAATATATTTACAATATATACAAAGATAAATTATGGCAACGTACATTCAAGGTGTTACAGATTATATTCCTGACTATCAGCCTTTTCAACCTGATTTAAATTTTATTGGAAATTATTTACAAACAAAACAAAGTCAGTATGATACTAACTTTAATAATATAAATAATTTATATGGTAAATATCTTCATGCTGAATTAACAAGAGAACCTAATATTAAAAGAAAAGATGATTATTTAAAGCAAATAGATTTTAATTTAAAAAGAGTTGCTAGATTAGATTTGTCTTTACAAAAAAATGTAGAACAAGCTACTCAAATATTTGCTCCATTTTATAAGGATTCTTATTTAATGAAAGATATGGCTTATACTAAAGATTTTGCTAATAAGTATAATGCAGTTACAGCTACTAAAAAATCATTAGATAAAAAAATATCTGATACATATTGGGATACAGGAGTAGAAAGTATGCTCTATCAAAAAGATGAATTTAAAAATAGTACTGATGATGAGTCATTACAATTTGGAAATGTAGAATATACTCCTTATGTAAATGCAGTTGATACGTATGTAGAAAATGCTAAAAAACTTGGAATAAGTTCTGATATAACTAAATCTGATGGAAGGTATTTTATAAGAAAGAAAAATGGAGATATGATTATTCCATCTTTACAAAATATTTTTGCAGCAGATTTTTCTTCTAGTCCTGCAATTCAAGCTGTTTATAAAACAGAAGCTTATGTAAATAGAAAAAGACATATTAAAGAACATGCTTCTGAATTTGGTGGTAATTTAGTTGAAGCTGAAAAAAGTTATCTTACAAAACAATATGCTACAATTCAAGAATATGTTAAACTTAAGCATGATGGAAATAAAAAAGAGTTACAAGAAGTAACTTTAAAAGTTGAAGAAGGTAAAAAAAATGTTAATGAAGGTAAAGGAAATCAATTTAGCCCAGGTTATTTTAGATCTTTAGATGAAGCATTAGGAGTAGCTACTAAAAATGAAGCATATACAAGTAAATTAAATGATGAAATATCAGATAAAACAAGTAAAACTGCAGTAACATCAAGTGCTCCTTCTGATTTATCAAATAATATAACATTATTTAGAGCAAAAGTAGATGCTGGTGTAGCATCTATGTTTGCAGAAAGAGATGTTAATCTTGCAGCATATAAATATTCTAGAATTGGAATGGTTGAAGATATGTCTCCTGATGCTTATGGTGTTGCTGCACAAAATGATCTTTATGCAAGAGGTAGACAAAAAACTCAACAAGAACATCAAGAAAAAATGCTTGATAAAAAAATACTTGCTGATGTAAAAAAAGTAATGCTTGAACAAGGTGTTAAGAATGGTTCATTTATTGGAATTGAACCAGAATATGATAAAGAAGGTAACTTAACAGGTGGCTTTGTTGGTATTCCTAATCCTGCAACTAATGAAACTGTTAATATCAAAGGTGCAAATGAATCTGGTGGAGTAGGAGATAAAGATCAATCTATAGTACAAGTAAATAATGAAATAGAAAAACAATTTTCAGATGGTGTTGTATCTGGTTTTGAAAGTATGCTTCATTTTGTTAAAACTATGGAAACAACTAATGTTATAACTAAAGATGAAGCAAATGCAATTTTTAATCCATCAGGAAAAGTAATAACTCAAAAAAGTTATGTTGAAAGTCTTATTAATGCAAATAAAAAACCTAAAGACAGAAAAACTGGAAATGCTGTTTTTAATTTAAAAGATAATATTGCAAATTTTGGAGCAATGTCTCAACAAGACTTTGCTAATGATTATAAAAAAAATCCTTTAAAGTTTGTAGATACTAAAGGTGCAAAATATGTTGCAGGAGTATATAATAGAGTTTTACAATTAGCTGATAGACAAAAAGGAAATCCTAATGGTATTGCTGCTAATTACTTAATGGATCAAACTCATACAAAAATGAGAGATTATATGCATTTTGCACAAGGAAATGAACTTATAGAAAATAAAAATAGAGAAGCTGTATTAAAAACTTTAAGTTCTTCTATTGAAATAAGTGGGATTGATCCTGGTAAAAGAAAAAATATTACAGATCTTTTTTTAAATGATAATTTATCAAAAGTTAGTGAAGAAGAATTTATTGCTAAAGCAATGAGTTTATATGGAGGTAAAATTAATAATCAATCTAATCGTGGTGGTGGTAATAGATTAATAGAAGAAGGAATAGATGCTTTAATGCCTAATGAAAAAGCTGAATTAAAAACTTTTCTTCAAAAAGAAAATTATAGAAAAAAAGGTAATTTAACTACAGGATATATTCCAGATGAAACTTATAAAAATTTAACTAAAAATGAAGTTAGTCAACTTGAACAAAGATATATTCGTCAAAAATTAAATAATGATAAACCAGAAGTTATATTAAAAAATTTATATAGAGATTTATCAAACTCTCATAAAGAAGTTATACAAAATGGAAGAGAAATTATAGCTTTGTCACCTTTATTTACTAAAGATGGAAAAGGTAATGCAGTGTATAATACAAATTTAAATGCTTCTACTGTAAGTTTAAATGCTATTCAAAGTCAAGGCTTTAATTATTTTCGTGAATTTACAAAAGATGTAAATAATATAAATTTTTATGATCAAACTAATAATCCAATTAGTTTTTATGGAGCAAATAAAACTGGAGTTAAAAATACAGAAGAAGCATTTGAGTCTGGTTCAAAAGATCCTGTAAAAATTGCAGAGTTAATTATAGCTAATTATCATAGTAAATTAGGTGATGATAAAGTAAAAAACTTTAGATTAGCTAGTGGTCAAATTGCTCTTGAAAATAGAAATGTTGGAACTATGGTAATTTATCCTACTAAAGATGTTTTAGATGAACTTAAAGCTACTGAAGATGGTGGTATTATAACACAAGAAATTGAAAATGCTATTTTAAAAAATGGTATTTCTTTAATGTCAAATACAAAAAATTGGAATAACACTTTATTTACAAGAAATCAAAGAACTGGATTAGAATCAATTGTACAAGCTTTAGATCAATTTGATTATAAAGATCCTATGGGAGCAGGGGATATAAAAATAAGAAAAGGTACTGTTAACAGTCTTGCTCCTTATACTTTTGAATACAGTTATAATATGTTAGATGAACTAACTGGTCAAGTTATAACTAAAAGTAGTATGTATCCTCCTATTAATCTTGATATTAATGAAGCATTTGATGATATGATGGGACAGTTTAGAGAACAAGCTTTAGAAAATGCAGAAATATGGAATAGATTATATAAAAGAAGCAATTCACCAGGAGTTACTGTTCAAAATCCATACGAATAATTTAATATTAAAAAATGGCAGAAGATAATACTTTAGCAGATATTTCTAAAATGGGTCAATTTATTAATCCAGGAACTACAGATTTAGAAAGTTTTTTACCTTTTGGTAATATAAATTTTCAAACTGAAACTTCTAATATTACTAATAATAATGTTTCTAGTACAGAACCTAATCCTAATAGAATTGCTCAAAAACCTGAAGTTCTTCCTGTTAAAATTAAATCTTTTGGAACTACTACAGGTTCACCAACAATTAAACAACAGTCTATTAGAGATCATTCTGTTGGATTTCCACCGTATGATAAAAAACAAATTGCTTCTACTACTGAAGATAAGTTACTAGCTAGAATTGCTAAAACACAACATAGATCTTATCAACATGAAGATAATAGTCAGTATGCAAAATCTTTTATGTATGATGCTTCATCTACTGGTGCACATAAAGCAAGGTATAAAGCATATGGACAAAAAACATATGATAAAATTGGATTTAATCCAGAAATAAATAATGAAGAAGTATTTAATGCTAACACTTCTAAGTATGATGATTTTGTAAGAATGGCAACTCAGGCTGCAGGACCTATGTTTTTTCAAGGTTTAACTGCTAATCCTAAAAGTTATGGAAAAGCATTTGGTGGAGACTTTGGACAAGATGTTGATGAAGCAAATTCATATGAAGAATTATCTTCTATTGGTATGTCTACTAAAGGTGGTTTAGGAGGTTTTTTTAATAATGTTTTTAATAGTCTTGCTTATACAGGAGGAATAATGACTGAAGCTGCTATGGAATATGCAGCAATTGGTGCTATAGAAGGTTCAATTGTTGGACCAGAAGGAACAGTCATTGGTGGTGCTGTTGGTGGTGCTGCAGGTGCAATTAAAGGTTTATTATCAGTTCCAAAATCTCTTTGGAATATGGGTAAGTATGGAGGTAAAATGCTTACTAATTTAAGAAATTTAGAAAAATTTAATGATGCCAAAAGATTATTTAAAACAGCTTCAACAACAACTGTAAATTTTATAAATCCTTTAAACAATACCGCACAAGGATTAAAAGCTTTTACAAGTGGAGATAACTTAAGTGGTCTTGCACGAACTGCAAAAACAGCTGGAGGATTATTTAGAGATGTTATTGGAATGAACATGGCTTTATCAGAAGGTAGACTTGAAGGTGGCTTTGTTGAAAACAATACATATAATAAACTTTATGATAAATTTTGGGTAGAAAAAAATAGAGCACCAACAGATGATGAACAACTTGAGATGAGAAAAAGATCAAAAGTTGCAGGTTTTCAAGATACATGGAAAAATGGTCTTTTAGTTTTTTATACAAATAAAATTGCATTTGATGGTTTAGTTAATGGTAATTTTATGGCAGGTGCATCAAGAAATGTACGTACAGTTGGAAAAGAATTTGATATAGTTTATGATTCTGGAAAAAAATTTTTTTCTAAAGCTGGAGAAAAAAGTGTTAAAGAAGGTGCTTATGGAGTTGAAAAATTTGGTTTAAAAACTGCATTAAAAGGTTTTGTTAAACCTGGTAATTTTGTTAACGGTTCACTTAATTATTTTAAAGTAAATGTTGTTGAGGGAGCTCAAGAAGTTATGCAAGATGTAATAGGAAAAGCAACAGAAGATTATTATGTTAATTCATTTTTTGATCCATCTAAAGCAAATTTTGATTATTCAATGTCAACTTTAGATGCTGCATATAAATCACAATTATCTGGTCAAGGCTTTGAAACTTTTATGTCTGGTTTTGTAATGGGAGGATTATTAAGACCTTTTACTGGTCAGGGTCCTATACCAAGAACTGCTTCTATATTATATAATAAATATAATATGGATCCGGCAACATATAAAACTTACATGGAAGATAGAAATAACTATGCAACTAATTTAGCAAATGTTATGAATGAAATGCATCAGAATCCTGTTGATTTTTTAAATGAAAGAATGCATAACTATGGAAGTCAAAGTATTATTGCTAGAAATAGTGCTGATGATGATGTTTCAACAAAACAAAGATTTGATAATGTAGAAGCTTCATTTTTATCAAACACTTTAACTGCTTTACAAGCAGGTACTCATCGTATACTTAATAAAAATATGAGTAAATATCTTTCTCTTAGTGATGTTGAATTAGAAGAAACTCTTGATTTAAAACAAGGTGAAGGAGCAAAGACAAGAACAATGTTGACTGATTATTTAAAAAAATCAAAAAACATGCAAGAACAATATGATTATGCACAAAATACATTTGGAGTAAAAAAAATAAATTTAAAAGACTTAAAAGAAAGAACTCCAGAATATGATAAAGCAGCTATATATAATAAAGCAATTGACAGAGGAATATTTAATTTAGTTTATTTAAATGAATCTTTTACAAATAATTTAGAAAGAGTTGATAAAATTGTTAAGTCTCTTAACAAAAGTTCTCTTTTTAAAAACATGCCTTCTGCAGATTTTCAAACATTATTAGACAGTAATAAGTTATCAAATACAATAGATATGTTATCTACTGAAATTGAAACTTTAAAAAGTCTTAATACACCTGAATCAAATAGAAATGCTATTGAAAAAGAAAAAATGTTATCTGCATTAAGTCTTTTTAGTCAAAAACAAGAAATATATAGAAGAAATATTTCTGATAATATTGAATCATTAAATGTATTAGAAAAAGATATTGATAATCAAAATATTCCAAATAAAGAAGACCTTAATAAAGATATTGAAGGATTAAGAAAAACTATTGAAGAAACAGGTGTTGAACCAAAACAATTATTTAAAGAAGCATTTGAAAATTTACTTAAAGTTTTATCTGGATCTGAAATTAATTATCAAAAAGTATTAAATGATTTGAATAAAAAAGGTGGTGTAGATTCTTTATTTAATGACCTTATAGATGCTGAGTTATTAAAAAGAGAATCTCAAGTATTAATACCATATATAAATTTACTTTCTCAACCTGCTTCTTTTTATGAGCATGTTGAAAGAAATTATGAATGGATGCGTAACCTTTATTTAAATAGAAGAAACTATTATAAAGAAATAATTAATAAATCTATTATTGCAAAAGAAAATAATGACCTATTAAAATCATTATCTGATCAAAATATTTATGTTGATTTAGAAGACTTTGCAAATTGGGTTGAAGATCCAGAAAATTTACCTGATTATTTTATTGAAGCTACAGAAGGAAATGAAAGAATAATTCCTAAAGGAAGTATAGCATATGATAACTATGCATATATTTTTACAAATACAGCTAAAATGCAAAGAGAACCAGCAGCTGGTGAACAAGTTGATATAGATGGACAGTTTGAAGAAGCTTTAGAAGATTTATTAGCTCAAAAACAAAAAGAAATTGAAACCGCTGATGAAAATTTTAAAAGAGATCTTAAAACTGAAACAAATTTTTCATATGATGAGTTACTTGAACAAGAAGAAAAAGGTACAGAAGTTAGAAAACCAGTTTCACAACTTACAATAGATAGAAAAATTGGTGAAATTGATAATTTTCTTGAAAGTCTTATATCTAATGATCCTGCTTTAATTCAATCTCTTATTAAAGATTTTAAAAAAAATACAACAATACCAAAAGAATATTTTAATGATGAGTTATTAGCAGATTTACAATATAAAAATGAAAATGATCAACAAAAATTAAAAGATGTAATATTACCTATTTTTAATTCTTATGAAACAACTTTTGATAAAGGTCAACGTGCAGAAGTTGCATTTGATTTAGTTGGTATAGCTGAATTATTAAATAATGAAAAAGAAAGATTAAGAACAACAACTGAAATTGTTACTGAAATTGAACCTCTTGACATAATTAATAAAACACAATCTTATGCTGATTATCAAAAAGTATTAGATGCTATTGTAAAAAAATATGAAGAGCATATTAATGATTTAAAAACTGAATTTACTAAAAAAGGTGTTGTAAGTGAAGACACAGATAATGATATTTCTTTATCTGCAACATGGGATGAAATTCAAAAACAGTCTAAAGAATTATATGATATTTTAAATGATAAATTTAATTCAGAAATAGGAACTGAATTTGATAATGAAAAGTATGACTTAATTAGAAACAATTGGTTAGAAACACAAAATAGTGTCATTACAGAGTTTAATATGAAAAAAGCTGCTGAAAGACTTATTGAAGAAGCTGAAAAAAGACAATTTAAAGCTCCTGTTTTTAAATATATAAAAGTACAAAAAGGTTATGAAATTAAAATTACAAGTAAAATAGAACCACTTATTAACATAAGAAACGTCTATGAAAAAAAATTACAAGAAGATACTAAATTAACTAAAAAACAAAAAGAAGATCTTACAGAAGATTTAAAAGAATTAGATAGAGTTATAAATTTTATAAGAGATCAAGGTTTACAACAAGATACAACTGTATTTGATAAGGCATTACAAATATTCAATGAAAAAATAACAAATAGGCAGTCTGAAATTGAAAAAGTTTTAAATGATAATGGTGAATTAATTGAAAGAAAAATTGATGGTGCTGTAGCTGAAAGAGTAACTAAAAAAGCTGAAGAATTAAATAATAAAATAAATAATTCTGAACCTTTTTTATATTCTTGGTTAAAAGATAAAACAGAAACAGAAGAAATAGATGGTGTTAAACAAGATGTTTTTGTTAAAAGTTTTATTTTATCTACTTATGATGCTATTATGTCAGATACATCTATAAATGAAAATGATAAATTAAGTTTATTTTTAGAATCTTTTAAACTTAAAGTTTTAAATTCAGCTAAATCAAATGTTTTTAGAAGTAAAAATGGTTCAACATTAAATCCTGTAAAGTTTAAAAAAATTGAAGAAGAATTAACAAAAGATTTTTCAAGAGAAAATGTAATAGCTGTAATTCAAAGAGCAGCATATCAAGAAGCAGCAGACATAGGAAATATGATTGATGTTTTAATAAAAGATTTTTTAACTCGTGATAGTGATGGAATACAATTTAATAAAATTGTTAAACCTGAAAAAATGTCTCAAGAAGCTTTTGATAGTTTATTTGGTGACCGTGGAATAATAACTAATTTTAGAGATGGTATCATTGATGGCAAATACATGATTGTTGGAGCAAGTGATATGTTATTTGACAAGTCATTATTTGAAAATGGATTAGTTGGAGAAACAGATTTAATTGCAATATCTGCTGATGGTAATTTTAGTATAATTGATGTAAAAGCTTTATTAGGTACAAATTGGAATCGTATTACTGCAGAAAATAATTTAGAAAAATTAACTACTAAATTAACTGAAGAAGGTAAAACTGAAACTGAAATAAATAATAATGAAGAAATAATAAAATTAAAAAAAGATAGTAAATTTAGTAAGAAATTATATTTTAGGATTCAACAATCTATTTATAGAAATTTATTTTACAATATGACTGGTATAATGCCAGAAAGAATTTCTTTACTTCCTATTGAAGTTAACTATGATAGAGAAAGTAATTTAATAAGTGCAAAACTTTCAGATATTGTTTCAGATAAAAATTCAAGTACATATGAATTAGAATATTTTGATCAAGTTGAATCAATTGTTCCATTAAAAGCTCCTGTTATAAGTCCTGTTAGCACAATAGAAACAACAGATGAACTTGTAGAAGAGATTGATGCATCTACATCTTTAAAAGATAATATTGGAAAAAAAGTTTTATACAATGGTGAAGTTGGTACATTACTTTTTAATGATAATGGAACCTTTAGTATACAAATTGATCCTATAAAAACATATGAAACAAAAACAACTGTTACAGAAGACTTAACTAAACAAGATTTTACTGCAGATCAAGATACTCTTAAAATTGCAATTAATACTTTAAAAGAAAATTTAAAAACTGAAGAGGGTGAATTTGGAAATGTTGATAAAGCTAATGATATAAAACAACAAATTGTTGACCTTGAAAAACAACTTACTCCTACTACAGATACTAAAGCTAATATAGTAGAAGTACCAACTAAATCTAAAATTATAGATTTATATTATGAGTCTTCTGCAGTAAATGATCCAAGTTTAAGTCTTAATAATGTTGGTTTATCACAAGTAAAAGAAACTAAAAAAGTATTTGAAACTATTATTATTAATAATGTTTCATATACAACTAGAATATTAAATAAAAATACTGTATTAATTAATGATGTTTTATACAGAGTTAATTACTCAGGTACTGATCCAAATATTATTGCTTCTCTTACTTATGATGTAAATGATGCTGAGATATCAAAATTAGAAAAAGAAGAAATTGTTATACTAGATTCTATTAGTGAATTACAAAATAAAAATAAAACTTTATCTCCTAGTAAACTAAATGAAGTTACACCAGAGTCAACTAATACATTTAATAGAAATGTTAATACTATTGGTCAACTTACAATGGATTTAAAAAACATAAGACAAACTATTAAAGATTTAAATGATAACAATCCACAAAGAACTATGCGTGGAGGTAATGTAAATGATTTTATATTTGCAATTAATAGTTCTCCTCAAAATTTTAAATTGTATGCTGGTAAGTCTAATGATGAAAGAATAGAAGATTTAAAAGAAATATCTAGATTATCTTATTCACCTGCATTATCTATTAAGTTAGATGAAATATTAGCTAAAAACTATCCTGATGCATTAAATAAACTTTTTGATGATGGTGTTACTAGCATTAGTGATAGTGAACTTAAGGCCATTAAAGCTTGGTCTAATACTGTTTTAGAAGATTTAACTGATTTGGCATCTCAAGTTAAAACAAGAGGTGATATTTCTACTGATGTAGATAATCAGATAAATGCTATTAATAATTTAATAAATGATTTACAACTTATAAACTTAACTAAAAATGGAAAAATCAGTAAACGGAACCAAGAAGAATCAGAAAAAGTCTTTGGACAACAAACAGTATCCGATAGGTCTAGTGTACCTGAGAATGAAAAGTCTGGAAATAGAAAGACAAAAGGAGTTCCTGGACAAAAAACAAGAACTGTTACAAATGACGAAGTCAAAGAAAGAATAAATGAAACTTTGTTAAATAATTCACTTTTGTTAGGAATTATACCAACTGAAGAAGAAACAATTATAGTGACTTCTAAAAAAGGTAAAAAATTTATTACTGATATTAAAAAAGCTACTTTAGATAATATTAGAACTAAATATATAGAAGCTCTAACACAAATTGAAACTGATCCAAGTAGCATAAATACTACTGAATTAAATGAAGCTTACAATAATAGATTAGATGAATTAAACATAGATATGTCTATTGAAAACTTAGAAGTAGATATGGTTTTATTACCTAAAAATGTTATCTTTGATAATACAAATATTAACCCTGTTAGAATTACAAAAGTTAGTGAAGCATTTGTAACAATTAAAGATATAATTACTGAAGAAAGTGGTGACTTTAATCAAAATGAACTTAAATTAAATTTTATAAAAATGAATGAAGAGTCAATTGAATCAGAAATTGAAAATGAATTAACTGAAGAAGACATTCAAAATGCTGAAGATTCACAAATTATTTATGAGTCTTTCTCACAAGATACTGATGCACAATCTAAATTAGTAGATGAAGTTGAAAATAATAATGTATCTGAAGATGATTTATTAAAGAACTTTAATAATAATACTAAACTCTGTTAAAATGGCATGTGCACTTAATAAAGAACAAATAAGTGATGTTTTTAAATTAATTTATTTTAAGGTAAAAAATGACACTAATGCTGTAAAAGTAGAAGATTTAATTAAATTTTTTTATGATACTGCACTAAAAGCTACTGAAGATACCAGTAAGGCTTTGCTATATGCACAAGCTGTTCCTGATATATTTACTTTAGTGACTAATCAAAAAGCAATTAAAAGTAAACTTGTAAAAAATAATTTTGATTTTAATTCTATTTATAAATTAAGTGTTGACTTTGAAGAACTAAAAAATGTTAAAAGTTTTTTTGCTCCTAAAAAAATTAGTATAAAAGAACAAAAAGAAAAAATAATTAATAAAAATATAAAATCACAAGATGTTATATTAGAAGATCCTAAACTAGATTCTAAAATTAGTGCTGTAAATAAAAAAAGTAAAGTTGATAATCCATTAACTAATACAATTAATTATTCAAAAACAAAAAATCCAAATGATCCAACTCCTGATGAGAAAGATCCAGAGAAAGTTTTATTTGCATTAGTAATTAAAAACATTCTTGCTCTTAATACAAAAAAACCTGCTGAACAAAATGAAATAATTTATGATGATGTTTCTCTTGCTCAAAGACCTTTTCTTGTAAGTAATTTTCCAACTAAACCAGATGGTACATCTTTTTTAGTTTCTGATGATGTTGAGTTTTTGGAAAAAAATCCTGAGTATAATGGTATTATGAATGTTATTACTGATATAGAAGGTAATTTAATTTATTTTACAGAAGATGGTAAGATTACTAATGATCCTGATGAAGGTAGACTAGTATATCAAGCAATAAGAGATGTGGTACTAGATGAAGGAAAATTAGCTTTAACTAATAGATCAGGTTATAAGTATAGTTTAGTTGATCCTGTTGACATTGTAGATGCTGAAAATAAATTGTATAAAGAAACAGAACCTTTTGGTATGTCAAAAGATACAATTAAAAAGAAAATTAGTAATGTTAAAAGAATTCAAAAAGATAAATTAAATAGATTATATACTTTACATGAATATGTTAAAAATAATCCTGAAGAAGTAGTTGTTCTTAAAATTACTGGTGGTAGTTATGGATATCAACCTACTAAATTTGTTTTATTGTCAGAAACAGATTTAAATGTTTTACAATTTAATCAACCTTATGTAGCCGGTAAAAATAGAGGTATTATTGAAGTACAAGTTATTGAAAATTTAGGAGATAATCAAATAGCTCATGCAGTTAAATTACAAAGAGGTGATATTAATAGAGAATTATCAGATAAAATTGCAACTATATTAACTACAAAATTAAAATATCGTGGTGATCAGTTAACTCCAACTCAAAGAAGAGCTTATGCTGAAATATTTTTAGGTGATAATGTAAAAGAAGACAACACAGATAAAATAAAAAATAATATTGAAATAGATACTCCATCTATTAATGGCGTAACAACATTAGTAGTTAAGATTAATGGTGAAAATGTTGATTTAGATTTACCAAATGCAAAAGATTTAATAATTAATCATTTATTAAATGCTGTAGTTAAAGATAAAATTACATATCCTG
>Ga0209107_10001505_pt1 | contig 13065 bp, 20 predicted proteins | sample LakErihyJuly2011_2_FD_187460 | JGI IMG/M metagenome (GOLD analysis project Ga0209107, IMG submission 187460) | Freshwater microbial communities from dead zone in Lake Erie, Canada - CCB hypolimnion July 2011 (SPAdes) (version 2) | ecosystem: Environmental > Aquatic > Freshwater > Lentic >... | reverse complement strand
TAATGAACTTGTTTTTACAGGAAAAGAGCCATCAAAAGCGCCTAAGATTGCAATTGGTCTTATTACTCCAATAATCTAATTAGTATTAATTCATTAAGAGGGGTCTAAAAAGCCCCTTTTTTTTTACTTTAAATATGGAATATAAAGAGAATTACAAGAATAATTTTACGTATTTTTATAAAATAAAGGAATATGTACTTTGTAACGATGAAAATAAAGAATTTTTATTTAATTTAGCACCTGAAATCTTCGTTGAAAATGATGACAATAATCCAAAAAGTACAATCGAATCAAATTTGCCTAACACTTCAGGAGAAAACAACGATTGATATTCCAAAAAATTATTTATTTAGGTTTATTTCAGAACAAAATAAAGTTGAATACAAATGTTATTTAACTGATATTAGTATATCACCATCAAGATTTAACCTATTTAACTTTATTGAATCAACAAATTTGACTTTAAAGCTTGGGGATTATATTTTAAAAGTGTATCAAATGCCTAACGGGGGGAGTGTTGACTATACACTTGGGAATCTTTGCGAAATAACAAAATGCAAAGTGATTACAACGCCCACTTCAACGAGTGCTTATAATGCTATAATAACATCACAAATTTATGATTGAAAGAATTGAATTTAGGGAAGCACACATTCCAGAACCTATTGAAATAACAGGAAAAAACGAATGGATTTCCTGGGGGTCTGATAATTTGTATGCTCAATTTTTGATAGGACTTTATTATAACTCAAGTATTCATGGAGGGATAATAAATTCAAAAACAAAATATATATTTTCAGACGGGATTGATTATAAAGGTGCTGATTTACAAAAGTGGGAGCTAATAAAAAAGAATGGCAACGCACCTTATAGCTTTAATGAGATTGCTGCTTTTTGCGTAAAAGATTTTGAGTTATTAGATACTTTTTGCGTGTTATTTAGATTGAATCCAATTAGTAAATTTTATGACATGCACCATGTTAGTGCGGAGCTTGTAAGAATAGGGGAAGATCAAGAATACTTTTTTTACTCAGAAAATTGGAAGGACAGATTACAAACATTTGAAAAGACTGGCTACAAAAAAATAAAAAACATAAACGATTTTCAACGTGGGGATAAAGAGGTTATGCTTTATGTATCTTCAAAGGCAAAGCAATTTCAAATGTCTACTGGAAAATTAACAAAGAACACTTATCCAATAGTTAGCTATTCAGGTGCGATTAGTTCAATCATGGCTAGTATTGAGATGAATCAATTTAGTTACTTTGAAGCGGTGAACTCATTTAAAAGTGGCACATTAATATCGGTAAACAATGGCGTGCCAAACTCTGAAGATGAACGCAAACATATTTTAAAAGAATTAAAAGAGGGTGCAACTGCTAAGAATAACCAAGGCGGTATAACAGTTATGTTTTCGGATGGCAAAGAACGAGAGCCTACAATTTCACAAATAAATAGCAACGATATGCCACAAAGATATCTATTGGCAAAAGAATCAATTGTTGATGATATAATGGTTGGTCATTCAGTTATTTCACCGTCTTTATTTGGAATAAAAACACCTGGTCAACTTGGAGGGGGTGCTGAGTTAGAAACTGCTTACTCTCTGTTCATTACCAACTATGCAGGTGAAAGACAAAAAACAATTATTGACGCATTTATGTATGCTGAATATTTGCTAAATGATTTTTCAGGTGATTTATTTTTTATTGACAAACCTTTGAAGTTAACTGCTGGCAATTTAGAGAATACTGTTTCTAAAAAAATAGCTGATTTAAATCCATTAATTGCGCAGGCTGTAATTTCTAAGCTTACAACAAATGAACTTCGTGCAATGGCTGGCTTGCCTTCAATAATTAATGGAGATGTAATTGCAAGTTCATTTCAAGAAAACTTTTCAGATGTTTTCAATTTATTTGATGGCTACGGTAGGAATGCTTCAGATTATGAAGTTGTAAAAGAACGTGTACAAGACGAGTATGATGAACAAAGTGAGATTGAATTTAAGGATTTTTTTGCTAGTGATTTAAGTGCTGATCAACAGAAAATTATTACAATGGTTTCAAATGGCGAAAGCTATCAAGCCATCGTAACCGCAATTGATAAAGGTGCTTCGTTTGTGACTAAGCAATTAATCGACTTAGAAGCAAAGGGAATGATTAAGGGGTGGGAAGTGACAAGCAAGGGGAATGATAATAAAGCTTCAAATTTTGAGGTGGTTTACAAATATGCTTTGCGAGATGAATTAAGCGGTCCGGTATTAATTGCAACGTCAAGAGATTTCTGCGTACAAATGATTGAAGCTAATAAAATCTTTTCAAGGGAAGAAATTAACAAAGTAGGGGAGCAAGCCAAAAACAAAGGGCTTGTAGAGGATTCAAATATATGGAGGTATAGAGGTGGCTGGCTTGGGCGTACAGGGTTACCTTCATTACCCGCGTGCCGTCACGTATGGAGACAACAATTAATTAAAAAGAAATAATATGGAAGCTTTTTTAATTTCAACCTATAATTTAAAAAATTTAGGTTTTATTTCGCAAAACGTGGATGACACTTTATTGTCAACTATTATTATAAGAGTTCAGGATACAATGATTGAACCAATTTTAGGGACTTCGCTTTTTAAGAGACTGCTTGAAGGAATAACCGCAAACAATTTGAGTGCAAACGAAATAATTTTGTTGAATGAATATATTACTCCAACTATTGTGGCGGCTTGCGATGTTAGGGCGGTTAAACAAACAACTTACGAAATAAGAAATAAAACAACGGGAAAAAACAACGATGAAAATATAAATTCAGTAACTGAATCGGAATCGGTAAGACTTGAAGATACACTAAGAAAAGATTTTGAATTTTATAGAAAAAGATGTATTAATTATTTAAGCGAAAATGCCACTTTGTATCCGCTTTATTATACCTTTGCACAGCTACAAGGTTGGATATGTGACGAAAATAACACAATCACACCTGACAAAGGATCAACGAGTACGAATATTTATTTTATATGATTTTTAGTATCAATCAATTATCAAATGAATTAAAGGTTTTGAGCAATGCTCACTATCAACTTAATTCATTTTTTTTTGGTAGTTTTTTGGACGCTATTCAAGATCGGTCTTTGAAATATCCTTTGATGTCGGTAGATTATCAAAGCGGTCAATTAAAGGCTTCAGGCAATAGCTTAAATCTTTTCATCGTAATTGCTGATAAACAATATAAAGACAATAGCAACTTAATTGATGTCATTAGTGATACTATGCAAGTAGCTCGTGACCTTTATAATGTGTTCACAAAATCAACCCATTGGCAACAAATTTTAAGAGTAGATTCCGCTAATATTAATAAATTCATTGAAAAAGGTTCGGACTTTTGCGCGGGTCACATACTTAATTTGGGAGTGACTTTGCGAGATACAAATGGAATATGTGGTTTACCGATTGAAAATTATGATTTAGCGGCTCCAATACAAGGCTCTTTAATAGTAATTAATACAAGTGATAAGTATTTTGTTTTTGAACAATTAACATTATCGACTACATGGGTAGTTAATCATAATTTGAATAAACATTGCGTTGTTTTGGTGACAGATGAAACAGGAGAACCAATAGAGGTTGATGTCGATTATACCAATGATATGCAAGTAGTAATAAATCTAAACATAGCAGGGAAAGGCTTTGTTTATTGTAACTAGTAACTAATAATAAATAAATAAAAATGAGTAAAGAAAAAAAGTTTTTTGTAGACATTAATTTACAAAGCCAAAAATTAGTAAATGCTGTAATCGGAACAAATTCCGATATGACAAAACAAGGTGCTATCCGTTACAACGGTTCAGACCTTGAGTATTTTGATGGAACTGCGGTTCGTGCGTTGGCTACTGCTGCTGATTTAGCTGCATTAAATGCTGAGATTGGTTTAGATTTAGCTGAATTATCCGAGCAGGTTTCTTCAATGCTTTCAAACATTGATCCAGTTGCTTTGGATTCATTCACAGAATTATTAGCGGCTTTTCAAGCAGCAGATAGCTCTTTATCTACAACAATAAGCAACCTTTCAACAGCTTCAACTTCTGCTATCAATGCTGAAACTGCTAGAGCAACTGCGGCTGAAGGTGTATTAACAACAAATTTAGCGACTGAAGTATCCAATAGAACAAGTGCGGTTTCTTCTGAAGCTACTGCTAGAGAAAATGCTGATACAACTTTACAATCTAACATCACAACTGAGGCTAACTCTAGAAGTGCTGCGGATACTACACTTCAAACGAACATAACGAACGAAGCAACTGCAAGAGCGGCGGCGGATACTACGTTAACAACTAACTTAAATGCTGAAATTTCAAGAGCAACAGCAGCGGAAGCAACTTTAACAAGTGCTGTAAGTTCTGAAGCGGCTACTAGAGCTTCTGCTGATACTACTTTGACAAATGCAATATCAACTGTTGCTGGCAATTTAGCTTCTGAAATTACTGCGGCTAGAGCTGCTGAGGTTGCTTTGGGTATTCGTGTTGACAATGTCCTTTCTAACATTGATGGTGCTGCTCTTGATTCTTTAACTGAATTACTTGCTGCTTTTCAAAGTGCTGATAGTTCTTTAACAAGTGCAATCAATTCACTTGCTAGCGCTCAAACTTCTGCATTAAATGCTGAGATCGCGCGTGCTACTGCTGCTGAAGCTACTTTAACTTCTGGAGCTTCAACAATTGCGGCTAACCTTGCAACGGAGATCACAAACAGAACAACTGCGGTTAGTGCTGCAAATGCTTCTATTTCTGCTGAAGCTTCAAGAGCTACAAGTGCTGAAGGTGTTTTAACAAGTGCAATCGCTGCTGAACAAGCTAGAGCGGAAGCGGCTGAAGCAACAGAAATTGCTGCTAGAAATACTGCAATCGCTGCTGAAAAAACAAGTTTCACTATTGCAACAAATGCATGGACTGCTGAAGGGTCACATTACAAACACACTTCTTCTAATCCATTCAGTGCGGATGCAACAGGACACTTTTTAGTAAGCGGTGAAAATGCTGATTTTTCTTATGAAGTTACAAACTCTAATTTTATTGTTTATTCTAACTTTATCCCTAGTGCTTCAGTAAAATGTGCTTTCAAAAAGTTTTAATTTAAATTTAATTATTAATTTAGGGGATTGAAATATATCCCCTTTTTAAAAAAACAAAAATGGCAGCAATAGAAAGAAAAATTTACGTAGATTATAACCTACAAAACAATAAAATATCAAATGTTCACGCTGATTTATTTAACGTTGGCATTTCAAGAAAATCAATCAATTACGCTTTGCAAGCTACTGATAATTATAAGGTAATTGAGATGAATGTATCAAGCGCAAATACAGTTACCATTTCAGCAAGTGTTTTTTCGGCTGGAAATCAAGTAGTCGTTGAACAATACGGGGCTGGTCAAACTTCATTTGTCGCTGGTTCTGGAATGACTTTGAGAAGTGATTCAGGAAAATTGAAAATTAGCGCTCAATATGGAGCTTGTACTATTGTTTTCAAAAGTGCAACGGAAGCAACTATTTATGGTAATTTAACAGCTTAAGAAAATGGCATATAAAGTATACGCAAAAGGTAACTATCTTATACTACAGGATACTGTAACCAATGAATTTTTTGAGGACGCGAAAGCAAATGTTTTAGTAAGAAAATTGCTTGCTGCGGATACTTCTTATTCATTTACTTTTAAAGGTGGCACACCACAGATTAACAATGTGGCTTTGACAGACCTTAAACAATTTGACGGGACCGCGTGGGCTTCGGCCGCGGCTTTTGAAACTTTTATTTTTTCAAATACGGGTTTTAATCCAGTTAGTCAGGAGCAACTAACGGACGTACAAACTGCTCTAAACAATTTGCAGGTGCAAAGTGGTGTAAGTTCATTTAACTTAGATCCCGTACTTTCAACTCAAAACAATCCACAAACTCCAAACGTTGGGGATAGGTATTTAATCGGTTTAATTCCTACGGGTGACTGGGTAGGTAAACAAAACTATTTAGCTGAAGGCAACGGAACGGGATGGATTTATACCACTCCTATAAATGATATGATTATCGTTGATACTAATACTGATATAACATTTCGATATAACGGGACTGAATGGAAACAGTGGGGGGCTTCAAGTATTTTGCAAAATGGGAATAGGTTACAAGCTACAATGACCATTGGAACAAATGATAATTTTGGAGTTTATTTTAAAACAAATAATTTAACAAGGTTTGCAATTGGAACTAGTACAATTATCAATTATTTAGTTACTCGTTTTGATTCTGAGACAGCAAGCACCTTAGTTTATTTAGATGGTTCAAAAAATTTAAAAAGTTTACCAACTGCAACGTATCCAAACATCACAGAACTTAGTTATGTGAAAGGTGCAACCTCAAGCGTTCAAACTCAGTTAAATGCTAAATCCCCTCTTAATGTAACTTTAGATCGGAAGACAGCCTCTTATACCTTAGTAGCTGGAGATAATGGCAAATTAATTGAAATGAACGTTGCAAGTGCAAACACGTTAACAATTAATACAAGCTTGTTTAGTGCGGGCAATCAAGTTTTGGTTTCTCAGTATGGAGCAGGTCAAACTTCATTTGTCGCTGGTGCAGGAATGACACTAAGGAGCGACGGCGGAAAGTTGAAAATCGGTAATCAATTTTCCTTAGCAACTTTAATATTTATTAGCGCAACCGAGGCGTATTTAACAGGTAACTTAATATTATGATTTTATCGACACATGGAATAATTGGGAGCAGTGTAACAGTTGCGAGCGGTGATGCTGATGCACTTGCATTTATTACAGCCGCTGCAATTACCGACACCACTCAAATAAGTGCTATAAACACTTTGGTAACTGATTTAAAAACTGCAAACATTTGGAGTAAAATGAAAGCTCTTTATCCATTCGTTGGTGGCACAGCGGCACAACATAGGTTCAATTTAAAAGACCCTAGAACAGTAAATGAGGCTTTTTATCTGGATTTCTTAGGAGGTGGTACGCATAGCGCAAATGGTTATCTACCAAATGGTACTACGTCTTATGCTGATACTAAGTTAATTCCATCATCAGCATTAAATTTAAACAGTACTCATATATCAGTATATCTTAACACTAACTATACTAGTGGTGTTGATTCAGTAGATATAGGTGCCGAAGATGCCTCATCTACTAACCGTCTTTTCATTGAGGCTAGTACTATAGGAATGGTATATTCAATCAATAATTCAAATGGAGCTAATTTTATAAATACACAAGACTTAAATTCACTTGGACTATATGTTAATAATAGAATATCTAGCACAGCTATTAATTTATTCAAAAATAGCATAAAAATAATTAACGATACTGCAAGAACGTCATCAGCATTATCGGTACGTCCATTGTATATAGGCGCACATAACTTTGTTGGTTTAGCGTCATATCTTTCAACACGTAGACAAGCATTTTCATCAATCGGAGATGGTTTAACAAACACTGAAGCAGCTAACTTATACACAGCAGTACAAACATACCAAACTACATTAAATAGACAAGTATAATGAAAGTAAGAAAAATTACAACACAACAAAAAGACTTATTAATCGGTCAAACATTTGATGGCATTCAATTCTTTAATCCAACATTGGACGCAAACGGCAATTGGTTTATTTCAAATGAAGAAGTAAATGGATGTACACACGAGGGTGTTCTTGAATGGATACACACTTTAGAAGAAATTGACCATAATCCAATTATAAATGAAGCGTTTAATTAATAGGTGGAACGCACCAACGCCTGCTTTTTGGCTTAAAGTTCAAAAGTTAGGAATAGTTGCTGGAAGTTTGGGAGTGGTATTTATCGCTCCTCCTTTCGGCATGGCTGTACTTGGTGGCTACTTAATAGCTACTGGCTCGGTAATAGGAGTTTTATCACAACTTACAATAAAATGAAAATGGAAATGTATAACTATATTTTGACGGGCTTGATTGCTATAATTTCCTACTTTTTAAAGTGCGTGATTAGTGAACATAAACAAATGCAAAAAGAGGTAGTTGAACTTAGAAATAAAGTAGACCTCACACACCAAGCCAGTGAAATAAAGATACATAACATTGAAAAAGATTTACAAAATAGCCTGAAAGATTTAAACAAAAAAATAGATCATTTGACAACTTGCATTGATAAATTATTTGAAATAAGCAGAAAACATGGTTAGAAATTACACAGATTTAGAGATAATAAACAGAATTAGAGGGCTTAAATCTTTTAAAGGTTTTCCGCTTCAAAGGTATATTGTAGGGATTCGTTCAAATGAGGACAAAACAAATACTCCAGATGACAAGTTTTATATCTTTGAAGGAGAACGTTTTATCACTATGACAACAGGCACAACTAATCCTGGTTCTCCAATTTTAGAAGGTGGCTTTTTGAAATACAACAAAGTAGGTGCGGCGGTTGTGAAAGCAAATGAATGCTACTACGACCTCTGGAAGCATGGTTATCACATGGGTAAGATGGAAGCACTTGTACAAGTCAATCCTATCATAGTATATCGTGACGGGGATAAAGACGGGAAGAGTGAAGAAATAGGCACGCCTATATCTGGACTTTATGGTATAAACTTCCACACCATGGATTATAACAGATTTTCAAAAGAAATTAAAACAAATATAGGTAATTGGTCTGCAGGGTGCCAAGTTGTAAATGATTGCGAAAAATATTATCAATTGATCCCTACATTTAGAGTTCAAAAGTTTGTCACATATTTTTTATTACAAGAATTTTAAATAAAAGTTTGGTTATTAGTTTTAATTGTGTATATTTGCAATAGATATAACAATTAAAACTAATTAATCATGAAAGATTTTAATTTTAGACCACAAGGTTACGGCGCTTACCTTGTTGAGTACATTTCACCTAAAACAAGCAAAATTTGGAAAAAAGTTATTACCGATATGCAGGTAATTGACGCAACCAAAAACGCTGAATACCCAAAAATCAAAGACATTGAACAGCTAAAAAGGATGGTTAAATCATGACTAATCCTGAAAAAATGATCCTCTTTTTACTGGTTGTAATAAGTGGACTAATCGGTTACATGGTTGGCGGTTACTATGTTTCTTTTTTAGCCGTTGTTGGTTTAATATTAATCTTTTCAATACTTTGTGATAATGATGAAAACTAATAGAATTTACTCAAAGATATTTGGCTATGAAGAGCCAGTTTATTTCTCAGATAGCGAGCTTACATTTGACTTTATTAACGAATGCGAATTAATCGTTTATTCAAATGAAATGAAAGCACATTTAATCATTGAGGATGGCGAGGTGTTTTCCTACGATGGCGATTTTGTTTGTTTCGTTGCGGATTTAGAACTATTTGGAGACTTTGAGGAAAAAAACAAATGTCAAATATGCATGGATACGGGTAAATTTAAAGCTACAATAGGCTTTAATTTACAAGAAAGTTGGATTGATTGCGAATGCGATAAACACTATAAGTATGTTTAAGTGCGAAATAAGAGCCATAGAGGAACTTAAAAGAGAGAAACAAAGAAATATAGAGCTTGCGTCTATTGGTTCAATCTTAGGGCATAAAAACGTGCCTTATTACGATGGTGAGGATATAGAGTTTAAGCACCCTCGGTTTATGAGTGATCTAAGTCCAAGTGAACAAAAGATTTTTAACAGCATAAAACTAAGAACATGACAAATTTTAAAGATAAAAATGGGATTGAAATATTGATTGACGATGTAGTATTTGAACGGGTACACGATGCGTGTGAAGTTAACCAGGAGCTGATCATTTTTTCTAAGGTAAAAGAAATTAAAGGTCGGTTCTTTTTATTAACGGCTGGTTATGACTATTCCAATACACCGATTAGCGAGATCATTACACTTGAAGAAAATCATTTAAACATAGAAGTATTAACTGAACTAAGATGAAACGTTGTTTTACCTGCAAACATAAATACCCTTTGTTTTTTTATCATTTAGACGATTCTAAGTATAAGATAAAGGCAAACATGGGTAAAGTTATTGAATGTCGGTTATGTGCGCTTAAGCGCAATTTAAACAATAAGGGCTTTACAAAACGTATAGAGGGAAAATTTACTTTTACAGAAGCTAATAAAAAACAAATAATAATTAATTTTTTTAAGTAACTTTACCGCTCATGGTTTAGGTTCTGCGATTCTCGAAAGGGGGTCGCAGTTTTTTTTGTGTTAATGTGTACAAAGTGTACTTTAAAGTGTACTTTGTAATATATTGTTTTTCAATTAATTAATGTTAAATAGTACGCTTTTCTAAAAAATCTCCTACTATATATATATTCCACCCTTTTTTATATTATTTATTTATATAAAATATTTATTTTTTTATTCCCTCTTTTTTGAAAAATAGCCAAAAAAAAGTGTTTAATGTGTACTATTGATTATAACATATTGATTTATATATATTTATACAGTACACTTTTAAGTACACATTTAGTACACTTCCATAATTATGTGCCTTATTTAAAATGATTATAAATTAACATTATAGTGTATTTAATTAAAATAATTGTTTATATTTGCAATGTGTTAGGTCGGAAACCATAGTAACACATAAAGACATTGCCCTATCAATTTGTAGACATCCGACCTCTACACTTTGATAGGGCTTTTTAATTTAACATATTTAATTATGGATTACAAAGATTTTTTAGAAAGTAAAAGACATTCTATAGGAGACTTTGGATTTAAAGCTAATTATATCCCTGATATAGCTTTTGATTTTCAAAGATTCGTTATAGAGAAAGCGATTTCAAAAGGTAGGAGTGCAGTGTTTTTAGACACTGGGTTAGGTAAAACATTAGTTCAATTATCAATAGCTAAAAACATAGTTAACCACACTAATAAAAAAGTATTAATTTTAACACCGTTAGCAGTAGCATTTCAATTTATATTAGAAGCTGAAAAGTTAGGTATAGATGATATTGAATACTCAAAAGATGGTAATCACACTAAAAAAATAGTAGTTTGTAACTATGAAAGATTACACTATTTTAACTCAAATGATTTTGAAGGAGTTGTTTTAGATGAAAGTAGTATTTTAAAAAACTTTGATGGTAAAATTAAAAACGAAGTAACTACATTTGTTAAAAAAATACCTTATAGATTTTTATCTACTGCAACACCATCCCCAAACGATTTTATAGAGCTTGGAACCTCATCCGAAGCATTAGGGTATATGGGTTATATGGATATGTTAGGCAAGTTCTTTAAGAATAATCAAAACTCAATTGATAATAATAGAAACGTAGGAGAAAAGTTTTATTTAAAGCCACACGCTGAAAAAGATTTCTTTGCATGGGTTAATCAATGGTCAATAATGGCAAAGATGCCTAGCGACTTAGGTTTTTCAAATGATAGATATAATTTACCTAATCTAATAGTAAATAAACATATTGTTACAAACGATTCTCAAATATCTGTAAATGGTCAAATTCAAATGTTTAATATAGTTGCTAAAAACTTTAATGAAATTCGATACGAGCAAAAACAAACAGAAGAAAAAAGATGTGAAAAGGCTATTGAATTAGCAAAAGATAAGACATCAGTATATTGGTGCAACACTAACAACGAAAGTAGTATTTTAAAACACGCTGATAAAAATGCAGTTGAAATTATAGGGTCTCAAAGTATTGATAAAAAAGAAGAAATACTTTTAGCGTTTGCAAATGGAGAAATTAAAAGACTAATTACAAAGGCTAAAATGACGTCAATGGGGTTAAATTGGCAGCATTGTAATCATTCTGTATTTTTCCCTACATGGAGCTATGAACAATATTATCAAGCTGTTAGACGTTTTTGGAGGTTTGGGCAAACTAAAGACGTAACTATTGACATGGTAATATCTGATGGTCAAACAAGGGTATTAGAAGCTTTGCAACAGAAAACACAAAAAGCAATACAATTACATAAAAACTTAACGGAAAATGTAAACCGTTCATTTGAACACAAAACAAAAGAATTTAACAAAAAAATTATTAAACCTAAATTTTTATAGTCATGGAAAACAAAGTAAAAGACCAAGTAATTACAGAAAATTATGCAATTTATAACTCAGATTGTATGTTAGTAATGCCAACATTAGAAAATGAAAGTATTGATTTATCAGTCTATTCTCCACCGTTTGCAGGGTTGTATAATTATTCAAGTTCAGAGAATGATTTTAGTAATTGTGAAAGCAAAGAACAGTTTTTAGAACAGTATGAGTATTTAATTAAAGATATTTCAAGAGTTACAAAACCTGGACGTATTACGGCTGTACATTGTACTGATGTGTTTGATAATACTTGTAGACTTTGGGACTTTCCAAATGAAATAATAAGATTACATACTAAATATGGTTTTGAATATCGTAATCGTATAACAATTTGGAAAGAGCCTTTAAAGGTTAGAATGAGAACAATGGTACAATCTTTAATGCATAAGTTTATTGTTGAAGATAGTACTAAGTGTTTTACTGCAATGCCTGACTATGTATTAGTTTTTACTAAAAAAGGAGAAAATCTAGTGCCAGTAACTCATGAGTTTGGAATTAATCATTATGCTGGTGAGGTTCCAATTTTACCAAACATTTTAAGAGCGTGGAACAATGCTAATAATACAGATTTTAACGAAGCTCAATTATGGGAACATTTAAATTTAATAAATGAAGATGATAAAATCACAAAATTAAATCATTACATTTGGCAACGTTATGCCTCTTCTGTATGGGATGATATTAGAATTGATAACGTTTTACCTTTTAGAGATAGTAAAGAAGAGGACGACGAAAAACACGTACACCCTTTACAATTAGATGTAATTGATAGAATTGTTGAATTATATTCTAATCCTAACGAAGTTGTATTAACTCCTTTTATGGGTGTAGGTAGTGAGGTTTATAGTCCTGTATCAATGGGTCGTAAAGCTATCGGTATAGAGCTTAAAGACAGCTATTTTAAACAGGCTAAAATTAACTTATCATTAGCTGAAAAGAGATTTAAAAAAGAAGCAAAACAACAAACTTTATTTTAATATGAATGTTGACT
>Ga0209107_10001504_pt1 | contig 13078 bp, 8 predicted proteins | sample LakErihyJuly2011_2_FD_187460 | JGI IMG/M metagenome (GOLD analysis project Ga0209107, IMG submission 187460) | Freshwater microbial communities from dead zone in Lake Erie, Canada - CCB hypolimnion July 2011 (SPAdes) (version 2) | ecosystem: Environmental > Aquatic > Freshwater > Lentic >... | reverse complement strand
GCTCATTCTCCGTGCTGCTCTTCGGGTGCCAAGCCACTAAAAACAAACCCGGGTGATATTTAAAGTACTTTACTTCACCAGAACAAGGGGTCCAGTTTGCATGCACATTCAAAGGAGACATAAATATTGAAACTTGAATGCGCTTTCCGTGAAAATACTCTGGCTCTTCTACTTCCTCAATAACCACAACCTTGCCATCGCACGGGGCAACCAATTCGTTTTCACTTGCGAGATTCTGGCGAAATGGCAAGCGGAAGAATTGCAAAAAAAGCAAGAACACTATTGCACAAGCAATAGCAGTTAGTATCCAAATTAAGGCAGTATCAAATAGTAAAAATGCACCTCCTACAAGCACAGTCGAAACCAAAAGTGTTCCACCTAAAATCTTAAATCCCTCTTTGTGAATAGTCATATTAAAAGAAAATCAAATAAATAATTACAAGCGGTAAAGCAATAAGCAATCCATCGAATCTATCCAAAACACCTCCGTGTCCGGGTAGCAATCGTCCTGAATCCTTTACTCCCTTAATTCGTTTAATTTGTGATTCTATCAAATCCCCGACGTTAGCAAAAACTGCGACTATCGCAGCTATGGCTGTCCATTCTGCTCGTTCAAAAGAATGGGGCATTAGTGAATATAAAAAATATCCCGAGAGAATAGCGCATGCCATTCCTCCAAACAATCCCTCCCAAGTTTTTTTGGGAGAAACAGCCTCCAGTAGTTTGTGCCTTCCGAAAAACTTTCCTATTAAATAGGCTCCTGTGTCATTGGCCCATAATATCAAGAAAAAACCAAAGGGAAGCCTTGCATCAAATTCACCATTTACTTTACTTAGAAAAACCAAAAGAGAAAACGGTACTACCGTATAAATAAATCCCATTAAAATAGTTGAAGTATCTAATATGAAGCTTGAACTCACCTTAATCATTTCAACAGATAGAAACAATAACCATAAAACAGGAACCAATAACATCCAACGCCAGTCTGTTCCATATACCATGGTTGAAGCGGCAGTTATATAAAGAATTATGGCCAAACCCAAACCGGAGCGTCTTTGAAAACGCCTCATCTGTGGATTCACCAAACGAACGAATTCTTGAAAACCCTTCGCCGCAAAGAACCCGAATAAGAGCGTAAATGGTAAAAGGCCTGCAAACGCAGACCCAACTACCACCAAGGTGAAAATTAATCCAACCAATGTTCTTAATAGCAAATTACTCACGTCTAATTCTCTTCCGTTTTTGGCGTTTCACTTGAATCTAAGGCTTGCGCATCCTTTGAATCTTCTTCATTCGAAGTTGGATTCACAGGAACCTCTGTCACAGCTAAATTAGCCGCATCAATTCTATCCTTTTCAATCTGAGCGCTAGTTTCAGCTTCATCTATTTGGGTTTGACGATCTACGTAGGGTCTAACTCCCAAAACACGCTCAAGATCTTCCTTGAATATAACTTCTTTATCTAAAAGTAACTGTGCTAATTCTTCAAGTTTTTCTCGATTCTCTGTAAGTAAATGCAGCGCACGCTGATAAGCAGCCTCAACCAATTTGCTTACCTCTTCGTCCATTGTTCTGGCAGTCTCATCGCTATATGGTTTTTGAAACTGATTCTCCCCTGAAGAGTCATAATAACTCAAGTTTCCAATGCGATCATTCAATCCGTAAATTCCAACCATAGCATAAGCCTGCTTGGTTACTTTTTCCAAATCTGAAAGAGCACCAGTTGAAATTTTTCCGAAAATAACCTGCTCTGCAGCGCGACCACCAAGCGTTGCACACATCTCATCTAAAATCTGATCCGTGGTGGTAATTTGTCTTTCCTCTGGCAAATACCAAGCAGCTCCTAAAGATCTTCCCCTTGGAACTATTGTAACCTTAACCAACGGTGAAGCATATTCCAACAACCAAGAAGTAACTGCGTGCCCTGCTTCGTGGAAAGCAATCGAACGTTTCTCATTTGGAGTAATAATTTTATTCTTCTTTTCAAGTCCACCTATAATGCGGTCAACCGCTGCTAAGAAATCTTTTTGCACAACTGTAGCAGCCCCATGACGAGCCGCAATAAGCGCAGCTTCATTGCAAATGTTTGCGATATCCGCGCCCGAAAAACCAGGAGTTTGTCGAGCCAAAAAGTCAACATCAACAGCCGGATCCGTTTTAACGTTCTTCAAATGAACATTAAATATTTGCACCCGTTCTTTCACATCAGGCATGTCAACATAAATCTGTCGATCGAATCGACCTGCACGCATTAACGCTTTATCTAAAATATCTGCGCGGTTCGTAGCTGCCAGGATAATAATTCCTGAATTCGTGCCGAATCCGTCCATTTCAGTTAACAACTGGTTCAGCGTATTCTCACGCTCGTCGTTGCCACCGAAGTTTACATTCTTGCTTCTCGCACGACCAATGGCATCTATCTCATCGATGAATATAATAGCAGGTGCTTTCTCCTTTGCTTGACGAAATAAATCACGCACGCGACTGGCCCCAACACCCACAAACATTTCTACAAAATCTGAACCCGACAGGGAGAAGAATGGAACTTGAGCCTCACCTGCTACAGCTTTCGCTAAAAGCGTTTTTCCGGTTCCAGGAGGTCCAACAAGTAAGGCTCCTTTTGGAATCTTCGCGCCAAGCTCGGTGTATTTTTTCGGATGCTTCAAAAAATCCACAATCTCTTCTACTTCTTCTTTGGCACCTTCCAATCCCGCCACATCAGCGAAAGTTACATCCGTTCCTTTCCCCTTCTCGAACAACTGCGCTTTGCTTTTTCCAATATTGAAAATTTGACCGCCGCCACCGCCGCCGCCGCCGCCCATTCGGCGCATAATGAAGGTCCAAGCAGCAATCATCACTCCCAAGGCTATTAACCACCACAAAAGACTCTGCGCAGTTTCATTCGGCGGCTGAAATTGCACTTCGAAATTATGAACCGGACCTAACGCATGTAACTCATCAATGAAATGCTCACTCGGTGGTATATTGAACCAAAAGTCGCTACCCTGACGAGTTCCCATGACACCTTTTTGCTCAGGATACTGTCCTTTCAAATTTGCTTTTCCAAGCGAATCTAAATAAACCTTTCCCGTTGAGCCGTTGTACTCAACGCGAGCAATGTAATTACTTTCAGCCCATGACTTCACCTGAGCGTAGTTCGTTTCAGAGCCATCTGAACTGCCATTGAACACCATTAACCCAATCAATACGATCGCTATAACCGCATAAATCCAATAAAAACTAAATCCACCCTTCAACGGATTGTTAGGTCCAACTGGCTTTTTATTATTCTGATCACTCATCTTTTTTCTTAGCTATTTTCTTAGTTACCACTTTTGGTTTTACTGCTGCTTTGGGTTTAGCCGCTGCTGTCACTTTAGGTTCTGCTTTTGGTTTAGCCGCTGCTTTCACTTTAGGCTCTGCCTTTGGTTTAGCCGCTGCTTTCACTTTAGGCTCTGCTTTTGGTTTAGCCGCTGTTTTCACTTTAGGCTCTGCCTTTGGTTTTGGTTCCGCTTTAACCTTTGCCTCTGGTGCTTTTTTCGGTAAAGCCATTACCTTACCATCAGACCAGAGACCTTCGATATCATAATGCTCACGCATAGGTTCGTAAAACACGTGGACAATAATGGTGAAATAATCCATAAGAACCCATTGTGCATTGCGCACTCCTTCTACTCTTCGAGGTCTTTCGTCCAATTCTTTTCGAGTGAAATTTTCGGCACTTCGGGCAATCGCTTCAACCTGAGTTGTACTAGTCCCTGTGCATACAATGAAATAATCGGCAATTGCCGCTTCAATGTTTCGCAAATCAAGAATCTTGATATCGTGACCTTTTACTTCTTCTATTCCGTTAATAATGGAAAGTAACAATGCATCTTCGCTACTTTTATCCGCTGCTTTTTTATTCATTTTTTATTCTTCTGTAGCAAAGGTATTCCGCTACGACGTAATTTCGTTGTAATCTTTAAGTTTTCTGCATTGAAAGAGTCCATGTTTGAACAATCACCACATTCCCATTTCGAGCAACTCGATAGCACAAACAACTATGCTTCCAAAATTGCTAAACTGCCAGAAACTCAAAGCGGGACTGCCATTACTACCGATTTTCAGTTAGAAGGAAGGGGGCAGCGTGACAACAAATGGCTTTCAGAACCAAGAAGTTCATTCCTTGGAACAATCATTTTAAAAATTCCTCTCAAACCAGAAGAAATCTTTTATCTCAGCAAATGGGCCGCTCTTCAAGTATCGAAAACGCTTGTTCAATATAACATTCAGCACATTTCTATCAAATGGCCGAACGATATTCTTGTTGAAGGAAAAAAAATCGGTGGTATTCTCATTGAAAATTCTTGGAGCGATCAGCAGCTTCATTATTCTTTAATTGGAATTGGTCTGAACATTTCGAATCAAAACCTCGAAAATGCGACTTGTATTTCAAATCACACCATTGAGATTCCGTCTATATCATCCTTTTTGAAGACACTGCGCAATCAAATGGCAAGCGATTTATTTCTTTTGGAAGAAAAAAAATGGTCAGAAATAGATAAACAATACCATCACATCCTTTTTCAGAAAGGTGAAATTAAAAATTATCAAATTTCAAAAGATCAATCGCTTTTTTCAGGAAAAATAATTCATGTGGAAGCCGATGGAAAACTGTTGATTGAAGCTGAAGACCAATCTCGCTTAGGTTTCTACATGAAAGAAATCACATTTTTATAATTCTTATTGAAGGAAAGAAGACTTACCTTCATTCTGTTAATACACCTACATGAAAACGATTAAAAGAATTGCCGTTTTAGGTTCAGGAATCATGGGCTCGCGTATTGCCTGTCACTTCGCGCAATGCGGAATTCCAGTTTTACTGTTAGACCGAATTTCAGAGGATGAAAAGGACAAGAATAAAATAGTGAACGATTCGCTGAAAAACGCACTGCAAGCTTCTCCTTCCCCCATCTATTCGAAGAAATTCGCTTCACGAATTACAACAGGAAATTTCGACGACAACTTAAAAGACATTTCCAATTGCGATTGGGTAATGGAAGTCATTATTGAAAAGCTTGAACCCAAGCAAATCCTATTCGAAAAAGTAGAGCAATTTAGAAAACCAGGAAGCATTGTTTCAACCAACACAAGTGGAATTCCCATTCATCTCATTGCTGAAGGAAGAAGCGAAGATTTCAAAAAGAATTTTGTTGGAACTCACTTCTTCAACCCACCACGCTATTTGCGTTTGTTGGAAATTATTCCAATCAAAGAAACCAATCCCGAACTTATTTCATTTCTAAAGGAATTTGGAAGTCTCAAGCTCGGAAAAGAAGTTGTGTTGTGCAAAGACACTCCGGCTTTCATTGCGAACCGCGTTGGAGTCTTCAGCATTCAAGCTTTGCTGCACAGCATGAAGGAATTGGACCTGACTGTTGAAGAAGTGGACAAGCTCAGCGGAACCATTATGGGCAGACCGAAGTCTGCAACGTTTCGCACGTGTGACGTCGTTGGATTAGACACGCTCGTTCACGTGGCAAACGGACTTTTTGTTGTTGCGAAATCAGATGAACAACATGCATTGTTCGCCTTACCCGAATTCATTCAAACCATGATTACCAATGAATGGTTAGGCGATAAAACGAAACAAGGATTCTATAAAAAAACGAAGGGAGAAAACGGAGAGAAAGAAATCCTCGTGCTCGATTTAAACACACTCGAATACCGTAAACAAAACAAAGTGAAATTCGCTTCGTATGAAGCTGCTAAACTCATCGAAGATCTTCCTTCCAGATTAAAACATTTATACAACGCAACCGATAAAGCGGGACTGTTCTACAAGAAAATGTTTCATTCACTCTTCGCTTATGTGAGTTTCAGAATGAATGAAATTGCAGATGAGTTGAAAGATGTAGACGCTGCTCTTCGCGCCGGATTCGGCTGGGAGCTAGGCCCTTTCGAATTATGGGATACCCTTGGTTTCGACGCTTGTCTTTCAAACATGTTGAATGAAGGATATACGGTTGCACCTTGGGTTCATGAAATGAAAAAATCTGGATTCACTTCCTTCTACAAAAATTCAGAAAGTACCGTGCAATTCCTTCCAACAGAAAATAAATACAGCGTCATTGTGCGCAGCGAACAAGCGCGTTCGTTGGATTCGTTTCAAGAAATTATTTGGACGAACAGCGCGTGTATTGTTCGACACATTGGTGATGGGATTTTAGCGCTTTCGTGGAAATCTAAAATGAACACCATTGGCGGCGAAGTGCTTGCTGGAATTAATAAAGCCATTGACCTTGCGGAAGAAAAATACAATGGATTAGTTATCTATAATCAAGGAGAAAACTTCTCTGCAGGCGCAAATGTGGGAATGATTTTCATGTTCGCTGTTGAGCAGGAATACGAAGAACTCGATATGGCCGTACGCTATTTCCAAAAGACTGTCATGCGCTTGCGCTATTCGAATATCCCTGTTGTGCTTGCTCCACATGGACTTGCTCTCGGAGGTGCTTGCGAAATGTCAATGCATGCAGATGCAACAATTGCGCACGCCGAAACCTACATGGGTTTGGTTGAAATGGGTGTGGGTGTAATTCCCGGAGGAGCCGGCACAAAAGAATTCGCGCTGCGAGCTTCTGATGAAATGAAAGAAGGAGACATTCGTTTGAATGTTCTGCGAAACAGGTTTTTAACGGTAGGACAAGCGAAGGTGGCAACCTCTGCAGAAGAAGCTTTTGAATTGGGGTACTTAAGCAGAGAAAAAGATGAAGTGTGCGTAAGTCGCGCACACCAGCTCATGCGTGCGAAAGAAGTTTGCTTGAACTTTCATCATGCTGGTTACACGGCACCGCAAGAACGCAAAGACATTACAGTTTTAGGAAATGAAGGTTTAGGAATTGTCTACGCCGGTGCTTCTTCCATGAAATCTGGAAATTACATTTCAGAACACGATCAATTCATTAGCGAAAAATTGGGATACGTGATGTGCGGAGGAGACCTCTCTGCTCCAACAAAAGTGAGTGAGCAGTACTTGCTCGATTTAGAACGCAAGGCATTTCTCGAATTGTGCATGCAGCGCAAGTCTTTAGAACGCATGCAAAGTCTTATCAAATCAGGAAAAATTTTAAGAAACTAATTCCATGAACGCATACATAGTTGGGGGTTATAGATCTGCTGTTGGCAAAGCGCAAAAGGGAATGTTCAAGTCCATGCGCGCCGACGAGCTTGCTGCGCAAGTCATTCAGCACTTGATGAAAGACTTTCCGCAAATCGACAAAGATGAGGTTAGCGATGTCATCGTCGGAAACGCTACACCCGAAGCCGAGCAAGGATTGAACATTGGACGAATGATTTCTTTAATGGGATTGAATACCGAAAAAGTTCCGGGTATGACTGTGAACAGATATTGTTCAAGCGGATTGGAAACAATCGCTCTTGCTTCCGCAAAGATTCATTCAGGCATGGCCGATTGCATTATTGCCGGAGGTGTTGAAACCATGTCGCCCATTCCGTTTGGCGGATGGCGCATTGTTCCTCATCCGAAAGTGGCAAAGTCGCACCCAGATTGGTATTGGGGAATGGGATTAACCGCTGAAGCGGTGGCAAAAGAATACAAAGTCTCTCGCGAGCAGCAAGACGAATTCGCTTTTCATTCACACCGAAAAGCTTTGGAAGCCATAGCTGCTGGACACTTCGCTTCGGGCATTGCGCCCATTGAAGTGGAAGAAATTTTTCTCGATGAAAAAGAGAAAAGACAAGTTCGAAATACAACGCTTACCACAGACGAAGGACCTCGTGCAGGAACCACGATTGAAGCACTTTCAAAATTGAAACCTGTGTTTGCGCTAGACGGAACAGTTACCGCTGGTAACGCTTCACAAACGTCAGACGGCGCGGCTTTCGTCATGGTATGTTCGGAGGACTTCATGAAGAAACACAACCTCAACCCCATTGCGCAATTGAAAAGTTATTCGGTTGCAGCACTCGCCCCAAGAATCATGGGCGTTGGTCCAATCTACGCGATTCCCAAAGCACTTCAAGCAGCGGGTCTAAAGCAAAGCGACATTCATTTATTCGAGTTGAATGAAGCCTTCGCTTCTCAAAGCGTGGCGGTAATCAATCATTTAGAATTAGACCCATCACGCACAAACATTAACGGCGGAGCCATTGCATTGGGACATCCGCTTGGTTGCACAGGAGGGAAACTGACTGTTCAATTATTGAACGATTTGAAAAGAAGGAACGAAAAATACGGCGTAGTAACTATGTGCGTAGGAACAGGTCAGGGCGCTGCTGGAGTATTCGAAAGATTTTAATAAAACAATACATTATGAAACCAATAACAGGTGGAGAATTTTTAATACGCAAAACAACATCATCTGAAATTTTCATTCCGGAAGAATGGAGCGAAGAACAAATGATGATGAAGCAGATGTGCGACGATTTCGTGAATAATGAAATCACGCCTATCCTCGACCGACTCGACAATTTGGAAGAAGGACTTATGCAATCCATTCTTCATAAGGCAGGAGATTTAGGTTTGCTTGGCCTTTCAGCTCCTGAAGAACTAAACGGAATGGGAATGGATTTTAAAACCACCATGCTTTGCACAGAAACGCTCGGAGCAGGACATTCCTTTTCTGTAGCCTATGGAGCGCATACGGGCATTGGAACCTTACCCGCGCTCTATTATGGAAATACGGAACAGAAGAAGTTATTCGTTTCGAAATTAGCAACCGGAGAATGGTTCGGCTGTTATTGCTTAACTGAACCGAATTCGGGAAGCGACGCGAATTCAGGAAAAACAAAAGCTACGTTAACGGAAGACGGAAAGCATTATAAAATTTCCGGACAAAAAATGTGGATTACGAATGCAGGATTTGCAGACGTTTTTACCGTGTTTGCAAAAATTGAAGACGATGAAAATCTTACTGCATTCCTTATTCACAAAGACATGCCAGGCATCACCTTGAATCCAGAAGAAAAGAAAATGGGAATCAAGGGTTCTTCAACACGTCAAGTCTTCTTCAACGACGTTCTCGTTCCAATAGAAAACATGCTAAGCGATCGTCAGAATGGATTCAAGATCGCAGTTAACATTTTGAACATCGGACGCATTAAATTAGCCGGAGCTGTTATGGGCGGTGCGAAAGCAACCGTAACAGACGCTTTAGAATATGCCATTACTCGCGAGCAATTCGGAAGATCTATTTCGAAATATGGAGCCATTCGTCACAAATTAGCAGAGATGGCCATTCGCTGTTACGCAACAGAATCTGCTTTGTATCGCGCTACTCAAAACATTGACGATTCCATTGCAGGATTAGCAGAATCAGGAATGGAAAAAGGAGCGGCCGTACTTAAAGGAATCGCCGCATTCGCTCCAGAATGTGCCATTCTAAAAGTATACGGAAGTGAAACGTTGGACTACGTTGTAGACGAAGCCGTTCAGGTTTATGGCGGAATGGGATACAGCGCTGAATCGCGCGTAGAACGAGCTTATCGCGACTCTCGTATCAATCGAATATTCGAGGGAACGAATGAAATCAATCGCATGCTCATCGTTGATATGCTTTTGAAAAAAGCCATGAAAGGCGAATTGGATTTAATGACTCCAGCTATGAATGTGGCGAACGAATTAATGTCTATTCCTGATTTCGCTGAGCCAAGTGAAGACATCTTCGAACGCTACTTAGCTTGCATTGAAAATTTCAAAAAAGCAGTCCTCATGATTGCTGGAAGTGCCGCACAAAAACTCATGATGCAATTAGCGAAAGAGCAAGAGATTTTGATGAACGTGGCTGACATGGCCATTTGGACATATGTTGCTGAAAGCACCGTTTTAAGAACTCAGAAGAGAGTTCATTTAAATGGAATTGAAAATTCAGCAAGTCAAATTGCCATGATGCAAACCTTGGTCACAGATCTTGCAGACTTCATAAACAAGGCTGGAAAAGATGCGTTGAATTCGTTTGTTGAAGGAGATGAGCAGCGCATGATGATGATGGGCTTGCGCCGATTCACCAAGACAGAGCCGTTCAACACCAAAGAAGGTCGCAGAGTGATTGCAGCAGAACTAATCAGCGCAGGAAAATACTGTTTCTAAAAGTGGAAAAGAAGTAGGGAATTAATTCCCTATTTCTGAATGAAACTTAATGCGCATCAATCGCAGAATTGCTTCTTCATAATCACCGTCGAAATATTCTTCGGCTTCCGCAATGTCGTCGGTTTCAGACTGCATGAAATATTCCATAATTTCATCTTGCGCATCTTCATCTATTTCATCGTCTATGAAATACTGAATATCCAGTCGTGTTCCAGCATGAACAATGGTTTCAATTTCATCTATTAAATCAGGATACGTCTTTCCAATTCCTTTCGCAATATCGAAAAGCGGAATACGCTTATCAACGTTTTGAATGATCTTAATTTTGTGACTGCTTTTCGCATGTGCACTTTTCAAAACAAAATCTTCTGGACGTTCAATATCATTGTCTTCAACATATTTCTTAATGAGCGCTAAAAACGACGAACCAAACTTCATGGCCTTACCTTTCCCTACTCCACCAATGTGCGAGAGCTCCTCAACGGTAATTGGGTATTGCGTTGCCATTTCCTCCATCGAAGGTTCTGAGAAAATTACATACGGCGGAAGTCCTTTTTCTTTCGAAACTTTCTGACGCAATTCTTTAAGCATTAAGAACAACGTTTCATCGGATGCTCCGGAACCTGTTGCCTTCACTGCATGAATCAATTCACCATCATCATCCGTTTCTCCTATCTCCTCTTCCTTCACCAAATCCATTTTGAAAGGAGTCTTCAAAAATTCTAATCCTTCAGCAGTAAGCTTTAGTGTTCCGTATGTTTCAATTTCTTTACGAATAAAATTTTTCACCAAGAGCTGACGCATAATAGCGTTCCAATGTTTATCAGTTTCTTCTTTTCCAGCGCCAAACAACTTGTGCTTATCTGCTTTGTAGGTAGAAACCTCGGCATTGTTAATCCCGCCCAAGACATTCGCGATGAATTTCGCTTTGTGAGTTTCCTTAAATGCTTTGATACACTCTAAGACCAATTTCACGTCTTCCGTGGCATCGAAAATTTCTTTCGGCTTGCGAGAGTTATCGTCCATGCCTGCGCCTTCACCGGTAACATCATCCCATTCTTCACCAAAATAGTGAAGCAAATATTTTCTTCGGCTCATTGCCGTTTCGGCGTAAGCCATTACTTCTTGAAGAAGCAACATTCCTATTTCCTGCTCTGCCACAGGTTTGCCGTGCAGAAACTTCTCTAATTTCTCTACATCCTTCGGTGAGTAGAAAGCTAAACAATGTCCTTCACCACCATCCCGCCCTGCGCGGCCTGTTTCCTGATAATAACTTTCAAGACTTTTTGGAATGTCGTGATGAATTACAAATCTCACATCGGGTTTATCGATCCCCATTCCGAACGCTATGGTTGCAACAATAACATCTACATCCTGCATAAGGAATTTATCCTGGACATCGTTGCGCTGATGGCTGTCCATTCCAGCGTGGTATGAAAGCGCTTTTATTCCATTTGCAACGAGCAGCTGTGCAATCTCTTCCGTTTTCTTTCGCGATAAGCAATATACAATTCCACTTTTACCAGCGTTCCCTTTAACGAACTGAATAATCTGTTTTCCAACGTTTACTTTCGGACGAACTTCATAATAAAGATTATCACGGTTGAATGAAGACTTAAAGACTTTCGCGTCAACCATTCCAAGGTTCTTCTGAATATCAATTTGAACCTTTGGCGTAGCTGTTGCCGTTAAGGCCATTACGGGTAAATCCGCGATTTGCTGAATAATGGTTTTGATTCTTCTGTATTCAGGTCGGAAATCGTGTCCCCATTCTGAAATACAATGCGCTTCATCAATGGCAACAAATGAAATTTTACAAGTTCGAAGAAATTCAATATTCTCCTCTTTAGTTAAAGACTCTGGAGCCACATAAAGAAGTTTGGTCTTACCGCTGAGCATGTCCTTCTTCACTTGAGCAATTTCACTTTTATTCAATGAAGAATTGATAACGTGAGCTATACCTTCCTCATTTGAAAATCCTCGCATGGCATCTACCTGATTTTTCATCAAGGCAATCAAAGGTGAAACCACAATAGCTGTTCCTTCCGACATAAGAGCAGGAAGTTGATAGCACAATGACTTCCCTCCCCCAGTAGGCATAATCACAAAGGTGTCATTTCCTGCAAGCACATTATCAATAACACCTTCCTGCAGGCCTTTAAAGTTTGAAAATCCAAAAAAATATTTCAAGGCTTCTTTCGGAGCCATATCTGTCGCTGTTATCATTCTCTTTTAGTAATTGAGCGTTTTGAAAAAGTAACGTCTCTGTAAAATTCGCTAAACGAATGTAAGCACAAAAGCACATGCACACCAACAAATTCGGTCGAAAAAAAAGACCTCAAAAAACTAACGTTTCTTTGCATCTTTGCAAAGTGAAATTGACCTCCAATACTACCCTTTTAGACTCTGCGAAAGAAGCCATTCGCATAGAAGCAGATGCCCTTTCCGCATTGGAAATATCATTAGACAATGCCTTTGTAACTACCGTATTGGCTGTCCTCGAAACTAAGCAACCGATCATTGTAACGGGGATAGGTAAAAGCGGTATTATTGCTCAAAAATGGGTAGCTACTTTTAATAGCACCGGGCAACCCGCTCAATTCTTGCATGCCTCTGAAGCTATTCATGGGGATTTGGGAATGGTTCAAAACAATTGCATTGTCTTTTGCTTATCGAAAAGCGGTGACTCACCGGAAATTCAATATTTGGTTTCCTTGTTGAAATCTATGAATGTTCAGTTGGTGGGTGTGGGTGCTAATACAGAGAGTTTTCTTGCGAAAGAATCGACTTACTTCCTTCACACTCCCATGACCAGCGAAGCTTGTCCGAATAATTTAGCCCCAACCGTTAGCACGACTCTTCAGCTGGCCGTAGGCGATGCAATTGCGGTTTCGCTTATGACGGAAAGAGGATTCAGCAAATTGGATTTTGCAAAATTCCATCCCGGTGGTGCACTTGGTAAAAAACTTTTCACAACCATTGAGCA
>Ga0209107_10001503_pt1 | contig 13082 bp, 14 predicted proteins | sample LakErihyJuly2011_2_FD_187460 | JGI IMG/M metagenome (GOLD analysis project Ga0209107, IMG submission 187460) | Freshwater microbial communities from dead zone in Lake Erie, Canada - CCB hypolimnion July 2011 (SPAdes) (version 2) | ecosystem: Environmental > Aquatic > Freshwater > Lentic >... | reverse complement strand
ACGGTTACCAAATTCACGCTTGATCGGCTTGCTCACGATTCCTCCATCTTCGACTTCGAGCGATAGCCTACGCGTGCAATGGAGCAGACGTCACAACGAGAGATTCGTGCGATAGATCCCACGTGGACCCTCGCCGAGATAATCACGCGCCTTGCCAAAGCGCTGGCCGGCGATGGCCCAGCCATAGCCCTTTCCTCAATTGCATCTAGCCACGTCCCTTCCGAAATCGCATTAGTTGTTTCAACCAGCGGTTCGACCGGAAGTGCCAAAGAAGTTGGACTCTCGACAAATGCCATTCTGACAAGTGCCAAAGCAACAAATAAATACTTAGGTGCAGCGCCAGGACAAATCTGGTCACTCTTGCTTCCGCTAACTCATATTGCAGGTATAAATGTTTTGGTGCGCAGCCTTGAACTCGGGACAACTCCCTTGGACTTGCGCCAACATAAAGGTAAATATCCTGACGCTGATTTCACGGCCGTAGTTCCTACTCAGTTATTTCGCGCCTTAAATGGTGATCACGAATTGCTAGAACATCTCAAATCTGCGAAATCTGTTTTAGTTGGCGGCGCAGCCCTTGATCCACAACTGCGCGAAGAAGCAAGGGCTGTAGGCATTAAAGTGATTGAAAGTTACGGAATGACTGAAACATGCGGCGGATGTGTCTATGACGGTAATCCATTGCCTGGTACCAAGATTTTAATTGCTGATTCTGGACTCATTTGGATTTCTACAGGTTCGTTGGCAACAACCTATTTAAATGATCCGCAAGGTTGGGATCAACTGGTTGTAGATGGTTTTTTCCAGACATCTGACAAAGGCGAATTTCGTGACGGTAAATTGTTAGTTATGGGTCGAAGTGATGACGTAATTATCACTGGTGGAGAAAATATCTCACTTGCAGCTGTTGAAAAAGTTATTCGAGATACTTTCGCTGGGATTGAATGTGCCGCTTTTGCAATCGCGGACTCACAATGGGGGCAAGTGATTCATTTAGCGATAGCTGGCTCAGTCAAGCCAGACGAAGTAGCAATTAACGAATCACTTTCTTCGCAAATTTCGGAAGCGGCAAAGGTCAAGCGCTTTATTTATCTAGAGAAATTACCGCGCACATCTTTAGATAAAATTGATCGCCAAAGACTTATCGAATTAGCGCTCGGAGATACCAAATGACTTCTATAAGTAAATGGGTGGCGGGTGCACGCCCGCGCACTTTGGCCGCTGCAATTGCGCCAGTAATGGTTGCAACCGCGTTTGCTGGAAGTCAGTGGAGCCCATTACGTGCGCTGCTGGCGTTAAGCGTAAGTCTGGCGTTACAAATCGGAGTTAATTATGCAAATGATTATTCTGATGGAATACGCGGCACAGATGATTCTCGAATTGGACCAATGAGATTAACTGCCAGCGGCCTTGCAACACCTGCTGCAGTGAAAGCTGCTGCTGCGATCTCTTTTCTCATTGCTGCATTCGCAGGGTTAGCACTTGCCAGTTTAACTTCATGGTGGCTAATTCTTGTCGGTGCCCTTTCCATAAACGCAGCTTGGGGCTACACCGGTGGAAACAAACCTTATGGTTATAAAGGTTTAGGTGAAGTAGCGGTGTTTTTATTCTTCGGCGTTGTAGCAACTGTCGGTAGTTACTATGTACAAACTGAAGAGTTAAATCTGCAGATTTTTATTATTTCAATTCCGATGGGCGCTTTAGCTTGCGCCATCTTGGCTATAAATAATCTGCGCGATCGCGCGCAAGATGAAATTGTTGGCAAAAAAACTTTGGCAGTTCGTTTAGGAGATAAAGGTGCGCGTGGTCTTTACATCGCGCTACTTCTCTCGGCGCATCTCTTCGCCCTCTTCACTTTTGAACCTGGCGCGCTTATAACTCTTTTGGCTGCTCCCCTAACCTGGAACTTGGCTCGTGGCGTAACTAGCGGGGTGCAAGGTGCGGACTTAATCCCGTATCTGGCCAAGACTGGCAAGTTGCAACTGGCCTTTGCCGTCCTTTTTGCACTCGGCCTTGTTATCTAACTTTGGCTAGAATAGGAGCATGGTTAGGGTGATAGGCGTAATCTCAATAGCGTTACTAGTTTTGACTTTGTACGCGTTCATCGATTGTGCACGACGAGATGATTCGTTGATAAACAAGTTGCCTAAATGGGGTTGGTTACTGCTAATACTTCTTCTCCAACCATTTGGGGCTATTGCTTACATTGCGATTGGTCGCGTACGTGGTGAAAGAGGTCCGCGTCCACCGAAACGTCGCATATTGCCACCAGATGATGACCCAGATTTTCTGCGCAGGCTTTAATTTATTAAAGGCTAAAGGCCGCTGTAGGTGTGCTTTCCGGTTCCCCAGACATTTACATAAACATAATTAAATAGGAATGTTGAGCCGGCAAATAAGCAGAGCCAAGCAGCGCGCTTTCCACGCCATCCGATAGTTACACGAGCATGTAAGTAAGCGGCATAGGCCACCCAAGTAATAAATGCCCAAGTCTCTTTTGGATCCCATCCCCAATATCTACCCCATGCACTTTCGGCCCAAATTGCGCCAGCGATAACTGAAAATGTCCAAAGTGGAAATACAAATGCAACTAAACGGTAAGAGAGTTGATCCAACGTTTCTAATTCTGGCAAACGCTTTGCCCAAGCTTTTCGCTCACCGCGTGATTCCATGGAATCTAGATAAAGGTATGCGCCAGCAATTACATTTGAAAGTAAGAAAATTCCACCAGAAATGATGGCAGTGACAACATGAATAACTAGCCAGGTTGATTTCAACGCGGGTACCAACGGGGCGCTATCGCGATAAAGAAGTGTTATTGCTGTGCCAAGAGTTAAAAGAACTGAAATTGAAACAAATAATCCAAGCCAACGTAGATCGTATTTACGAAGTGCGGCTAAATAAGCGCCAGTGAAGGCAAGTGCGCCAGTTAAGGAGAATTCATACATGTTCGACCAAGGAACATGCTTGGCAGAAATTCCACGCGCAATAACGCCACCCAATAATAAGAGAAATCCTAAAACCATTAGCGCTGTTGCAATTCGTGCAGCCCGCTCGGTGCGTGTGTAATCCAAAGTCTTGGTTTTTACAGAACCTTCCGTGCCAGCACTTCGCTCTGGAGTTCTAACTGCCCAAGCAGTTTCAAAAGCGTGTGCCAGAAAGGAGAGAGCAAAAATACCCATCGCCGCATAAACCAAGTTATTTGATAGGTAGGCCCAAGTCGTTTGCATCTACTTCTCACTCCTTAAGTGGGCGACAAATTTTTCTATTTCGGCAGGTAAGCCAGGTGCACCATTCTTAGCCAGGCCAGCAACTTCTACAACTCCAGTTGATGTGATCCTTACCCAGATTCTCCGGCGTCGCCCAAACAGTGAGGCGAGTAATCCAAGGATGGCTGCAATTGCGCCATAAAGTGAATAGGACTTTCCAGGATCATCAACAATCGCCAGGTTTATCCAGGGAGTGAAGGCTTCAAAGGTGATTGAACCTTCTGGGTATGAAAATGTTTCACCAGGTTTTAGTGAATCAAGTGCTATCCGCTCCATCTTGGAAGTATCAATGCGGTAAACAGATTGCGGAATACCAGAATCTAAACCTAGATCGCCTTTCCAGATTGAGAAGAGCAACTTTGGATCAAGGGCTTCAGGGAAAACAGAGATGCCGCCGTTTGCTCCATCTCGTGCATAAGTCGGCAAGAAGCTGCCAACAAATCCAACTTGAGGATTGGCATCGGGGACTTTAATGGCGCCGATCGAACGCAAATTTCCATCCTGTGGCAAAAATGGAACCGGCCCTTGCAGCGCAACCGCGCCTGTGGAATCGCGGACTGTAACGATTGGTGAATATCCATTGGCTTGAAGATAAACCCGCGTATTTCCAAAGGTCAGTGGGCTATTTACTTTTAGAGTTTTTATTGTCGAAGTTTTTTCCCCAGCGTTTGTTACTCGAACCGTTGCCGTGTAATCCTGAGGAGCATTGGTCCGAAGATCATATTTAGCAACAAAATCTATAACTTCAATAACAAATGGCTGCAAAGATTCATCATCGCTGAGTTTGCCAAATGAGAGAGTGTCATAAGAAGTTGGAACGCTAATAAATCGCTCCCCTTTGTTGATGATCGCTTCACCGCGCATACCGAATAACGAACCGATGCTCACACCGAGCAGAATTAGAATTAGCGATAGGTGAAAGAGTAGATTGCCGGTCTCGCGCAGATACCCTTTTTCAGCAGAAACGCTCTGGCCTTCAACGCGGACTCTAAAGCGATTCTTCTTAAACCATTTTGCGGCTATCTCTAATTCAGATCCACTTCCTGGAAACTCTAGAAAGTGTTCCATTCTGGATAGATTGCGCGGAGTTGCTGGTGGTTGCGCGCGCATCGCTTTGAAATGCTCCAAAGTGCGTGGCAACACACAACCGATAAGCGAAATAAATAGCAAGATATAAATTGCGCTAAACCAAGGTGATGAATAAACCGTAAATCCAGAAAACCTTTCGATCCAACGGGCTAATTCGGGGCTATCAATAAAGTATTGCCGCACTGCGATTGGGTTTTGAGAGCGCTGTGGGATTAAAGAACCGGGGATCGCCGCAAGGCCCATCAACATCAGAAGAATGAGCGCGGTGCGCATGCTGGTTAGTTGGCGCCAGAGGAAACGCAATAAACCAGCAGTGCCTAATTCGGGAATCTCTACTTCTTGACTCATTAAATCACCGGTGCGAATTCTGTAATCATTGAGCGAAGTGAAATCATTAAATCAGTCCAAAAACCAAGTAGCTGTGCAATACCAATCAAGATTAAGAGCACTCCACCGATTTTAGAAATTAGATCTCCACGTTTAGTTAAGAACCGTCGCAGTCGAGCTGATTTATCTAAGTAAAGTCCTGATGCGATAAATGGTGCGCCAAGTCCGATGCAATATCCGAAGGAGAGAATGGCACCGCGCGCCGCACTTGATTCTTGAAATGCCAAAGTCTGAACAGTGGCAAGTGCGGGCCCGATGCAAGGCGTCCAACCAACTCCAAATAAGAAGCCGAGTAAAGGTGCCCCAATTAGTCCGCCGTTTGTCGCCACCTTTGGTGAGAACGTGCGCATCATAGGAAAGCGCCCCATAAAAATAAGACCAAGTGCAATTGTTATTACACCCAGAACGCGTGTGATCGTCTCATCGTTAGTTGAGATACTAGAACCAATACCGCCGAAGAGCGCACCATAGGAGATGAATAGAACGCTGAAACCAAGCACAAAGAGTATGGAGCCAAGAAAAACCCGACCTTTTGCCTTCGAATAGCCCGCTGCGAATGAGAGATAACCGGGCACTAAAGGAAGTACGCAAGGTGAGACAAATGAGATCAGACCTGCAAATACCGCGATTGGGAAAGCCACCAGCAAGAATCCACCCATTAGCTGGTCCACAATGAAGTTAATCATTCTGCTTCCAGCTTTCTAATTAACTTACTTAAAGATGTCAGAGTCACTTCACCCGAAATACGAGCAGCAACATTTCCATTTTTATCTAACAGAACTGTTGAAGGAATTGCATTTGCCGGAAGGGTTCCCTTGAAGCCAATTAATAGCGAATCATCAATAAAAGTTGGGTATGGAATAGCAAAGCGACGTGCGAAAGCTTCGGCGGTGGCGGGATTATCACGCGTTAAAATCCCCATAAATTGAACCTCAGCGTATTGCTCAGAGAGTTCAATCAGCGTTGGAATCTCAGCGCGACAAGGTGAACACCAGGAAGCCCAAACATTTACTACTGCAACTTGGCCCGGATTAAATATAAATTCCTTACCGCTTAAAGTCATGCCAGAGAGTTCAGGGGCGGCGCTACGGTTTGAGCTTTCAATAAAAGTGACCGCGCCGCTGCCTTCGATAAAACTCTCTTCAACTGTTGAACTGCCGCCACCACATGCGGTTAATAGGGATGCAGAAAATAGCGCAAGCACCGCTAATTTTATTTGCTTGCGCATATATCCATTACTTCTTCGGTGGTAGTAAATGTGCAGCAGGTTCAGAATAAGAAAGTCCAGAAATCACACCTTCGTCATCAAAATGAATGCTCGTAACAGAGGCTAGTGTGCATTCGCGTTTGCGGGGATCGTGCAACATGGAACGCCCTTCGATTGCGCTTCGGGTAATCCAAATTGGAAGTTGGTGCGAAACAACAATTGCATCTTTACCATTTGCTGCTTTGTGGGCCGCGAAGATCGCTGCGAACATACGATTGATTTGTTCATCATATGGTTCCCCCCAAGATGGTTTCCAAGGATTATATAAATGGCGCCATGCGGCAGGATGTTTCAGGATTCCGCTTCCTAGTTCAAAACTCTTGCCTTCGAAAATATTTCCCGCCTCAATTAAGCGTTCGTCAGTTGTTATTTCAATTCCGTGAGCCCTTGCAATTGGCGCCGCAGTCTCCTGCGCACGTTGTAGCGGTGAAACGTGCAGCGCACCTAAATCAATGCTCTTAGACCACTCACCTAAAACTTCAGCCATTTGTTGGCCACGCGTTGATAAACGCCAGCCGGGTTGGCGGCCATAGAGAATTTTCTGCGGATTTTCTACTTCACCGTGACGTGCTACGTGGACTGTTGAACTCATGGCGCTAAGCATAAAGCGTCTTATGGCCGAGCAATATCTGAGTTAATCGCTAAGGTTGTGCCCATGTCATTCACGCAGCAACGTGCGGCTTTTTTCGACGTTGATAACACTCTGGTGCGTGGCTCGACCATCTATTTCTTGGGCCGCGGCATGTATCAGCGAGGCTTTTTCACAAAATCCGATGTTTCTAGATTTGTTTTGGCCAATCTGAGATTTCGCCTTACTGGGACTGAAAAGCAAGATGAGATCAATCGCTTTCAAAAATCAGCTCAAGATTTTATTGGTGGCCACAACGTCTCCGAAATTAACGCCGTTGCCCAGGAAATTTATGATGAATATGTCTCACCTGCGCTCTGGGAAGGCACAATTGAAATTGCACAACGTCACTTAAATGACGGCGTTGAAGTTTGGCTAGTAACTGCAGCCCCTGAAGATATGGCGACGCTAATCGCCGAACGCTTGGGATTTACTGGAGCACTCGGCAGTAAAGCTGCAATCAAAGATGGTTTCTATACCGGTGAAATGAATGGTCCTTTACTACACGGTCGCGAGAAGGCGACAGCAATCAAAGAGTTGGCGCGTGAACGTGGATTTGATCTGGAATCTTGCTTTGGATATTCAGATAGCCACAATGATTTGCCGCTGCTACTAACTGTTGGAAATCCATCAGCAATTAATCCTGATGCCATATTGCGTATTCGCGCACTTAAAGAAAAATGGCCGATTAACGATTTCCGCAGAATGCGCTTCGTTAATCGTTTACTCGGCCCAATGGTCTCGCGCGCAGCATGGCTTGGTACACGGCTTACACCGCGCCGCAAATCTCACTAACTTCGCACTCAATTAGCGCCGCGACCTCACTTGCCAGTAATGTAGGCAAGTTATGGAAACGCGCTCCTTTGCAGATTACTTACGTACCCTAGATGACGCTGCCCTAATTTCGCTCTTTACGCATCGCCCTGATCTGGTAACCCCAGTTCCACCAGATATTGCATCCCTTGCAGTGCGCGCAACATCTGCGCCAAGTTTGGCACGCGCAATCGATTCACTAAACGCTTGGCAATACCAAGTACTCGAAGCGTGCGCTGTTGCAGCAGAACCATTTAATGAAAAGCAGATTGCAGCGCTAACCGATAAGGCAGCTTTATTTGCACTGCCTGGGCTTATTGAGCGTGGCTTGGTTTATTCAGGAAGAGATGGTTTATACATCCCCACAACACTCCGTGAAGTTCTTGGTAATGAAATTGCTGGCCTTGGTCCGCAGTCAATGGCAAAACTTTCACTTAAAAAATTAGATGAGGCTCCGGCTCCGGCGCAGAAAGTTTTAGATGCGATGGTTTGGGGACCACCCCGCGGAACTGTGGCAGATATTAAAAAACCTGGTGCCGGAGTTGCCTGGTTACTTGAAAATGATTTTGCAATTGTTGCTAATTCTCACACCGTTCTGATGCCGCGTGAAGTTGCCATTTATCTGCGTGGTGGAAAAGTTCATAAAAATTTAGCGATACAAGCACCCAAGATTTCAGGTAGCAAGCGCGATGTGCAAAGTATTCAGTTAGCAGCTATTGCCAACGTTTCAACTTATCTGCGCTGGACTGAAGAAATTCTAAATTTCTGGGCACAAGAGCCGGCAGATGCGTTGCGCTCTGGTGGTCTTGGCGTGCGCGATCTCAAAATAATTTCTACCCATCTAGGTGTTGACGCAAATTGTGCGGCCTTTGTTGCCGAATTAGCCTATTTAGCAGGACTCCTAACAATTGATGCCGATGATCGAATTCTTCCGTCAAGCCAATTTGATATTTGGCTCACCCAACAACCATCGACTCGTTGGGAATCACTCGTCTCGCAATGGTTAATTACTTCGCGAGTAAGTGGTTTGGTTGGCAAAGAAGAATCCAAAAACGTAGCACCCCTTGGCCCCGAACTCGATCGCGTCGCCGCCTCTTCCATTAGAAAATTAACGCTGCGTTTATTGCAAGAGAATCCCGAGATTGCACCAGACTTTGAGCCACTTTCTGCACTAGCAAATTGGAATATGCCCGCTAAGCGCAGTGGTGGAATTCAAGTTGATTACGTGCAATGGACTTTGCGTGAGGCGGAATGGCTTGGAATTACTGGTCAAGGCGCTATCTCTAAATATGGAGTTGCCTTATTGCAGGGCGATGAATTAGATGAAATAAATGAGGATCTTCCAAAGCCAGTTGATCACATACTTATTCAGAGCGATCACACCGCTATCGCGCCTGGTCCGCTAGAACATGAAGTTGCCCAAGAGTTGGCAATTTTGGCTGATATTGAAAGCCGAGGAGGCGCAACTGTTTATCGTTTCAGTGAAGCCACAATTCGCCGTGGCTTAGATCATGGTCGCACCGGTGATGAAATAAAAGCATTCCTAAAGAAAACTTCCAAGACACCTATGCCACAGCCACTGGAATATTTGATTGCAGATGTCGCGAAGAAACATGGAAAGCTGCGAGTTGGCAACACTTCATCATTTATTCGTTGTGAAGATTCCGCGCTTATCGCCCAAATTATTAGCGATAAGCGTTTAGATATTTTGCAGTTGCGCCAGATCGCACCTGAAGTTCTAATTTGCCAACACGATGCCGCCGATGCCATGAATATTCTGCGTAGTTTCGGTTATCTGCCGGCTGGTGAAAATTCGCAAGGATCATTACTTAGCGGCCCACGTATTCAACGTGCAAAATCTAAAGCCCGTCCACCACGCATTATTGGAGAATTTGAAAGACCAGATGAATTACAACTCGAAGGTGCACTACGCGCACTGCGCACCGGAGAGAAATCTAGCCACCGCCAAAGCACTCTGCGCAATATTGCCGCCAGCGCCCTCGGTTCACTTCCGCGCACAACTGCAAATGAAACGCTAGATATTTTGGCAGATTATCTGCAAAACCAACCAGCAACTTCTCTTTCAATTGGTTATGCCGATAACAATGGTTTGGTTTCACATCGCATTATTGATCCGTTAAAACTCTCAGCCGGTTCGCTCATCGCCCGAGATCACGCAACTGGTGAGGTGCAAACCTTTAGAATTGCGCGAATTACAGGGGTGGCAGCGATATGACGAGCACGAATGAGGTGAAATACGGCAGACTTGACCCTATGTTGGCTGCGATTGAAGCTTTAGTTAGATGCGAATCACCTAGCGAAGATTTAGCTGCCTGCCACAACGTGGTGCGACTAGCAAGTGATATTGCAACTCGCGTACTTGGAACACCGGCCCAGATAAAAGAAGTTGAAGGCCGTCCGGTTTTTTGGTGGGGTGCAAGCGCTCCTGAAATTTTATTATTAGCTCATCTCGACACTGTTTGGCCTCATGGATCTTATTCTCCGCTCTGGGAAGTAAACGGCGATGTAGTTCGTGGCCCTGGCGTATTTGATATGAAGGCTGGTTTTGTTCAAGCACTCTTTGCTCTGAAAGATATCGATGGCGCAGCAGATCGCGTGGCGCTAATTGCAACAACCGATGAAGAAATTGGATCTTTCACATCGCGTAAATTAATTATGGATCTCTCTTCTAAAGCCAAGGCTGTCTTAGTGCTTGAAGCTTCTCTTAGCGGCAAGGTCAAGACCGGGCGTAAAGGCACCGCCATGTACAAGGTTAGCGTCCACGGTTTAGCTGCACATGCTGGTCTCGAACCCGAAAAAGGCGTAAATGCAACCGTTGAAATCGCACATATTATTTTGCAACTTTCGGCGCTAGAATATTCTCAACATGGAACAACAGTTGTCCCGACATTATTAAAATCTGGAAATAGCGCCAATACCGTTCCAGATTTAGCAGTTCTAGAGATTGATGCTCGCTCATTTGCACAAGCTGAACTCGAAAGAATAGATGCAGCGATTAAATCAATTAAGCCAACAATTGCAGGAGCTCGCTTGGAAATTACTGGCGGTCTTAATCGACCACCACTTGAGCCATCATCGACTAAAGAATTGTATGAACGCATTGAAAGAGTTGCGAAAGAGATCGGTATGTCGCCACTTGGCTGTGCTGAAGTGGGCGGTGCCAGTGATGGAAACTTTGCAGCAGCAGCAGGTGCGCAAGTTTTAGATGGTTTAGGTGCAATTGGTGGTGGAGCGCATGCGCCAAGTGAGTGGTTGAGTTTGAAATCTGTTGAAGAACGAAGTGCACTTCTGCATGCTTTTATAAAGGATCTACTTAAATGAGCGAAGGTCCACTAATAGTCCAGAGCGATAAAACGCTATTGCTAGATATTGATCATCCGAATTCCACTGAATGCCGCCGTGCCATAGCACCATTTGCGGAACTAGAACGATCACCAGAACATATTCACACTTATCGCTTAACAAATTTGGGGCTCTGGAACGCGCGCGCTGCTGGACACGATGCTGAGTTGGTAATCGACACTCTTATTAAATATTCGCGTTACGCGGTTCCGCACTCATTATTAGTCGATGTTGCCGAAACTATGTCGCGCTATGGACGCCTGCGTTTAGAAGCAGATCCCATCCATGGACTTATCTTGGTCACAACCGATGTTGGTGTTCTGGAAGAAGTTATCCGTGCCAAGAAGATTGCTCCCCTGCTTGGTGTTCGAATCGATCCTGAAACTATTGCAGTACACCCCAGCCAACGTGGTGCGATTAAACAATCACTCTTGCGCCTGGGTTGGCCCGCCGAAGATTTTGCAGGTTATGTAGATGGCCAAGCACATGAAATTTCGCTAAAACAAGAAGATTGGAAAATTCGCCCTTATCAAGAATTGGCAGCCGAAGGCTTCTGGCACGGCGGTTCTGGTGTGGTTGTTCTCCCCTGCGGTGCTGGAAAGACAATTGTCGGTGCAGCTGCAATGGCACATGCCAAAGCGACAACTCTAATTTTGGTTACCAACACAATCGCTGCGCGCCAATGGCGAGAAGAATTATTGCGACGCACAACTTTAAATGAAGATGAAATTGGCGAATATTCAGGTGCGAAGAAAGAAATTCGCCCCGTAACAATTGCTACCTACCAAGTTATGACTAAGAAGAAAAATGGTGTTTATTCCCACCTTGATCTCTTCGACACCCATGACTGGGGACTAATCATTTATGACGAAGTACATTTACTACCTGCACCAATTTTCCGCTTCACTGCAGATATCCAATCACGTCGCCGCTTGGGCCTTACTGCGACCTTGGTTCGTGAAGATGGCATGGAAGGCGAAGTTTTCTCGCTGATCGGACCAAAGCGTTTTGATGTTCCCTGGAAGGAAATCGAAGCTCAGGGATATATCGCGCCTGCTGAATGTATTGAAGTGCGGGTTAATTTAACCGAAGCCGAACGTCTGGAATATGCAACTGCCGAACCAGAAGAGCGTTACCGCAAATGTGCAACGACCCGCACTAAACGCGATGTCGTTGAAGAGCTAGTTGGATTGCATGCCGGTGAGCAAATATTGGTAATTGGCCAATACATTGATCAACTAGATGATCTATCTGAGACCCTGGGCGTGCCTGTAATTAAAGGTGAAACACCTATAAAGGAGCGCGAAAAGTTATTTGCCGCTTTCCGTACTGGTGAAATTACCTGCTTGGTTGTTTCAAAGGTCGCTAACTTCTCAATTGACTTACCGGAAGCGACAATTGCTATTCAGGTATCAGGGGCATTTGGTTCACGCCAAGAAGAGGCGCAAAGACTTGGTCGAATCGTGCGCCCAAAGGCTGATGGACGTGGCGCAAAGTTTTATTCAGTTGTTTCGCGTGACACTATCGACCAAGATTTTGCGCAAAACCGCCAACGTTTCTTGGCAGAGCAAGGTTATTCGTATCGAATTATTGATGCTGACGATGTTTTTCAAGGCAAGATCTAAATCTTTCCGGATCCACTTTATAGAAATCGTGATGTTCCCCATCTATATGGATGACAGGTACTTCGTGCCCATAAAGTTTCTCTAATTGCGCATCACTATCTATAAATTTAATCTCCAAGTTAAAATCTAATTCAATTTTCAAGGACTCAAGGGTTGCTTCTGCAACTTCGCAGAGATGACATCCGTGGCGTGAATAAACCGTAATTAGGTTTTTCACTTTTTCTTTGGGCTCTTAGCCGTCTTTGATGTGAAAGCTCGATCCACTAACTCTTGGATTACCAAGGTGGCATCACCTTTGGCGCGATACAAGTTATCTTCGGCGCTCTTTAATAAAGTTTCCGCAGTTGTTTTTGAAACAGTACCGACCAGAGGACCATACTTCTTTGAGAAAATCATGTGAGCGATCTGTCCGATTGAATCTGCAAGTTCAGTCCTTGCTTCATCAAGGGTTGGTTCGGGTCGAGCGCTAATTGATGAGAAATTAAGAACAATTGGGCGCTCTGCTTTCATGCGCGCAATTGCACCTGCTATCCCTGTATCTGCACTATTCGGTGACATGGATACATTCTCGCACCCTGATAGCGTTAGGCGCTATGGCAAGGAAAAATCCTAGATATCTCGCGCGAAACTTCGCGATATCC
>Ga0209107_10001502_pt1 | contig 13084 bp, 15 predicted proteins | sample LakErihyJuly2011_2_FD_187460 | JGI IMG/M metagenome (GOLD analysis project Ga0209107, IMG submission 187460) | Freshwater microbial communities from dead zone in Lake Erie, Canada - CCB hypolimnion July 2011 (SPAdes) (version 2) | ecosystem: Environmental > Aquatic > Freshwater > Lentic >... | reverse complement strand
AGCTATCGCAGAGCACACATTGATGTAGTAGATGCTCGTGAAACCAAAGGCTTATGGATGATGCATTGCTGTATTTTTCCACACACGCACAATCCAGCTCCTATCTTTGGCTTTGATGTGATTGCCGGCAAGAACAAGATCACTGGTTGTTTTATTGATTATAGCCCAGCCGGAGACAAAGAGCATCCTATGATTGATTATTTTGGCGACGAAGTTGGTCGATATGATTGGAACAAAAAGCGCAAATTGCCAGAGTGGGCTGAGCGTATTTTTAGTGAGCACATGGTGGCTGCGGGTAATGTGAGCGATGAAACTGAGCTTGAACAAATAACAAGTTTGGCACATGTGCTGGTTAATCATTACCTAGAATCGGTAAGCGAAACAAACAGCACAGCTAACAATACAGCAGAAGAACAGAACTATTATTGCCAAAATCAAAAACAAAACCCGCATACACCCAAGGTTATGGTTAGTTTAGGGCTGAGCGAAGCAGATGTAGAGATTTTCATACAGAATTGCCTGTTTCCTGAAATAACATAAATATTACACTATGCGTGTAATTGACATTATCCAACTTAACGAATTTGCTCCTCCCTCTGCCGGCGCCGGCACTGTTGATCTTATCAAAACCTTGTTATCAATGGTTTTGAACAATACATTAGAAGGGCCTGCAAGACATCAAGCTATCGATGTATTGACTAGAATTGAACAAAAAGCAGAAGAACTAGATAGCCAAGAAGAGCCACAACAACCTGCAGAGGTGCAGCCACAACAACCTGCTCCAGTGCAAGTTGAGCCTACACAGTCAGTTGAACAGCCAGCTGAAGAGCAACCTATATCCGAAGCACAAACTAGAATAAATTATAAAACTTTGATTAGTAATCTAATTAAACGACTTGCAAATCCAGCTGAAACTGAAAAATTGATCACAGCATCCAGAGCTGAAGGTGTACCAGATTCTTTTATCTATAAACTAATAAATCAAGGTCAAAAAATTGAGTTTGTTGACAATCAAGCAGCATTTGGCGCTGTTGCAGATTTGGCATACCAGCTTGCAAATAAAGTAAGTGGTATTTTAAATGAACTTAAAAAGGCCGCTGATGTACAAATTAAATTAAAGAAAGCGGATCCCACAGAGGCACGCCGTCCAAAAGTTCCTAAAGCTAAGAAAACAGTTCCAGCCAAAAAGGAACTAGTAAACTTGTTGACAGACACATTTAGCAGACCGTTAGCTGGCGCAACTTCCATAGAAGATCGCAACGACCGAGCTGACAAGATATCAGACTTCATGACTCGTTGTATCACTGGTGTGATCAAATTTGAAGATTTGTTAAATGCCAAAAGAGGCAATGTATTAAGTTTACTAACTGATCCAGATGATCAAAAAATTGTTGACATTATCGGCAACTTGCTACTAATCAAACCCAGTGCAACAGCAGGCAATTGGGGTCCGGGCGAATTAGGTTTAGCTATTTTAGGCGATCCTGTGACCAAATCAAACGACAAGGGCGATTTGGATATCAACGGTCGATTAATTGAACTCAAAGCAAGCCAAAATCCAGAAAAGGGCGGCCGACTAGGTACACAGGCATTGGAAAAAGGTCTAGCAGGCTTGCCAAAATACTACGAAGCCTTACAATCTTTGTTATCAAGTGCGTATGGTAAAAACATTCCTTTTGATTTCTCTCTAAAGAAAGCTAGTAAAAAAACAGAGGAATCTGAAGAATTAGCTGAAGCCAAGGGCGGCAATAAACTACAGTTAAAACAAATAGCAATACTACCAGACAACAATCTGGGTGTGTACAATACTTCTGACGGCAAACAGAAAGATATTAAATGGACTAGCTTTGGAAGAACATTTGTAAATTCATCTTTGAACCCTAAGATAAAGAACAAAGTGGGTTCAGACACAACTAAAGAATTTTTAAGATCAGTTGCACTATCTTGTCTAAATCCATTATTTAGTGAACTATATGATGTTAGTTTTGTTGACAATTGTGTAAACAGAGACGGCACTATCAAATACGAAACATTTACTGCTGGTTATACCAAGATGCTGTATCAAGTATATCAAGCTAAAGATAAAGTTGGAGAAATCATGGTCCTTAATCCAAATTCAGGATCATACTATGTGTTGTCTGGACCAGATGACATCGATAGCGCAATGCAAGTTGATCCAACCGGCGAATTTCAAAATATACAAATTGGATCAGTTTGTATCGACTTCACTGATAGCCAGGGCAAAGCCAGCCCACAAATTGGAATAGCGTAATTCCATGTTCTTACCGCTGGTGTTAGATTTTTAACATGTTGAAAAATCAACATGTTGTAATAATAACAGCGTAGTTTAACTCTCCTAAAAATAAGATTAAATACTTTTCTAAAGCACTCTATTGGTGCCTAGGAGCGAAAAACATGAAGAAAATTATAATAGCGACAATTGTGTCGGCTATCTTGGCCAGCACGACTGCCATGGGTCAGACCTTGATCAATCAGGGTACCTACGACTCAAAAAGCCTCGTTGACACCAACAGTACCACTACTAGTACCAGCACAATTAACACTAACAACGTAAACAGTGGTACTACTACTGTTAACAGCAACACCAACCTAACTGGTGGCACTACCAACACTAATAACAATAATAATGTTAATAGTGGCACAATGACCAACAATAACAATAATAATAACGTTATGAGCGGGTCAGTTACCTATACAAACAACAATAATAACAACAACATTAACAGCGGTACCCAGACGTTTAATAACAACAACGTTAACACCGGAGATATGACTAACCGTAATATTAGCACAAGCACTAGCACGTCTAATAACACTAATAATAACATCAATACTGGAGATATGACAAATCGTAATATTAATACAAGCACCAGTGTGAATACTAATAATAATGTTAATACCGGTGACATGACCAACCGTAATATTAATACCAGTACGTCTACTTCAAACAATACTAATACTAACATTAATAGCGGTACAATGACCAATATTAACAAAAATGAAAATACTGGTACAATGACCAATAATAACAACAACACCAGCACCAGTGCTAATCAAAACGTTAATCAAAACAATAATGTCAACAGTGGCGATATGACTAACCGCAATATCAATACCAGTGAAATTACTCAGCGTATTATTCAACCTCCACCTACAGCAGTTGCACCTACCATGATGAGTGGCGGCAATACCGACCTATGTTCAACAGGCACAAGTGGTAGCGTACAGACACAAATTTTTGGTGTAAGTAGTGGCGGAACAGTTCGCGACATGAATTGCGAAAGATTAAAATTAAGCAAGACACTGTACGACATGGGTATGAAAGTTGCAGCAGTTGCCACCATGTGCCAAGACCGTAGAGTTTTTGATGCCATGATGGCAGCAGGAACACCTTGCCCATACGAAGGTCAAATTGGTGCTCAAGCCAAAGCTTCTTGGGAAGCTAACGCAGATAAAATACCAAAGTATGATGAGGTAAAATTAGATGATACATATAAGAAAGTTGGCATTGGCGCTTTGCTTGGCGCTCTTGTTTTCAAGTTCTTCTAATAGTCAATCAATTGACCCTGTTACCGGTAATTTAATCAATTACGGCACTAGTCCCACGGAAACAACAAGTACGTGGAATAACGGTGTTTATGTCAACCAACTGTGCTTTGGGGCAGGACAACCGGGCAATTGCGGCCCAAACCCCAGTATCAGAGAAGGCAACAATATCAACTTCTCTTATGGTACTGTAAACTTAAATCAAATTGTCAATATAAACAAGGCCCTGTCTATTGGCGGAAGCGGTGTACAACTTAGCGGATTCAATTTTGGCTTTATGGCCAAGAATGGTAACGGCTGGGATGATGGCAGACAAGATTACCTAGGTGCATATGTTAACTTTTACAATGCCAGTGGAGGACTAGCGGCAAACTATGATTACACAGCACAGACTAATCAAAGATACAACTGGACACTGTTTAACTTTAGTGAAACATTTGCTAGTCCAGTGCCAGCGTCAAACTATAGTAATGCACAAGTGGGATTTGTTGGTCGAGATAACAATTTCTGGGCAGGTACCTATGGTCCTGAAATTTACAACGTAAACTTCAGTTTGAAATATTCAGTTAGGCCTGATCCGTGTATCGCTGACCCATTATCAAGTCCTACTTGTCCAGGATATGCACTGGCCACTGTTAAAAATTCAATACTAGGATCCACAGTATCAAATGCATCAGTGACTTCGTTTGTGCCGGTGCCTAACTATGCATTAGTTTCTCCAGGTCCGGCCGCCGGTCTACAAGATCCAACGGGGCAACAAGGACCAATGGGACAACAAGGACCAATGGGACAACAAGGACCAATGGCCCAACAAGGTCCAGCAGCAGGTCCGCAGGGACAAGGTCCAGGTCCAGGACCAAATCAAAATTCTGTCGGCCCAATGGACGGTCCATCTCAATCAGGTCCACAAGGTCCACAAGGTCCAGCAGCTGGTCCGCAACCTGCAGGTGGTCCTCCACAACAAGCACAATCGGCACCACAACCGAGTTCAGGCCCAAGTCAAGCAGGACCAAGTAGATCCAACGATGGTCCTAAGATGACACCGGGTGCTGCATTAAGTGTGGCTCGTACCGCACAAGAAAAAGACAAAGCAGTACAAGCAACAGCCGTGCAAAATGCAACTAAAACATTTGAAGGTATTCAACAAAGCGCACAGGCTGCAAGCAACGCCGCGATCACAATGAACCAGGACATGAGTAGTAATAGTGCAATAGCGGCTGCAAACTTTGCCAGCCAAACTACACAAATGAGTCAACAAAACGCAATGCAATCAATGCAACCGCAAAGTACTTCACAACAGTCATCTACACAGTCAACAGGCACTAGAGAAACACAATCAACTCAGCAAACAAACAGCGGAATAGGTCTAACATTTAACGGAAATTTATTATCCTATAATTCACAGACATCGACGAACACATCTAATACTTCGCTAGCAACATCGCAAACAGCACCCACTTATCAACTTCGATCAGAAACAAGACAATCGGAAGTTGAGCAAGCACCGATACAAATGACCAGTTTTGGTGGTGTGGGCCGAGCTGGTAATCCCTTATCAGACCTAATGAATCAACGAATGGACATGATGCAAACTAACATAGACCAACGTGCAGACACTGTGAAGAAAAACGTACAACCCAACGACCTGGCCGGCGGAGTAGATGTTGCGGCCATGGCACAAATTCCAAAAGGATACGAAGCATACAGTCTAGTTGTACTACGTGATGCTCCTTTTTATAAGCCTGAAACAATTTACAAAAACAATCGAACAGTCGACAATGCTAGATTACTAAGAGGGTTAACGGGCGGCAGTGATGCCAAACATCAAGATATGGTTAATAGCCAATACAAATAAGGAGATTGAGATGACCGAAGAAATTAAAAACGTCAATGCCAAGATTGATGAAGCTGAAGCGGCCGTAAAGAAGTATGCTAGTAAAGACACAGTCATCAGCATTGGTGGTTATGAGTTTACTCCTGCCAAACTAATGGTAGCAGCCACACTAGTATCATCACTACTAGGCGGCCTGTACGGAGCATTTGAAGTGTACAAAGACTACATGGGTATGAAAGATAAAATTGCCAAGTACGTCAGCCCCGACTTAACTGAAATTTATAAAAAGATGGAAGTATTAGATGCTAACACTAGCAAGATGGTGGAGTATACTGATAATATCAAGATAGATTTGAAGAATGATGTTCGCAGATTAGAAGGCGTGGTTGAGAACGTTGAGCGTTCTAGCAAAACTGATCAACGTCTTACAGATTCAGGCATGAAAGAAATCAAACGCGATGTTGACGGCACGGTGAAAGAAATCAAACGCGATGTTGATGCTACATTGAAAGAAATCAACAGAGAATTGGTCAAGAGTCAAAAAGAACAGCAGGCTGAGATTAGAGCATTACGTGCAGATGTAGATAATAAAATTAAAAAAGCGTTGGACAATCCATTGAACAACTAAGGAGACAGCATGGGAACAGAGATTAAGGATGTAAATGCAAAGGTAGATGAGTTAGAAGCGGCTGCAAAGAAGTACGCTAGTAAGGATACGGTTATAAGCATTGGAGGCTATGAGTTTACGCCTGCCAAGTTAATGGTTGCATTTACTATCGTTAGTTCTACACTGGGTGGATTGTATGGTGCGTTTGAAGTGTACAAAGACTATCAAGGTATGAAGAAAAAGATTGCAGAATATGTTACGCCGGATTTATCAGTGTTTGACAAGCGTCTTGCTGTGGTAGAAGAGAACAGTCAAAAAACTGCGGATTATACTCGTGACATCAAGAATGATTTAAGAGATGACTTGCGTAAAATGGAAAAGGTAGTTGAGCAAGTTGAGCGTACCAGCAAACAGAGCCAGCGTGAAACTGAGCAGGATGTTCGTGGATTACGTAAAGAGATGGATGCCAAGATCAAAAACGCACTGGACAACCCGTTGGCCAATAAATGAAATATCTAGTGCTGCTACTGTTGGTATTTGCCCCGGCAGAAGCAGCCAGGATAGAGTGTGTGCGTTGGACATGGACCGGTGATGTTTTTGAACGCAAAGTAGTATGCTTAGAATGGCGTGACAGAGATGCTCCACGGAAAGATGAAAAGAAGAAGAAAACAACATAGTTAACGTACTACTTAATTCATTGCTTGCTATATCTAAATACTAGTATATTATCCTGGAGCGACACGTGGATCCGATTACTATTGGTTTAGCATTTGCAGCCGCACAATCAGCGGTTGGCCACATAAAGCAAGCCATAGCTCTGGGCAAGGACATCAACAGCCTAGTAGGTCAGTTTAGTAAATTCTTTGAATCATCAGATGCTATTCATCGTGAGCGATCAAAAGTAAAGGCTAAAGGTAGCCGTCTAGGCAAAACCGATGCAGAACTAGGACACGAAGCACTGCAAATTGCCATGCATAGTGATGCTTTACGTCAAGCAGAACGTGAACTCAAAGACATGATTCTTTGGCAACTGGGCAAACCCCAAATTTGGGAACAGATGATCCAAGAACGCACTAGACTGTTCAAAGAACGTGCAGAAGCTGAACAGGCAGAAGCAGAGCGTGAATTAGCACACAAGAAAAAGATGGCAGATCAGTTTATTTTTGGCATGTATTTTATTGCAGGATCAATTATTTTATTTGCAGTTGCTATGGGTGGCATTGGTTTATACGGAGTCATGGAAGAAAAAAGAATTTATGAACAAAAAGTGGCGGCTCGCAACGCACTTATAAGACAACAGACCAAAGAACGCGAAACTCGTGAAAAGAAAGAACGCGAAGATTACGCTAAAAATTAAAGGGCAAGTCATGTACTTCAACATTGTTATTACCACAAACGATATGATATTCTTGTTATGCATGATACCGTTTCTCATGGTGTTTGGTGTTATGTTCAAAGATTGGTACAACGACAAGGACCGATACAAATAAATGGATCCCTTAACGCTGTTTGCCCTTGCCAACGCGGCAGTGTCCGCTGTCAAGTCTGGCTGTAAACTTTACAAGGACATCAAAGGCGCAGCAGGAGAAGTTAAGGACGTACTTAAAGATCTTGATTCACAATTCCACAAGTTATATGAGGGCAAGCCTGTTCCTTCAGAGGCCAAAAAACAATTACAAGAAGAAAAATCTCGGGTAGTAGAACTAAACAGGAAAGCCAATGCCAACGAGCATACTGGAATTTATCAAGAAATTGGCAATCACCTTGGTGCATATTACGACAACTTTTACAAATGCATAGCTGTGTTTGAAGAAGAAGAGCGCCGTGTCAAGAAAGAAGTTTATACGGGCGATGACAGCCTGGGTAAACGTGCCCTGCAACGTGTGCTGATGCGCAAACAATTACAACAAATGGAAGTTGAGTTGCGAGAACTAATGGTATATCAAAGTCCTCCCGAATTGGGTGCATTGTATACTGAAGTGGAAGATATGATGACGCAAATGGGCAAGGAACAAAAAGTTCTTATTACACAACAAATACAACGTCAAGCCATAGAAACCAAACGCAAAGCCGCAAAAAGAAAACAACTCAACATTCAGGTTGCTTGGGGAATAGGTGTATTGATCGTAATCTTTTTTTTCTTTTTTGTAATGATGTTGGTAGCACAAAGTCGTCAGCAAATGTACCCTCAATATGGTAATGAGCTCTTTCCAAAATCCGAGGAAGAACGTAAACGAGAAGCTGAGCCTAAGATATATATAGGTAGATAAATATTAACAATAATTAATGTAACACGTTTGTAATATAAGCACTCCAATACTACGATAAATATGGTATGAAAGCCAAAACTTATCGTAGTATTTTTGTTTCAGATGTACATTTAGGAACAAGAGATTGCCAAGCAGACAAGTTAAACAATTTTCTCAAACACAACACATGCGACACATTATATCTAGTGGGCGATATAATAGATGCTTGGCGCATACAACAAAACAAATGGCGATGGAAACAGAGTCATACCAATGTGGTTCGTCGTGTGTTGGGACACGCCAAGCGTGGTACTAGAGTTGTTTATATAGCAGGTAACCACGATGAGTTTTTAAGACCAATGATGCCTTATGGTTTTAGTTTTGGGTTGGTAGAAATACACAATCAGATAGAACACATAGGTGCCGACGGCAAACATTATCTTGTGGTTCACGGTGACCTGTTTGATGGCATCACTAGACTGGCACCTTGGATAGCATTTTTAGGAGACAAGGCATATGATGTCATTTTATCGCTCAATGGCAAATTCAATTGGATACGCCATCGTTTTGGTTTTGGGTACTTTAGTCTTAGCAAATACCTTAAACACAAAGTAAAAAAAGCTGTGGATTTTATATTCAAGTTTGAAGAAAACCTAGCAGGCTATTGTAAGAAGCGTGGGTATGATGGAGTTATCTGCGGACACATACACCATGCTGAAATCAAAGAGATCAACGGTGTCACATACATGAATGACGGCGACTGGGTCGAGTCTTGTACTGCATTGGTAGAACATCACAACGGCAAATGGGAAATTGTAACTTGGATCAAGGAGAAAGATGATGTGGATACTGATACTGATAGCAGTTCACGTGAACAATCCTCAGGACGTTCCAGGAAGAATAGAACTGACGTTCAAAGACCAGATCAATTGCGAAGCGGTTTTGGCATCAATGAAGTGGCAGTTAAAGTTTAATAATTTTAAGGTGGAGGGTGTATGCAAACGACAATGAGTGATAAAATTACTATCGTGGTTCCTTGTAAGAACGAGGAAAACTACATTGCGCATTTATTAATGCACCTGCGTCAGCAATCGATAGGCAACACTAGAATCATCATTGCTGATTGTTCTACGGACAAAACACGAGAAGTTATAGAAATAATGAAAGGTGAATTGAATGTTGAAATCATTGATGGCGGACCAGTTAGTTTTGCCAAGAACAATGGAGCACGCCTAGTCACTACACCATACATCTTGTTTATTGATGCTGATGTGCGTTTCTTTAAAAACACTGTGATTCAAGATGCTGTCAACACAATGGAGTCAAACAACCTGGATCTTATTGGATTGAAAATTAAGTGTTATGATCGAGATCCGAGAGCCAAAATTGGTTTTGTTATTTTTAACACCATAAACCAAGCATTGAAATTCTTCTCACCTTTTGCTGTGGGTGCATTCATGCTCACCCGTAGAGATCGTTTTGAAGAATATGGTGGCTTCCCTGAACAATTTTCCACAAGCGAGGACTTCTTCCTGAGCCGCATGTACAGTCCTAAGAAGTTTAAAATTGTTCGTCACCACTTTGGCCAAGATTCACGTAGATTTAAGAAGATGGGCTACATGGGCATGGCCAAGTACCTGGTCAAAAACTTTGTGAATCGCAACAACAAGGCCTACTGGGACAGTTTAGACAACAGCAAATATTGGGGTTGATGTAATACTGTTGTAATCGGTTATACGTTAAATAATCATGTGCCACAAGCACACCAACCACAAGGAGCTCAAAATGAAACTTGAAATGACTGTACACGGGTTAAATGTTAATTTAGAATTAAATGATGATGCCTACAACGGCTTAGAAGTTTTACAACATGTAAAAGATCTAATTGACGAATTGTCAGCATACGACAAAGTCATGCTGTCAATTGTGTCAGTACCCACTGATGAAGATTTTGAATCAGCTGAAGAAGAAAATGAAGAGTTTGAATATGAAGATATGACCACGGAACAACACGTGGCACAAGCCACATGGCCCTTTCCACAAGGTGGGTTGGATGATCAAGGTGCAGAAGTGATTGCTTTCGCAGAGCCTGTACACCCAACAGCTTGATAACCAATAACTCGCCGTGCTGATGGCGTACAATAGGACAAGTAATCAGCTGGGAACTTAGGTTCCTATTTTTACGGGCCAGCTAAATACTAGCAGTTAATAAACATCACAACATGAAACCCACAATTGCTCTATTTGTATACGATCCCAAATGTTCGGTGCAGAGTGCAAATGGTATAATAAAGGCACTGGGTGCCTTTTATAATTTTAAAATATTCAGTATTAATCCGCTAGAAGACAACTTCTTTGATGATGTGGATATGATTGCTGTGCCTGGTGGAATCGGAGATGCTAACAGCTTTGAACGAGCATTTAGACACAACGGCCATCGAGTAAAAGAATTTGTAAACAACGGTGGTAGATACTTGGGTATTTGCATGGGTGCATACTGGGCTGGCCAACATTACCTCAATGTGTTAGACAGTGTGGATGCGGTGCAGTACATAACACAACCAGGCACTGATACACGCAGACCACACGCCAAAGATTTATCAGTATTATGGCGCAATCGTCCTGAAAGAATGTTTTTCTACGACGGTTGTGCATTAGCAGGAGATGCTACCAAATTTGACACCATAGCACGTTATGGTAATGGAGATGCCATGGCCATTATACAAGGCCATGTGGGTTTAATTGGATGTCACCCGGAAGCTGACGAATTTTGGTATGACAGTTATAGTTACATGCGTGGCAAGTATAATAGCAAGCACGATTTGCTATTGGATTTTGTAAATCAATTATTCTCTAGTTAACTTAGCAAGCCTGACAAATCTGAACAGACTTAACCACATCCAGCCAGCATCAAATTCAAACCAGCGTCTGCTTAGTCGAGGGTTAGCAGGATCCAAATGATGGTTATTATGCAGGCATTCCCCACCAACAATAATATCCCAAGGCACAATGTTTCTACTGTGATCTTTAGTTTCGCCATTTCGATATCCCCACCAATGTCCAATGCCGTTGATAACTCCTGCTGCCCAGAATGGTATCCATAGCATTTGTACACCCCACACTAGGAATCCCCACGGCCCAAATAACAGCAAGTCTATAACTAACATTACAAGAATGCCAAGGCGACTGTGGGGTGTATAAATGTTACGCTCAATCCAATCATCAGGTGTGCCTACTCCATACTGTTGAATCATTTCTTTGTCTTTACTTGCCAAGTGATATAGTCCAGCACCCGTGAAGAACACACGCCGAATACCGTACACATGTGGCGAGTGCGGATCGCCTTCGATATCGCTGAATCTGTGATGTTTGCGATGTATGGCTACCCATTGCTTGGTAACCATGCCAGTTGTGAGCCATAGCCATGCTCGCATAAAGTGCTCTAGTATCGGATGAAATTTGATCCCTCTGTGTGCTTGGCATCTGTGCAAGTACAGAGTAACTGAAATGATAGTGATGTGAGTTGCTATCAGGGTGTATATAATTGTATCCATGATATATTTACCCTAATAAAGTGGGAGTTACTTTATCTCCCAGCACACTGCGCGGTGCAGTTCAATTGCGCGATCGCCCGGGCAAGCAAGCCTGCCCCCGTGACGACAACGGAACCTAAGGTAGGTGTTCTTTACAAAAACAGGAATAAACCTTGTGCTGACAGCAATATGCCCAATCCAGCAACAAAGAAACTGCCCCAAAACATTCCCATGCTGACTGCAAGAATACTTGCTGATAACACAACAATAGCCAACTGGTATGCTGTGGATGCATAACCAATCCATGGACTGGACTTTTTGGCTTCTTCACGAACTGCTTCCAGTTCTCTTGCTTTGGCAGCAAGTTCTTTCTTGTCAGCATCCATGCGTTCTTTCTCAGCTTGGAATTCTGCTTTTAGTTTTGGATCAGTTGCGGTCTTGGCCGCAATCTCGTATGTGACGCCTCGACCTGCTTTGGCTTGATACTGCGCCCAGGTGTTGTTGGCGCCCAGTGTATTGTTCAACACTGTGCTTCCTAATTTGCCGCCGTACCATGCATTAACTGCCAGTAACAGAGCAAATACGGAAATTACCATACCTGCTCGGTCTTTTAGTTTGGCTTCACGCTCTGAACGTGAACCAACTGGAGGCTTAGGTGCGTCCGGATCTTTTGGTTGTTTTGTGACTAAATTCAATACAGAATCAATAAGTGACATAAGTGATTCGCTCCCGGAGTATTATAGTATATTTATTCTTTAAACAACATATTGTTGTGATACAATTTTAAAACTGTTTCAAAATCTTCGTCAAAACAAAGTTGTAAATTAAAACGATACTCATTGCTATTATTGGTAAGACTATGAGTTTTTTGTGTGTTAAAAAACGTAGAGCTACCTATATTAAATTCACAGACTGCAACACAATTTTCATCCTGCCAAAATTTTGTAGACGCATATCCCACTGCTGGATGAATTGGTGTTATTATCACTGTATTCCTTTTATTGGGATCATCCACATGTTTAATAACTTTGCCATTTGGTTTATGTAACACTATCATTGGAAAACAAGCTAAATGACAATTCTTTATAAAAGATTTAATTTCTGGTATTGCTTTTAAATCTTCAGCGTAATAATAATTGTTACCATCAGTTTTGCCATCGCCAAGTTGATATGAAAGAAAAGAATCTAACTTACTTAAAACAAAACTTTCAAGTTCATTGAGTAATTCACTGGAGAAAAGTTGTTTCTCTATGTTATAGAAATAAGGAGTCATACTTTAAACAACATATTGTTG
>Ga0209107_10001501_pt1 | contig 13088 bp, 19 predicted proteins | sample LakErihyJuly2011_2_FD_187460 | JGI IMG/M metagenome (GOLD analysis project Ga0209107, IMG submission 187460) | Freshwater microbial communities from dead zone in Lake Erie, Canada - CCB hypolimnion July 2011 (SPAdes) (version 2) | ecosystem: Environmental > Aquatic > Freshwater > Lentic >... | reverse complement strand
TTTTTTTACATAACTTGTATATTTATTTCTCAATGGGGCATATTTACTACGATAATCCTTTTCACTAATACTTGCAACATTATATGTTGCTCCTTCTTTATTATCTAATATTGAAGATTTTGGTAAACTATTATGATAATTCATAAACTCACCTTTTACACGATTACCTGTATTGTAAACATCTAAACTATCGCTATATCTTTTTAATCTAGGATCTTTAGGATCTGACACTTCAATAGGTGTAGCCTCTACACCTTTAGAAACATCTCTAGCTGCACTTTTAATAGCTGCTTTTTTAACAGCTGCTTTAGCGGCTGCTTTAGCAGGAGTATTTTCAACTAATAATGTTTTCTTTTTAATTGCCATTATCTTTTACCATTTAACTTTATCGGCCCAGTACGCTGCAGACATTTTACCCTTAGCAATATTTGCCCCGTGACGAGCTTTAAAAGATTTCTGTCTAGCCTTTTCTTTTGGAGTACTAGGATTAGCTCCAGCACCGCTTACGCCTTGCTGACCAAATCTAATAACCTTTTCTTTTCCGGCAGCACAAGCCTTAACAACATGAGATTTCTTCGGATGAGATGGTGTACTCTTTGGAGAGTTACACTTCATTTTAGATTTTTCAACTTGCTTTGCCATTATTTATTTTTTAAATTAATCTTCTTTTCTTGCTTCAGCATAGCAGCAGTAGGTTTCTTTCCAGACCCTTTATTAGCTCTGATGTTGTCCCAAAGACCTCTTTGAGACATACTACCATCTTTGCGTTTAATCATTTCTTGCTTTGCCATTATCTTCCTTGACGATTATAAGGTTTCTGTTGTTTATTCTTTGCTTTCGCAGCACGACCGGTTTTCCTCTTTCCAAAGTTTACCTTTTCTGCCTTTGCAGCTTTCGCTGATGATTTTACTTTTGCCATAATCAAATATACTAATAATACAAATCCAAAAACCCCGCTAGGGACTTGCACACACCGTAAGGCGTTTCATCAACAATGTTCTTGTGCGAACAAAACTGACTCATTCATCCCTAACGGGGTTCTTGATCTATGTATCATTTATACAAATATACAAAAAAAGCAAATCAAATTATATAGTGGACCCGGAGAGAGTCGAACTCTCGTGTTGCTGCATTTCCATATTATAGAGTTTTTACAAGGTTATTGGGGTTGTTTAGAACAACCGCTCCACCACTTGGTTTAAAGTTCCAAGAAACTCAAAATTAGGCTGCTAATTTATACTCTACAGTATTAGCTTCAACGTGAGCAAGGATATCCTCGATACCTACACTCGATAATTCTGGTTTGCCATTTAATTGTTTGCAACAAAAGCCTGTTACCACTCCTTGTCTATAATACTTCTCTACCCAATCGATACCGTGACGGGCCCATATGTCAATTACAATCCAACCACCTGTCGGATACTTTTTATTTCGCCTATAGTATAACCATTGAAATCAGATACCTTCTTGGCAGTAGTAAATCTCCTAACCGCTCTCGTTAGGTTGTCCCTTCGGATAACATTAATGTCATCTGAAGAAACTATTACATTCACTACGCCTTGAAGTTTACCTGATTTTAATATAGTCAAATCTGCTATGTACGGCATTACAATTCACAGATGATATCAACTTTCCTTACTACCCAATACTCTTCACCTTCAACAAAGATCGGTGTACCTGCATTACGTTGGTATGCAATCCTAATATCAATTGCAACTTCCGATTCATTAAAAGTAGACACTACTGTACCAGAAAAAGGACGCTCTACTGTGGTGTCCAATAATTCAATTGCACCAATTTGTTTTACCCCTTCGTCTCTTCTGATTAGGAGGTACTCATTAAACATTTTCTTTACCATACTATATAAATTTACAATGACTAGGTTCTATTTCGTGGTGACCTAAATACCAATTAATTAATTCTTGAAAATCTTCTATATTGTCAATACGATACACAAAGTATCCATTTTTGGAAACTTTATCAGCAAACATTACTTGCTCCGTTCTAAGTTTCTCTCCCGGTAACTTCATCTCTATATACAGACCATGCGCGTTCCTTCTCGCCAAAGGTAAAAATAAATCGCAAACTCCCATAACAACTCCACTAGCTTTTAATTGAGCTGCCTCGACTATTGCCCTCTTACCACCATTTGGAATGTGATGCAGTAAGCCCCTAACTTCTTGATGTGTATTATATGCCCATTGATAACATGTCCCTTGTAGGTTTAGCTCAGATGCCTTCATTGAAATATAATTTTTTTATTCGCTCTGTCATTTTATACTCTTTCAAAAAACGCTTTGGCATTTTAGATATGATTGTTTTATTGTTATAAGGACTATTGCTAGCTTTAGACCAAGACCTAGTATACTTTAAATATAACCAAAAAAACATATAAGAATTAGCCTTACGGATATAATCGTCAATGTCTATAGGTAACTTGAATTTCTTAATCAAAGCCACAGACCTCTTTTCATTATCAAGCTCTATCAGCATAGCCCGTTTTAAATGCCTGCCAATATTGTGAACATCTTCCCCGCCTAACCATTCATCCACTAAATTATAAGATTCACCATAGTTGTACCACTCATAGCAGTTATCAGCCCATTGTGTCAGATGTGCATATTCGTGTACTAAAATTGATAGGAAGTCTTTTCGATTGCTTGCAACGACTAATCTTTCTTTCCCTTCTTCAGGATCGAAATATCCGCTGCATTGGTTTTTTTTATTGAGGACAACATACTTGCCCTTACGGATACAGAGTTGAACCTCATAGGCTTCACACTCTTTTTTAACGTGATTGAGAAAGGCTAATACTCCGGTTTCCATACATTACAAATATAGCATATTTTATTATTGGCACAAAATTTGTATTATTGTGCCGTATGAAATTAAGAGAATATCAATCAACGGCAATTGTCCGTATCAAAGAGAAGTTTAAAGAAGGCAAAAAAAGAGTAGTATTTAGACTAAGCACAGGTGGGGGGAAATCAGTAGTATTTACCTACATGGCAGTAGAAGCCATAAAAAGAGGGCGTAGCGTCCTTATCATTGCAGACCGTTGGGAGTTAATGACCCAGGCACAAGGTCACCTAAAAAGAAATGGCATTAATCCAATGATGATTAACCCTGATTGGAAAGGCCAAATAGCACCGTGCTATGTAGCATCTATCCAAACATTAAATCGCAGGAATATGCCTGAAGCCGATTTAGTGATTATTGATGAGGCACATATCAACGCATTCAGCAGGGTGCTAAACAACCACATCTATGATCAGTCATTTATAGTCGGATTAACAGCAACCCCCATCTCAACATCTAAGTTTAACCTATCTGAGTTTTATCATGATATGGTTGAAGTTATTGAAATCAACGAACTAATAGAAAAAGGCTTCTTAGTAAACGCCAAATATTTTGGTGCGTGGGAAAATTTCGGCAAGCTTAAAACGCGCGGGGATGATTACGATGCAGATGAACTATTCCAAAAGTTTGATAAGAAAACAATGTATGCAGGGATGATTGATGCCTACCAAGAGCATACCCCAAATACTAAAGCTATTTGTTTTTGCATCAATGTTGACCACACTATTAGAACAGCAAGAGAATTTAACGAACGTGGAATCAAAGCAACATTTGTGGTATCGGATACCTCTTTATGTTCCGAGCAGGAACGCAGAGATGCATTCGAGCAATTTGAACGCGGTGATGTAATGGTGCTAGTTAACCAAGGCATTGTAACTAAAGGTTATGACTTCCCCGGAATTCAGACAGTTATATTGAATAGGAAAACTAAATCCCTAGCATTATATTTGCAAATGATTGGCCGTGGCTCAAGACCACTTCCAAACAAACCGTTCTTTAATATAATTGATATGGGTTCTAATATTTTAGAACATGGATGGTATGATGATGTTAGAGAATGGACTCTTACCCCTCAAAAGAAAGCATCGGGCAAAAAAGGATTAGCACCTATTAAGGAATGTTTAAACCCTGCATGTGGATGTTTAATTCCTGCAGTAAGCAAAACATGTAAGTTTTGTGGATTTGAGTTTCCAACAGATAGAGAGAAGCTAGCAACCAGCGAAGGCATTGTTGAAATAATAAAAGAGAAGCTTCCCGAAATCCCTGAGCATTTGCTTAACAAAAGATTTTCTCAAATGACAATTGAGGAATTAGAATTAATTAGAACAATAAAAGATTATAAAATAGGTTGGATGGTTCACCAATTATTGGAAAGAGGAACCGAAGCGTTTAATCAATATGGAAAATTAAAAGGATACCAACATGGCTGGCAGCAACATTATCTTAAACATCGGAGACGAAGTTAAAGCAAAAATTTTTGATAAAGAAAACCCCAAGCGTACAGCTCCGGGCGTAATTATCGAAATAGAAATATTCCCCTGTGGAATGAAATACTATAGTGTGGAATTAAAATCTGGCAAAATAGTTTTCAGATGTCAAAATGAATTAGTACTTTTACAGCCCCTCGAATAAAATAAATATATATATGAATTTAAAAATCTCGGCTTACAAGCCAAAGTATTCTTCAAAAACAGAACAGATGGTTCCCGGTGTAATCCCTTACGAAGTTGATTTCTTCGAAGAGATGTTGAACATTAAAAATGGGAAATACAAGGATATCGTCAACTCAGTTAGAAGTATTGAAATTAAAAAAGATAGAGATAGGTTTAAAATTGAAAATCTTCCTGCGCTAACAATCTCAGCTTTAGTTAAAGACTATCGTAAAACAGAGAACATTGTCAAGCACTCAGGATTATTAAATATTGATATCGATTCAAAAGGTAATGACCATCTAAACACAACAGAAGATTTCATTGCCCTTAAAAAATCAATATCACAAATACCCGCAGTTATCTGCGCATTTTTATCAGTATCAGGAGAAGGCTTAACATTTGTTGTTAAGATTAACCCTGAACAGCATGAAGATTGTTTCCGCTCCATAGAGAATGAATTAAAAGAAAATCTGAGCGTAGCAATCGATACTGGAACAGGTGACCAACTTAGATTAAGATTTGTTTCGTTCGACGAAGATTTATATTTAATCAATCCTGATGATTTCCATAATAGGCCAACTTATAAACCAACTAAGCAGTATCTTGATCGTAAGCGTAAGCGCGATGTTAAAACTATTGCTCCCACAACCGATGTTGCCCATGATGTGGAGTATGTTGTTCGACAAATTGAGGAAACGAAATTAGACTTAACATGTGGATATAAAGATTGGCGAGATATTGGCTTTGCATTAGCAGATGGCCTTGGTGAAGATGGTAGAGATTACTTTCATCGCATATCTCAGTTCAATGATTTATATGACGTAAAAGATACTGACCTACAATATGACCGTTGTTTAAATGGGAAGCGCGGGGGGCTCGAAAATTCGATCACCTATAAAACATTTTTTGGCCTTGCGAAAGATTGTGGTTTAGATATTTCTCCTAGAAAAAAAAACTCCCAACAGCAGGAAAGTGAAACTCCGGAGATAAGTGTCTCTAAAGATATCCAAGAATATGTTTTAGCGAAAATTAAAGCAGGGCTATACTTTACCGAAAACGAATATAAGTTTCTAGCCGAGCGCTCAAAAAGAGCAAATGACTATACCCTCAAAGCAGAGGTTGAATATCTATACAAAAAGTATGAGTCTCTTTTCAACTACGATAAAAAACCAGCAATTGAAAAGATGGAAATGTATTTGGAAGCTAAATATGATTTCCGTAGAAATATCATCACCCAAAAATCAGAAGTAAAATTAAAGAAAGAAGTAGAGTTCGTTAAAGTAAATGCCGACTCTATATATCGCGATGCGTGCAAGAGAGGTTTCAACTATCCTTTAGATAAAATAAAATCACTCCTACGCTCAGACTTCGTACAAAATTATGATCCATTCAGAGAGTACTTCGAATCCCTTCCAAAATGGGATGGCGTAACGGACCATATCGCAGATTTAGCAAATCATATCCAAACAAATAACCAGGAGTTCTTTGTTAATCAATTCAAGAAAGCATTAGTGCGTTCAATACCGTGCTCGATATCAAATCTTGAAAACCGTATTGTTATGGTTTTAGTAGGAGAGAAGCAAAACACCGGTAAGTCAACATTCATTAAGTTTCTAAATCCATTTGGAAGCAAGTATTATACCGATGAGAAATTGAAAGATGATAAAGATTCAATCATCCGCTTATCAGAAAACTTCATCTATAACTTAGAGGAATTATCTGGCGCGCGCGGGTTTGAAATCAATGCCTTAAAAGCTATCATATCTAAGAAAGCTATCAAGCAGCGTAAAGCATATGCAGAGGATGAAGAGGAGCAACCTCGTAGATGTTCTTTTTGGGGTTCAACCAATACCACTCAATTCCTAACCGATACAGAAAACACGCGTTGGTTATGTTTTGAAATTGATGAGATTGACCATTCATATAATAACTTCCATACAGGAGTACAAAAGATTGATATCCATAAAGTGTGGTCTCAAGCATATGCCCTTTATAAATTAGGATTCAACTTCCAATTAACACCAGAAGAAGAAGCATACAGAGATTCACAAAATAAGAAATACGAAACAACAACTTCTGACTTTGAATTTGTAATGGAAGCAATTGGTCATCCAAAGGATTACCCCCATCTAGAAGAATTGCATTTAACAGCATCAAGGATTGCCGAGCACGTTCAAACAACATTATCTGCATCAGGTGTTCGCTTAGATATTAAAAACGTTCCTCGCGCTTTAAAACAGTTGGGATTCTCTGAACAGAGGTTAACGCAAAAAGATGGCACTAAGCCTAGAGTATATAGAGTAGTACTCAAAAGAGCCGGGACCATTAACTATGCATTAGAACCCAAACCACTAGACTTCTAAATAAAAAACCCACTAACAAGTGGGTTTTTTTTATTCAAAATTTCTTAGATCATCATGCTCGTAGTCGGCTTCGGCTTGTAAGTCCTCAAGCTTTTCTATCCAATAGATAGCCGACTCTTCCGGTGTCCGGCATATAGAGCACGAACATTCCGTGCCATGCTCCTCTTTTATTTTTCTTAATTTCTCATTCATTTGCTTAACATCTTAATAGCTTTCTCTAAAATTGTAATTCTTGCCTTAACCCCATTACCAAACAAGTGAAACCAATGAACTTGCCTTTTGAATTGTTTTTTTGGCTCGTGGATAAATAGTTCAGGGTATAAATAGTACATATCTTTGTAGTGTTTCAACTCCCCATGTACTTTTAGTATCGCGCACATCCCCACAACTGGCTCACAATCCCATCTACGATAAATCCCCTTCATAATTTTGTAGGTTTTCAACTTATCCTTTTTGGGAATATAGTGAATCCTAAATAAAATCAAAAAATATGAGGCGATTTTTTTCATTTTTGCAAAGATAAGATTTCTTTACATAAATCGCTAGGTATTTTACTTCTCTCGTAAGCATTTTTTAACCCCTGAGTCCCCGTGCGTGACCCCCTCGGAGCAGCAATGTGACATGGCATCCCATTTTTACATGCCGGGCGTGGATTCCAATTAAAATTATTGGTCCAAATATCCGTAGGTTTCATCCTCTCATCTCCATACTGGCAATAAGTAACCGTCCTGCGTAAATATTTCCTCATAATGGTCATTTTGCGCAACATCCCGCGAGGATTTTCCATGTACCAGAAGGTTGGATTCAATTCATGGATAATTTCAAGCGTCTTGCCTACCAATTCCAAACCTAATCGTGCCGTTTCTGTTCTAGGCTTCAGCCCATCCCAATTTTTCCCTATTGCCGCCACAGAAAATCCTGTGCATGGCGGGCTTGCCCATATAATATCTGGCACAAATGGTATTTTTTTAATATCAAAATCCCTAATGTCCCCAACATAATCAATTCCATCAAATGGTTCTAGGTCACAAGAGTAAACTTCATACCCTAAACTTTCCGCAACCTTACCAATACTCCTACTGCCAGCAAATAATTCTAATACTTTCATAATTCAGCTACTCTTTCCATACACATTTGCAATACCATCATCTCCCTGCAGTCATCTCCCGCAAGTCTGATTTCTCTCAAAATTTCTTTTTCAGTTTTATTGTAAACCTCCATCAAGACCGAAATCAGTATTTCTTTATGTTCGTCTTTCATATTATTCTGTAATGTTTATATCATAATAAAATCTATTGCCGTCAGAAGCTACCCACTTATCACTAAAGCTCTCAACACTTATCAGCTCATTGTCAACCTTAATTAATTTACTATCCAATGGAAATTCTTTTGTAACCCAATTCATGTCCCTCCAGAAAATTCTATTGTTTGGCTGGCACATTAAATACCCATCATCCGCAATTAGCACATGCCCACATTTATAATCCGTCGGTTCATTTGAATACCCATTTTTATACCAATCAACCGTGAACAAATATGTTGCCCATACTTTTGTTTTATCCTTAATCAAAACCTCACATCGCTTTTCGTAAAGGTAATCATAAGAAATTACACTTACATTTTCCGAGAAACAATCCCAAAGTTGTTTAAAGTGAGCCGGCACATCTTCCTTTGGTTTCCTCAAGTATATCTCTGAGATAGGAACCCTAGATCTCAACATCCCATAATCCGTCATCACATGAAAGGTTAATATCTTCCCCGCTACAGATTGAACACCAAATGCATAGGCATGGTGAAAGGTATTGTAATCTTCTTCATTCTTTGTAAAATGACTTAACCTAATTAAGCATTTTAAAGTGTCGATATCGTGGTTTAATTTCATATTCTATTTATTAGTTCCCAATTTGGGAAATTTAAAGCTCATTATTCGTATAAATGCGTATCAATACGGCTCACTTTTGAGCTTTATTTGTAGTCAGGGCCGGACTCGAACCGGATAAGCAACCATTTAACTGGATTCGGGGCCAATCCCTCATTACGCCCACCTGACTATTTTTTATACCATTTGTTAAATGTTTTTTTGGTGCTTGTTAAATGTTTGAATGAATTTTTAGTAACGTTCCATGCATTTTGTCCAGTTAATTCGTTAAAAAACAGGACATTACACGCCCTCAAATATTTGCAGGTGTTAAATCTTATTGATTCCACCTATAGGTCTTTTTAAATTTATAACATTTGCAACACATTTTTTTATCAGAAATGCTTGTTATTACCCCTATCCTATTAGGCCTATAATCATGTATATAAGTATCCCTATAATCATGCCGACAAGTTATTTGTTGCTTTACAAATCGTTTTATAAAAATTATTAAATCTCCTATCATGTGTTTAGTTTTACTGCACCTTTTCAAATGTCACCCCTCCTGGGGTCATGATATAATAATTATTATCAGGGTTCAACCTCACAATTTTGTTATTATCATAAACAATTATCATGCCATTCCAATCTCCGGCAAGTTGTTTGTGATGGTCATTACCCGGCCACACCACAGTATAGCAATCCCCTAATGATAAATTTGTCGTTCTAGTGAGGCGATCCCTCTTTGGTACTTCTCTTAATGTATACATAAGTTTATTTTTATTTATTCAAAACATTCACAAGGTTTAACATCAATTTTGAAATCAAACTCACAAACCCCAGCTAATTTCTTTCTAGCATCGTTCCAAAATTTCTTTCCATTAACATGCTCGGTAGGTTTAATCCCAAGCGCTTTCATTTTATCAAATTTATCAATCATATCCTTTAAAAACGAATCTTTAACGATAGAATATCCAATCTCTTCTTCTGTTGCTATTGCCTTTGCATAAATATCAGGGTAATTACAATAAACAGCGTACCAATGTAAATGCCCTGCTTTCAAACATCCAATGCAATTAGCATGCTTAAACATAGAATATAAATTTGGTCTTTCAATTCCAATCTCTGTTGTTTCAAAGATTGTCCTTTTATCCCATAAAGCTAGAGGGTAATCTGTTTTGTATCCCATCGCAGCCATAATCGAGCTCCTTCTAGTAATCCTTTTAGGTTCAGATTTATCAAATCCATAATAAATCACGCAATTATCCCCTGTAAAATTATCTTTCAACCAATCATTAAATGGCATCGTCTTCATTACAGATGTACATAGCGCTTGCCTAGTTCTAGTGTTTACAAAACTCCCCCTCTCAATCACAACATCAAATTGGTCCTTGGTTTCCCAACCATCAAAATTAACATATGTAATCTCCATCTCTAGGTATTTTGCAACCTCATTTTCAAACCTCGCAACATCAGCATCCTCCAAAATTAATTGATGGTTAACCAGTATTACATTTTCTTTTCCAAACCTTCTTACTACCTCAATAGCAACAAGTGCCGAACTGTGTCCACCCGAATAGCAGACGATGTGTTTTGTTTGTTTCGTGTGTTTTGTTTCCATTATTTGTTTAGTGTATGTATATATTTATTTTCTAATTCAGCAATTTCTTTAAGCTTTTGCTCCAACCCCTTATCCGATTTTATTATCTCCATCCTTGCAGTCTCAATAAACTTTTTCTTGCTCATCGGTCTAGTAACCCCAAGTGAAGCATAATATTTATCCAAGTGCCATTTAACCGTTGGATTAGTGACCCCAAGTTGCTTTGCAATCCCATAGTCCGTCATCCCTAATTTATGCATCTCGATAATTTCCTGCGACCGCACCACACTCCTAGAAGATTTATATATCCCCTTCAAGTATATCCGTACCATCTGCTCCTTTATTCCAAAAGTCTCAACCATATCCTGTATAGTTGCACCAAACTTTTCATAATACTCCCGAACCTGATCTCTCCTAGATTTATGTTCGTATACTTCTTCTTCAATAATCATGCCCCAAATATATATAATAATATTAGTAATATAAAATATTTTTTATCTTTCGGGGTGGTTTTTTTATTGTTTTTTATCACCTGGTACTGGACCGGTACTGCTGGTACCGCAATGTGCGTTTCCAAGCTCTATTCCCACAAGTACCAGGTTACCATGGTAATTTGCGATTTGATATATCTTATTATAGTATATCTTATATTATATATATTATATATATTAAAAATTAAAACTCTTTTCTTCTTGGTAACATGGTAACTGGTATATATTGGGTTTTAGTATATGTAGAGGCAGTTTGGGTTACCAAGAGTTACCGGTAGAGTTTTTCCACATATTAACAATTTTAAATTTTAAAAAATTTTTTCAAAAAGTTGTGAATAGTGGATGTCGGGATTATACTCCCGATCACGGGGTGGTGTCGCTATGGTGGGAAATCGTTTCCTTTTGCCCGTGTACCTATTTTTTGGGGCTTTTTTTTGCTCGATAGCCTTTGTATCACATTTGCTATAGAAGGGCAAAGGGCAAAGCGCCTCATTTGTCTTATAATTATCATTATGTTAAGTAGAAATTGTTTTACCTTTTGTGGTTGAGTATACCCTCCCTCCCACCCCACCCGAAAAATATATATATATTATATTCATACTAAATTTATTAGTATTTATATTCATGATCTAATTTTGATTGCTAATAATTTTAGCATGATTTTTGCGCTTGTTTTTGTCTTAATTTGTTGCATTTTTTTGCGCTTGTATTTTCTCTTTATTGACTATCAAAATCACAAAAAATACCCTTACTGCAGTAACTGCATTTTATTTATATTTTTGCCCTATTATATACCCTTTTTAAACTAAATGTAATTTAGAATGATTCTACGAATACCCTTTAAACTCAATAGATTCAAGGCTTTCAAGGCGTATGGATACAAAAGGTCTTGCATTTTTTTTAGTAGTGTGTTTGTATTTTAAATATATAGTGTTATGTTTGTATTCGATTAGCAATGTAGCTAATCATTAAACCTATATATATATGAAAACTTTATCATTAAAAGTAACCCAAACTATTGACGGCTTAAATAATGAATTTAGCCAAAAAATCGATGTATCAAACGAAAATTTTGATACCCTTATAGGCACGGCCTTAAATAGACTATTTGAATATCAAACCACGCTTGCTACTATTAGTGACAAAGGGCGTTTCCGTTGTAATGCGCCAATGACTATAGAGATTGAAAGCGAAAATAGCTTAATTTCAACCGATGACATTTTAAGCGACATTTCAAAAGAGGGCTTAAAAATTGGTAACACGGCAAAAGGTAAAAAGCGTTTTGCACGCAAAATCTACTTGCTATTAAAATTCGCTTACAGCGATGCGCGCGAGGTTGAATACACTACGCTTTTAAGCGAATTGGAATTGGAAATAGCATCTATCTAATCAAAAGGGCTTAAAGCCCTTTAATGTAGCCTATACATTGGTATAGTAGGTCACAAGCCCTAATAAATACAGAGTGTTAAGTAAATTGCAGTATAGCCCCAAAAGGGCGCACAAAGTCCCTACAAATTGGCAAATGTAGGGTATTGCAAGCGAAAATAAAATGCGTTATTTGACATTTGATACCCGTGCAAAAGCCTTAAAGGGAATAGCCAAAAGAAATGTAAACAATTTTAGCGAATAGGGTGCTAAATGTAGAGAATTGACTATTTACGGATAGAACTCTATACTTATATGCAAGCGCATATATTTTAAAAGAGGTGGCAAGGTGCATAGTGTATGCATTTTGTAAGAACACAAAGCGACAATATAAAATATAAATTTACAGCCCCATACATAATTTGTGTGGGGCTTTTTTAATACCCTCAAACCTATAAAAGTGGGAGCAATCGAATTGCATTTGAGGGGCTAATTAATTTAAACAAATATAACATGATACAAAGTAAAAAGTACAGCATCACATTGTATAGGGAGATATACACAAGTGATAAATTAGAAGAGTTGGAGCAATTAGCTAAAGATTTTTCTTTAAGTGAAGAGTTTGACGAAATGCACGAAATTGTTGATTTTACAGAAAGTGCTTATCATGATGAAGACGAAAATGTTTATACCCTTGTTTATGACAATGGAATAGAGATAGAGGCATATATACATTTATTAGACCCCGATGAACTTGATTATTTTAATTCAAAAAAGAAGTAAGAAACCATGCAAAGATTAATTTATCAAATCGCAAAGGAGATAAGATCAGACTGGGCGAAAGTAAACTATGGTGCAGAACCATATTTAGAAGCAATGAGCAGTTTAAATAGTATAAAC
>Ga0209107_10001497_pt1 | contig 13106 bp, 12 predicted proteins | sample LakErihyJuly2011_2_FD_187460 | JGI IMG/M metagenome (GOLD analysis project Ga0209107, IMG submission 187460) | Freshwater microbial communities from dead zone in Lake Erie, Canada - CCB hypolimnion July 2011 (SPAdes) (version 2) | ecosystem: Environmental > Aquatic > Freshwater > Lentic >... | reverse complement strand
GGCGCGGCCTCCGGCGCGGCCTCCGGCGCGGCCTCCGGCGCAGCTGGCGCAGCCGCCTCGAGCGCCGCCTCCGCGCGCGCCGTCTCCCGCGGCGTCCCCCCGATCGCGAGGATGTGTCTTGCAATGTCTTCTTCGCTGACCAGGAGGCGGCTTTGGATCAGCGACTCGGCGTGCATGCCCTCGGTCGCCGCGCGCCTGGTCGTGTGCGACTGCCGCCGCGGGAACTGCACCAGCACCTGCAAGCTCATCTGCGTCAGCACTTCGAGAATCTCCATCGGGTCGACGCCCGCCTCGGGCGCGTCGAGCGCCTCCAGCTTGCTCGCGTAGAGGCCCCGGATCGACCCAGGCACACACGCGAGGCTCATGCGCATCTCGCGGCCGACCCGGCAGATCGGACACCGCATGTCCTGCACCAGGAAGTGCAGCGCCAGCGAGCACGCGTGGAACGTGTGCCCGCACGGGAGGTGCGCCGTGTTCGCGAAGGCGCCCTGCGCCGCGGGCCGGTCGTGGATGTTCGACACCCCGCCTGGCGCGCCGCAGGTCTCACGCGGCCAGGCCTGCGGCAGGTCGTCGAGTTCCACCAGGTGTGTCGGCTCCTGCATGATCCCGCACTCGTGCGTCGTCGACGCCGAGAACGTGCACTCCACCCGGTAACTCTCGTCCTTGCTCCACAGCTCCTGCGCCCACTCCGCCGCGAGCGCCGCGTCGTGCACGCGCCGCACCTTCGAGCTCTTCGGGCGCTTCTCGCCGCCCGGCGCCCCGCTCCCCCCCGCAAACACGGCGTCCGCGGCCGCTTGCGCTGGCGCCGCCTCTCCTTCAGACATGTAAAGAGCCGTCTTATATGCAGAAAGACAGGTGTGAAAAGGATGACGATGACATCTTCCAGACATCTTCCAGAACGACGCGCGCAAGCGCAGCGCTCAGCCGTCCCCTGCGCACGTGCCTTCAGCACACGTGCCGTTGCCCTGCATCAGGTCGAGCAGGGCCGCGCACTTGTGGCGGCTGTAGTCACTCAGCGCCCCGTACATGCACAGCGGCTGCACCCAGGAAGCCACGAGCGCCCTCGCGCTGTTGAGAGAAGACTGCCAGCCGGCAGGGACGTAGGCCACCTTTCCAGCGTCCTCGAACCCGGAGAGGATCAGCTGCTCAATGCACCACGCACACGACAGGCAGAAGACCAAAGAGAAAAAGGTCAGCTGCCGCTCCGAGTGGAACAGCAGCCGGTACGTCAGGAAGCCCAGAGTCGCAAGGAAAATCCGGGGTTCAGTCATGAGCACACTACCCTTATATTCAACAACCTCCACATTCCAAAAGTTTCATTCCAAAGTTTCATTCCAAAAGCTTCATTCCAAAAGTTCCAAAAAGTTTCATGCCCGCACAGCCTGTGATATTAAAGAAGACTAAAAATATGTCGCGCACAACGGAGGCATGCACGAGCGCCACTATGGCCTCCGAAATATCAAGCAAAATGAGCTTTCTCCAAACCAAAGGTCTCTCGCAGCACTACGTGGACTTCAGTCTACAGCGCCTCGGGCGCCAACCAAAACTACCGGACAAAGACCCTCAGTACATTCAAACTGCCCTCAACAACTACATGGACTTTCACAATCAACTGGGTGTGCGCATTCCCATACACGCGAGGAACTCAAGTGCGACGCTATCAAGCGAGTACGCGAAGTTGAAGCAAAGTACATGAAATGGGCACTGTTTAAGACAAATATTTTTTGTATTATTCGTTTTTAATGGACACCGAATTCGAGTCGTGAATATTTAAGTGTGCTTTGTTCATGTCTCATGGATTGTCTGATTTGAGTCCTGTTGATGAAGGACTACCACAAAGACATGGTTTCGGTGGCTATTCAGGTCTATCTTTTTTGGATGATCACGATCGGCCGATAATTCAGGATGAGGATCATTATGATATAAGTGGAGAAGATGTTGATTCATCTACTTTAATCCGTACTTTATATCATTTAGTTAACATGCTTGAATACAACATGGAACATGAAGGTATTTCATCTAAACCCCACAAAATCCCAACACATGCACCAGAGAAACCTGGAAAAAGGAAATACGTATTGAAACATGGAGAAAAGACACTAGAGAAGATTCCATTGCTGCAAACAAAAGCGATGGCAGGCTTCGTGAACGACCCCTTGGTGCCACACGCGTACTTGGTCAAGACTGCATAGTCCTCACGAATCACTCAGCGTTCCGAGATCCAGGGCATAGTGCTTTACGACGTCCTCGTACCGCGCGAATTCGACGTCCGTGGAGTCGACGCCGCTGGCCGGAGCCGCCATGATCATGCTGGCGCGCGTGTGCGACGCGGCCTGCTGCATCACGAGGTGCGTCCGCGGGACGCTCCCCATGGGCTCAAAGCGCAGGTCGCGGGAGCACGTGGGGTAGTTCTCGACGAAGAAGAGGCGGAAGTGCTCGCCGAAGATGCGGTACGCGCCCTCGACCCACGCGGCGCCCTCGCGGTCCGCGGGGGCGCTACAGTGCCGCTGCATCGCCTCCTGCAGCTCGCGCAGCCGCGCCATTTTGTCGCGCGCTATCTGCTCCGGCGCGCGATGCATGCCCTTGAGTTTCTGGACCACGATCGCCTGTTTGAGCAGGTCAAAAGAGGACGCCGTCGCTCCCTCGCCGTCCGTGCCCTGCAGGACCATCAAGGGCAGCGGGGGGAACGGCAGCGCCGTGATGACCATGCTCGCGAGCGCGTCCATCTCCCGGATGCTGACGAGCCGCGCGAGGTCGCAGCCGCCGGCGTACGCCTGTGGGGGGTCTGAGTCTTCTGCTTGTGCTTGCTTATGTGCATCGGAACAAACGATGGGCCAATCCATGTTTGATTAGGCGCGAGCACGCTGAATCAGGGCGTATCTTATTTTCTTAGTTTGTGTATTAAAGACTTTGTTCTTCATGGCTTCTACAGTTTTACACACAATACAGGAGTATCCGTCTCTTGGAGCGAAGCCTGTGGATCCTAAACGAGATGCTAGGAACAACCTAAGTTCTTCAAATCCCCCACAATCAACAGCCAAAACATCATTTTCAAGGAGAAATGGACAGCAAAACAAAGGCCCGAATTTGTATGGACAGAGAGTAAATGGTCCACAACAGGGAAAACCCTATAGGTCGGGATATGGTAAGAGACTCAATATCCAAAGAGAAAGAACTCCACAGGTGAAACCCAACCCAATGAATGCAACTCAGACTCAGAGAGACGAAAACCCCGAGAATAACGATACCAGCTTTTTACAATGGACAGTCTCAGCATATAAAGAAATATTGCGTGATAATTGTCATTTATTGAATGTGTCATCTAAGTTCAGACCTCCTGTAATAATGAAGTTTGACGCTAATGTTCCTCTCGAAGATAACAAAGATCATGGTATAATAGATATATTGGATGAATGGAATTCAGAATATGAACATGCACAAAAAATGTTAAATATTTGCAGATCTCAATTGCGATTATGGTTGATGAAACAGTATGTTATTAAAAACAGCGATAATCAAGATGTCCTTCAGCATTACAATTTAGATTTTAAAAACTTTAAGACTATTTCAGAACAAAGAGAGAAGTCTTTCATAAATCCTGTCAAATGGTTTAAGAAAAAGACTGAAGATCAGAGTTCGCTAACGTATGCTCCCATGAAGTTCTATATCATGAGCATTTATTCTGAGGAACGAGAGTTTCTAAAAAATATTATTCAAAAATTTATTGAATTGGTTGAAGAGAATTTAAAAAGCGATGATGGGGATGATGACGAGATTGCAAAATTAAATTTACTAAAATTCAATTTTGACAAATCCGATGTACTAAAATGGACTGAATTTTACAAGAACATGAAACCGAGACAAAATAGAACACAATCTACAAGCCAAGATTGGCCTAAATTACCAGCAGAGTGTTATTTTCAAAATTCAAAACCCCCAGATGAACACATCATGATTAATGGTACTTTAACATTAGAAGAATCAAAAAGAAACGAAGTTCTAGATATGTTTAAAGTTTTCAAGTCTAAATACAATACATGGGTTGATACAGTTGACATTGAAAAAAATAGAAGCAAGTATCGTCAGAGTGAAAACGCACTGCGCATATGGTTCCATACGCGTGCTTGGAATGCTTTTCGTAAAGCAATTCAGAGTAATCTGATAAAACAAAAGGATAGAGATGACTACATGAAAAAAAACAGAATCGAATCCGGAGAAAACAAATATCTTGTTCTCGGTTCGACGATGGCGCTCGCGCTTCCTACCGCGTCGCGGCCAAGCTACCTGGTCTCGTTCGAGCGTTCGTAGACGAGCACACAACGCGCTTTGCATGCCGCGCGCGTGTTCCGTGATTTGTGATCTTTTATGATCTTTTATGATCTTTTATGATCTTTTACGACATTTTACAATATTTAATGATCTTTTACGATCTTTTGTGATCATCACCATCTGAATAAACTGTGTGTACCTTGCGGCACTCGAGAACCCGCAATTGTCTATAAACGTTCGGTGTGGCATGAGCGCGCGTCCGACAATGCGCGCGCGGCTCGCGCTTGCGCTCGCGCTCCTGCTGCGCGCGGGCGCCGAGCCCGGCGCCGCGCCCGGCGCCGCGCCCGGCGCCGAGCCCGACTTCGAGCCGCTGCACTGCATCGCCTGCGACGCGGGGTTCTTCCGCGCACAGGCGACGAAAGCGTGCACGGCGTGCCCCGCGGGCTCGAGCACCTTCCACTACTCGAACGCGAGCAGCGCGCTGGACTGCCTGTGCGAGCCCGGGTTCGAGAACGCGACGCAGGCGTGCGAAATGTGCGCGCACGCGTTTTTCAAGGGCAGTCTCGCGAACCGCTCGTGCACGGCGTGTCACCCGGACTCGCAGGCGGCGGCGCCGGGCGCGACGCTGCGCGCCCAGTGCCTGTGCCGCGCGGGCTTCTTCTTCGAGCTCGACGGCGACGGCGAGAAGAGCTGCCGGGCGTGCGCGGCGGGCACGTACAAGGGGGAGCTGGCCGACGCCGCGTGCACGCAGTGTCCGGAGAACCACTTCTGCCCCGCGAACGCGGTTGCGCCGGAGCAGTGTCCGCCGCACAGCCTCTCGGCGCCGGGGAGCGGGCGCGTGGAGGACTGCCTCTGCGTCGAGGGCTTCTTCTTCGCGTACGCGGCGGGCGCGCCTGCAAACGCAGCGGGCGGCGTGGCCGCGGGCTACGCCTGCCGCGCGTGCGCGCCGGGGAGCTACACGGACCGCGCCGGGCAGCCCGCGTGCACGGCGTGTCCGGCGGACACCTACAACCCCGCGCCGACGGGCGCGTCGCTCACGGCCTGCCTGGCGTGCCCCGCGAACGCGGCGAGTCCGCAGAACTCCTCGCTGCTGACGCAGTGCCTGTGCAACCTGGGCTACGCCGGGGAGCCTGGCCAGAGCTGCACGCCGTGCGCGCCCGGGCAGTACCGCGAAAACGGCGCCGTGTATATATGCGAGGCATGTCCACCAAATACTTTCTCTGTTCGCGTGGCCGCTGACTCGGCTGGGACTTGTCTCGCCTGCCACGCCAACACCTCCAGCGGAGCCGGATCTGGAAGCCAACGCGAGTGCGTGTGCAACCCCGGGCTCTACGCCGACGCCGAGCTCTCGTGCGCCGCCTGCGCCGGGGGCACCTACGCTCCAGATTTCAATTCCTCTGCATGCACCCCCTGCGAGCCCGGCAAGTTCTCTGCAGCCGTGGGCGCCGCCGCCCCCGAGACATGCGTCGTGTGCGCCGCCGGCACGTTCGCCACCGCGCCTGGGATGACGGCGTGCGTCGCGTGCCCGGCGAGCACGTGGCAGAACGCGTCGGTCCCCGCGCAGCGCGCGCAGACGTGCGCGGCGTGCCCCGCGCACTCGAGCCACGCGCGCCTCGGCGAGACCGACGTCTTCGCGTGCGAGTGCGCGGCGGGCTACTGGAAGCGCGGCGTGCCCCCGGCGTTCGAGTGCAGCGAGTGCCTCCCCGGGCACTTCTGCCCGGGCGGCGACCGGCTCGTCCCGTGCGCCTTCAACACCTTCGCGACCGGCGGGCTCGTCACCGAGTGCACGCCGTGCGCGCCGCTCAGCAGGGCCACCGCGAACGCGTCGCTGACGGGCCCCGAGCAGTGCCAGTGCCTCCCCGGCACGGAGGGCGCTTTCCACGACGCCTGCGCGGCGTGCGCGCCCGGGCTCTTCCAGCCGCGCGACCTCGCGCACGGCGGCGCGGAGGCGCAGCCCGCGGAGCTCGCGCTGCAGCCCGAGAGCGGCGCGGCGGTCGGTGCGCCCGCGGCTCTCGCGACGACGTGCGCGCCGTGTCCGCGGCACACGTTCCAGAACGCGAGCGGCGCGAGCGCGTGTGTCGCGTGCCCCGCCAATAGCAGCACGGAGCTCGCCGCGAGCGCCGACGCCACCGCCTGCCACTGCGACCCGGGCTTCTTCGGCGTGAGCGGCCAGGCGTGCGCGCTCTGCCTCGCCAACAACTTCTGCCCAGGGGCGACCGTCATGGACCCGTGCCGCGCGCACGCGAGCGCCCCGGCGGGCGCGGACGCGCAGGAAGACTGCAAGTGCAACCCCGGCTTCGTCGCTCCGGCGCCCGCCGCGCCGTGCGCACTGTGCCCGCCCTCGTCCTACTGCCCGGGAGACCTTGCCGTGCTCGCGTGCGCGGGCGCGTCCTCGAGCCCCCCGGGCGCGCACGCCATCAGCGCGTGCGTGTGCGACGCGGGGCACTGGCGCGGCTGCATCCAGGACGCCGCAGGGCAGTACCTCGACAACGCGCTGCTCCCGTGCGCGATCGACTACTCGATCGCGTGCTTCGTGTGCGAGGCCAACGACATCTGCTACAACGAGACGCTGAAGCAGTGCCCGGAGCACAGCACCGCGCCCGCGGGCAGCGACGAAGACCGCGACTGCGTGTGCGACCCCGGCTTCTTCGGCCTCTACGGCGCGGACAACGACGCGTGAGCGCGCCGCGCGCAGCGCCCGCCGCGCGCAGCGCCCGCCGCGCGCCGCGCCTCTGATGATGATCCTTCTTTGGCTCTCCTCATCGACTGCGCTCCTCGAGCTCGAGCTCGCAGAACGCGCGCTTCGCCCCGCCGAGCGCGCGCGTGACCGGCTCGTGCGGGTTGATGTCCACGCTGCCCTGCACGTAGAGCAGGTGGTACCCCGGCAGGAAGGCCTCGATCGCGGCGACCAGTCCCCGCTGCGCCGCCACCGCGTCGCCCCCGCCGTCGTGCACGAGCGACGGGAAGCGGCAGCGCGCGCCGCCTGCGGCCCCGCCCGCGGCCCCGTCGCCGCCGTGGTCCAGGAACTTCTGCAGCACCAGGCGCTTCCACTGCCGGTACTCGGTCGTCAGCAGCGCCTGGCAGGGCTGCCCGTCTGTCGTGTGGTAGAGCTGCCGCAGCTTGCGCTCGACGAAGTCCAGGTCTTCCCCGCGCACGACGGCGATCCGCCAGAACCGCGCGGACGGCGCCGACGCCGCCGCGTGCGCCGCGTGCGCCGCGTGCGCCGCGTGCGCCGCCTCGACCGGCGCGTCCTCGAGCGCGTCCCCGGCGCACCAGGGCATCGGCACGCACATCGGCATGCACTCGCGCCACATTTATACAAATTACATAAACGCCGAAATACACAGCGGACCGCCTCCTGTGTCTCTAGATCATCGTCACGCACGGGAATATCTATATCTCGATCAGCGACTCGTACGGCGTCTGCGACTCCTCCTCGCAGCTGCGCAGTCTCGCCGTCTCGGCGCTCTGCTCCTTGAACGCGTTGATCTGTCTCAGAATCTCCTTCCCGTACCTGTCCGCCAGGTCGTTGTGCCCGCCGCCCTTGACGACGTAGATCTCGGGCATGCACCACTGATGGCATTTTTGGTACAGCGCCTGCGCGTTTTCGAGCGGGACGTCCTTGTCGCTGTCTCCGTGAATGATGAGCACCATGCACTGCACGTCCCCCATGCGCAGGATGTTGCCGCCGAAGACGCTGTCGAGTGAGCTCAGAATCGACGCCGGGATGTACGCACACGGCAGCATGCAGCGCGCGCCGCTGGCCAGCGCGGAGATCAAGATCAGCCCGCCGAGCCCGGCGTTCATGCGCTGCGAGGCGAGGTACACCGCGGGGATGCTGCCCAGGCTCCGCCCGACGACCGTGATCGTGTGCATTTTGTGCCCGAGCGTGTTGCACGCGTAGTACAGCGCCGCGTCCGCAACCTCGCACATGTTCTTCTCGGTCGGCTCTTTATCGCGAGCGCTTTTGCCGTAGCCGACGTACTCGACGCCCAGCACGTTCTGGTCCGTGTTCGTCGCCAGCCACGCCAGGTAGAGGTTGCAGCTGTGCAGGTCCTCGGCGTTTCCGTGGAAGTAGAGCACGAGGCGCCTGATGTTTTCGTTGTAGACCAGGAGGTTCGTCCGGTTGTCCGGGCTGTAGAGCCTCAAGTGGATCCGGTCGCTGCTGATGGTCTTCACGTACGCGTCGCAATCGTCGTCCTTCTTGGTCTTCGGGCGCTCGGGCGGCACCCAGATTTTCTGCCGCATCACAAATTCGACCCCAAACATGCGCGCGCGCCTGCTTTATAGACAAAGTGTTTGCGCCGATGTTTGCGGGCCCGCGCGCCTGCGCGCCACTTCCGCCGCCCGTCGAGGCACGAATCCGGGCACGAATCCGGGCAAATCCGGGCACGAATCCGGGCAAATCCGGGCACGAATCCGGGCAAATCCGGGCACTCGGCACGGATCCGACACGGACCGCTTTCGAAGATGGAGCCCGCTCAAACCACGCCACGTGTGCCGATAATCTTTAAACCAATCTCTAAAACCAATCTCTAAAACCAATCTCTAAACCCAATCTCTAAAACCAATCTCGAAATCGTATCGAGAATTTCAGCCAGAGCAGACTCCCGCGCATGCCCCTCCGCACACCGGCCCGCGCCCGGGCTCGACCGGCCTCAATGCATCATGCGACGAGGACGTCATTCTTCAGCGAGCTGCCCGAGGAGCTCGTGCTGCGTGTCTTCAGCTTCCTCTCGGTTGCCGAGCTCCGGAACGTGTGCGTGAACCGCAAGTTCCGGCGCCTCTTCCACGAGCCCTTGCTGTGGAAGACGCGCGTGGACGCGCTCCTCGCACTCTGCACGCTCAACGCGCGCCTGTTGGTCCAGAAGTCTCTGCGCGACGGCTCCCATCTCTGGAGCTCGCAGCTGCGCCACGACTTCTTGTGGCACTCGCGGCTCGCGCAGCTGCCGCCGGCCGACGCCCTCGTCTTTGAGCAGTACAAAAGCGCGCGAGTCTACGAGAACACGTACAGGCTCATGGCCCAGTTTGAGATGGTCAGCACGAGACAAAACACGAGCGGGGTGCAGAAGCTGTCAACGATTCCCTTTATTCAAACTATAAAGAACTTGCGCACTGGGGAGCGGATAAACGTCTTCCGGGTCAGTTTGCTTCCGGACAAGTACTTCATCGCGCTGTGCACGTGGAAGTACGGGCTGTACGACATCGTCCTCAACGGCACGACCATGAACACGTTCTGCTTCCTGCGCCTCGGGGACGTCTTGAAAATGGTCCGCAAGAAGAGCGGAAAGACCCGCGAGTTCTCGCTCCAGCTCGCCGTCGAGAGCGACATTCTCGACTCCGCTTTTTTCTAGGACCGGGCACGCCGGAGCCGCGGGCGCGCCCTTACTCGCGCGCTGACTCGCGCGCTGACTCGCGCCCTTACTCGCGCGCTGACTCGCGCCCTTACTCGTCGCCCGAGTACATCACGATCGGCATGAGATTCGTGATGCCGTTGTTGTAGGAGAAGCCGAGCTTCTCCAGCTCCGCGATGAAGCTCGAGTCCGGAAACATAAAGCCCGTGTATAAAGCATTTTGCTCCGCGTAGAGACACACCGTCGATTTCTTGACGTCCACGCGCGACGAGCGCGAAAAGCTCACCTGCGACTGCGCCTTCTTGCACGCGTGCAGCGCGTGGTAGCACACCGTCTTCGTCGGGAACGCGTAGCAGTCCCTCGTCGCGCTGAAGTCCGAGCCGAAGATCTTGTACGAGCTCGTGTCCCGCGCCCCGTGGAAGATCCAGAACCCCTCGCTCGAGAAGCAGTCGAAAATGACACCCGATGCCGCCCTCTGCACGAGCGCCGCGTTGTTGGTCATCAGGAACTGGTTGGTCGCCGGGTTGATGCTCATGTCGTTGTACACCGTGTAGTGCGTCGGGATGAGCATCGAGACCCTGCTGCCCACCGCCTCCGAGTCCGCGACAATCGCGTTTGAGGAGAGCCCCAGCGCAGTCATGATGCGCCACGCCACCCGGTTGAGCCAGCGCAGCGTCGTCTGCCGCAGCCACACCACCTCCCCGCACTCCATGAACTGCGCGATCGTGATGTCGTCGCGCGCGTCCAGCCACAGCTTGTGGAGCTCCTCGCTGGCGTGCCGGCAGTTCCCAGACACCACGATGAAGACCTTGTGCTCGCGCTCGTTCTGTGCGTTCGTGCGCATGAAGCAGTGGTAGATGCCCATCTTCAGCGGGAGTCCGTCGTTCCACACACGCTGGTCGCGCACGTTGGTCGAGCTTGTCCAGTCGTGCATGCACTCGAAGTTGAGGTGATGCTCGCAGGCGTCCAGCTCCTCGACCAGGCTGCTGAGGCGCTCCTGCGTCGTCGCCAGGCTGTTCACGATCGAGATGTACCCCTTGCTGTGCCGGCCCGAGACGCACTCGTAGATCGCAGTCGTCCCGAAGCTGTTCTTGCCCATCGGGATCACGCTCACCTTCTCCGAGCCCGAGCTCTTGAAGCAGAACCCGCTGATCTCCCCGGTCTCGGTCAGCATGTGGTTAGGCATCAGCTGGATGCAGGTTGCGGAAGACGTCGACACGCAGCTGTCGCAGGCCTCGCGCTCCTGCCGCGTGAGCGGCGTGAAGCAAAAGCGCTCGTCCACGACACCCGCAGGCGGCCCCGCAGGCGGCCCCGCAGGCTTCCCTGCGGCCATCTGCGCTGCGGCCATCTGCGCCGCGGCCATCTGCGCCGCCATCTGCGCCGCCATCTGCGCCGCCGCCGTCTGCGCCGCCGCCGTCTGCGCCATGCCGCGACGCTCTAAAGTACAAATTGCTCGCTCTCTTCGCTTTTCAGACTACTTCCGAACGGGCGCTGTGCAGGGTCACTTGGCACAGGCCTCACAGACAGCCTGACATGCATGACATATACTCTCCGGGTGTAAGAGATTGCCACAAGCGTTACAGAGGGCGTCCGGACTCAAGCCCACATATGTGCAGGTGCCCGTGCAACTTTGGCACAGCGATTGTCCATTTCTGTCGGGCCTTATGCAATTCTCAGACTGTGTACAGCAGCAGCACAGCCATGATTCTGTCGGCCTCTTAACAGACACCCTATCATGAGGAGTGGTCGCCACGGGTTCAAACAAATGTCTGCTCTCGATCTTGAGCTGCGCCGGCAAAACTGGCAAAACCGCGCTCGCCATGTCAAGCGCGTGTAATATACCCGTCTAAAAAGAATGAGTCGAAAATGAGTAACGTTTTTTAAAAAAAAAGATTGAGACTGAAACGACGAGCATGCGTTTACTGGCAACATGTCGAAGCGAGCGCGGTGCGAAGCGCCGGGCGCGAGCGCCGGCGCGAGCGCCGGCGCCAGCGCCTGTGCCAGCGCCTGCGACAGCGCCTGCGACAGCGAGGACCTCAGCGACGGCGACCTCAGCGACGGCGACCTCGAGGCCGAGGACGCGCCTGACGCAAGCCACACCCACACCCCAGCAGTCGCCGACGACCTCAGCGACGGCGACCTCCCGACCGAGGACGCGCCCGACGCGAGCCAGGCCCGCGACGCCGAAGACGCCGAAGACGCCGACGAGGAGTGGACGAAGCACTTCTTCGACGAGGAGAACATCGCGCACTCCCTGCAGTCGCTGCTGCGGAACGGGGGCCACGCCATCGACGACCTCTGCAAGCTCTGCATCGACGCCAGCGCCAGCGACATAGTCGCGGCGCTCACCCCGGAGGGGCTCATGCCCTTCTCCAACAACTACGGCTACGTCTTCAAGTACGAGCACATGACCAAGAGCCAGATCCGCGCGCTCGTCAAGGTCATCGACTCCATGGCCGCCCAGAACCGCATGATGCGCTGCGTGCACGAGAACAACTTCTACGTCGTCCCCCTCAACAAGAACTTCGTCAAGATCCGGGACGAGGTCCTCCTCTTCGGCGCCGCCTCCTACATCTGCAGTGAGCTCTGGCACACGTACGCGCGCCCGGACGGCTCCGTCGTCTCCGAGCGCATCCCCGACGGCGAGCGCGAGCGCGTCATCAACGCCGCCATCTTCCGCATCGTCAACTCGTGCGCCATGAAGCGCGGCGCCCTCAGCGAGTGCATGCAGATGCTCCACGCGCGCGGCATCCGCATCTGAGCGCGATGTCGACGCCGCGCGCTCGTGGAGCTCGTGCCAAACTTCGCTGCTCGCGAGCGTCGACGGGGCGCGGCGCGGCGCGCAGAGGCGGCGCGCGGCATAGGCGCGGGCGCCGAGTCAGCTTTATGTTATGAATTTATTACTTAAAGCTTACGCGGCAAATCTAGGGCGACCGGCCCAGAAGGGGTCCGGCCCTTTGCCCGGGTTCCACGCGCGCTCGCGGGAATTCGTAGCAGATCTCGTGGGCTCGGAATCTTGGCAGCAGCCCTTGATACACATCAAGAGCCCGTACAAGAGGAAGCACATGAACATGTAGTAGAATTCGATGAACATTGTGTACTGTACACGAGCACCTTATATATAAAATCCTCTTCTACTCGAACCCCGGCGTGCACACGCACGCCGCGCTGCTGTTCTGCCCGCGCGCCGTCGTGTTCTGCCCCGCCGCGCACGCGAAGCACGCCGTCGCCCCGAAGTTGTGCTGGTACGTCCCGTAGCCGCACGGCCCGCACAACCCCCCGGCCTCGAACGCCCCCGGCGCGCACGGCAGGCACGCGTAGCCCTGCAGGCAGTACCCCTCCACAAAGTCCTCCAGCCGCACCGCCGCGCGGTCCGCCGCGTACAGCGCGAAGAGCGCCTGCACGCGCCCGAAGTCGTTCTCGAAGCCGCGCCCCGCCCCGCACAGCGCCCCCGCGCCTTCTTCCCCCGCCGCCGCCGCCCCC
>Ga0209107_10001495_pt1 | contig 13111 bp, 10 predicted proteins | sample LakErihyJuly2011_2_FD_187460 | JGI IMG/M metagenome (GOLD analysis project Ga0209107, IMG submission 187460) | Freshwater microbial communities from dead zone in Lake Erie, Canada - CCB hypolimnion July 2011 (SPAdes) (version 2) | ecosystem: Environmental > Aquatic > Freshwater > Lentic >... | reverse complement strand
CATCAAATCTTACAATCCTGATTGCAAAGTAATCATGATGTCAATTAGTGATGAAAGTGATTTGCACAATTGTCTTTCTTCAAACGCAAATGGATTCTTAATAAAAGACTTTAAAGAAAAGGAATTGGAATTCGCAATCTATAAAGTATCTATCAACGAATACTATGTAGATTCAAACTTGGTTCTTCGCTTATTAAGAAAAACACCAAGTAACAAAAAAATGGAAACCAGCACTTTGAGTGAATTTGAACTAACGCTGCTACAATACATCTCAGACGAAATGACTGAAGTTGACTTGGTTGAAAAGCTTAAAATACCAAGAGGTAAATTATATTACTACAAGAGGAAACTTTGCCGCAAATTGGACGTTAAAAACTCTGCTGGTCTTATTAAGAAAGCAGTGTCTTTAAAACTAGTTAGTTAATAAACAATTAAAAATAAATCAACTTACTCACTATGAATCAATTGCAATTATTTGATTCATAGTGGGTATTTTTTTTACGCCTAAGCACAATTTTATTAAAAACATAAGGTGATTTTTAGATAGAATTTGTAAATTTGTAGGATATCCAAGCAAAATATATTAATTTTCAAGGATATAATTAAGGTAATTACAAAATCTACTAACTAAAAAAAATGAGCACAGACTACAAAAAAAAATGTATTATTGTTGATGACGATCTGCAAAACATTGCCATTCTGGAGCATATATGCAACGAGTTTTTTAGCCATGAGATTGAAATCATAAATACCTTTAGCATTGCGACAGAAGCCCTAAAATTTATTAATTCTGAAAAGATTGATATCATTTTTTTAGACATCGAAATGCCTGTATTAAGTGGTTTTGAATTAATTAGCGCTATTCCCGACCAATCAAAAGCTAAAATCATTATTGTCAGTGCACACGAAAAATATGCACTCAAAGCTTTCCGCTATCCCGTTTTTGATTTCCTTAAAAAACCAGTAAGTATTGCTGATATTAGGGAATGTTTAAATAAAATCGAAAAACAAACAAGTTCAAATAATCATCATGAGATTTCAGACAATATACTTGTTGTCAATAGACAAGATAAAACTATTTTTATAGATATCACACAAATCCTCAGAATGGAAGCGGCAGGTTCTTACACTGATATTTATTTGGAAGATGGCACCAAAATTAATTCAACCAAAAAAATGAATTATTATGAGACCATATTGAGTAAGCATCCATTTTACAAATTGCATAGAAGTCATTTCGTTAATCTGAATAAAATTCGTGAAATCATCAAAAACGAAGGTGATGGAATGGTTGTTATGCAAGATGGGAGCAAAATTGAAATTTCAAGAGCAAAAAAAGACGAATTCTTGCGATCAATTATCAAAGACAAGAAGCTTTAATTTATCTATTTTCAGATTTTTATTTTGCGCATAGAAAAGCGCGTCGTTCAAAATGAGGAACACCAAAAAAACCGGTAATTCGGCGGATAATCAAAAAATTATTTCTGAAGCACTTTTATCAGCGGAAAATCAAATTATTGATCAAACCAATGAAGGCAAAGAAAATTTAAACGAAGTATTGTATACATCGATGACTTAAAGAAAACCCATTTAAGTTAGAAATCTAAAGTGGAATAAAAGAGAAATTCTTCACCACGATTTCATGCTCCAGCCCATTATTAGGCGCCGCTCCATTCAACAACCAGAAATTGAAACGGACATTGGTTGAATCGCTTGGCGCTGGCACAACGATGGGATTAGAGACTCGAGAGCCTTCAATTTTAGTTCTTGTAATATTGGTGTTATCAAATTTCCAAGAAGCTGTTTTGTTGGCCCCTGGATATACTTCTCCTTCATAGCTCTCCCAGCTAACGGCTTCTGGAGTCCATTTCATCATATAAGTCATAGATTTGCTAATAAAACGCCTAGCCATTTTGGGTTTGTATGTGCGTTCAGGATATGGGGCTGGGTTGCTAAACCAAACTGGCTGAGCACTGAAAGTCACCATAGAAGTGTCTCCCGCAACATTCCACTTGGAAAATTCCACATCAATTTCGCTATTTCCTTGGGTTTGAAAACTGTAATCATCCCAAGTAAAAAAGCCAAACACTACCCTTTCGTCAAAATTTCTTATATCGGTTTCACAAGTGAAAATATAAGTCCCATATTTAAATTCTTTGACACTAATTATTTCACTGCAATACCAAAACCCATTTCTCTTGGTAATCTTCAAATGCAAGCGACCAATGCTGTCTACGAAAGCATTTTCTTTAGTCCCTAAAAAGCGATTAGGTCCCGGGCCTACTGGCGCTGGTCTGTCTTTGTAGTCCCAGTAATAACCAGAAAAATAAACTGCTCCCGTTTTCTCTACTATTTTTAATTCAGGTGGTGGCGATTGCTTGCATGCAGTGATGAAAAACAACAATACCATACAACTCAATCCTATATTTTTAATTGACATAAATGCGTTTTTTTTGATTGTTAATGATTAGATCAAAGTGCCCTTTTTCTGTTACTTCCTGAAGCGCTTTATTGACAAACGACAAATCTTTTTTATGGACAGCAAAAACGACAGTTTTGGTTTCATTTGGCTGTAAAGATATTTTCGAAAAGGACATTAATTTTTTGACAGAAGGGGTAATACTCGCAACCAAATCACTGTAATACAATTGCACAACCTCTTGTCCCGTCCTGTCTCCAATATTTTTTACATTCACCTTTAGAACCACAGAATCAAAATTATTTAATGTGTCTTTGCTCATGCTAAAATCCGAAAATTCAAATTGGGTATAACTCAACCCAAATCCAAAATCAAACTGCGGCTTATAAGCATTCTCTGAAAAATCAACATCTAAATCCTCAGAATGTTTGCGGTCGTAATGAATAAAAGAATTTTGACTTGATGGATACGTAAATGGCAATTTTCCACTTGGGTTCTTAACGCCAAACAGACAATCAGAAATGGCTCTTCCGCCTTCATCGCCTGGCAAGTATGTGTACAAGATTGCATCGACAATCCCTTCTATTTCATTAAGCAATCTTGGACGGTTAAAACAGCACACCAAGACAATTGGCTTGTTTAACTCTTTCAAACGTTTGACCAAAGTCTTTTGAGCAACGCTTAAATCCAAATTGTCAATATTACCGGGTATTTCTGTGCAAGGTGTTTCGCCCAAACAAACAACTATTTTGTCGGCCAACTTAGCCGCTTGCACACAAGCCTCAATGTCTTTTAAACTATCAATTTCACTTCCCAATACATAGGAGATATTACTTGCATTCTGCAAGTTCATGGCTTCGAATATAGTGAGCTTACCTTTGGTGTTAAATCTAGCATCAATACCCTGCCAAGTATGGGTCCATGCGCCATTTAATAAATTCATACTGTTTGCAGAAGGCCCACAAACAAGAATCTTTTCATTTGAAGCATTTATTGGCAATACATTGTTTACATTTTTTAACAAAGTCATGCTTTCTACAGCCAAGTTGTAACTGTGTTGAACGTGCTCTATTGACCCAAACAATGGATATAAATCTTTGGTAATCTTTCTGAATTGGAACAATCCCATCTCATTTTTCAAAACCAAAATCCGCCTAACAGATTCATCGATACGTGACATAGGAATAGAACCTTCCTTTATCAATTCTACCAAGAGCTCGGTGAATTCAAAATCATTGGGCGTCATGCTCATGTCAACACCAGCCATAATGGCCATTTTTACGGCTTCTTTTTTACTTGATGCGACTCTATGCACATTCACCAATTTGTATACATCTTCCCAATCTGTTACAGCAACACCTTTAAAGCCTAATTCATCTCTTAACAAACGTGTTAAAATATCGTAATTTACATGAACAGGTGAGCCATTTATTTCACCTGAATTGATCATCACCGTTTTCGCGCCCTGGTTGATTGCTTCTCTGAAAGTAGGCAAGAAATATTCTCTTAATTCACGGTCGGATATCCAAGCTGGCGTGCGGTCCTTGCCACTCAGCGGCATGCTGTATCCTAGAAAGTGCTTCATGCATGCAGCCACTTGATAGGGGCTGCTAACTCCATCATTCTGTATCCCTTGAATAGCCACTTTTGACATTTGCTTTGCAAGGTAAACATCTTCACCAAAGGTTTCAAAGAAACGAGACCATAATGGCATTCTACCTAAGTCCAAAACCGGCGAAAAATTCCAAGGAATTCCGCTTGCTCTGGTTTCATAAGCTGTAATTTGATACATCTTTTTTACCAAACCCGGATTCCAAGTTGCTGCTTGTCCAATCTGCTGCGGAAACAAGGTTGCACCCATGGTGTAATTGGCTCCGTGTATGGCATCAATGCCATAAATTATTGGAATATTTAAATGGCTGTATTTTTTATTTTGTTCATAAATGGTGTTGATGATTTTATGCCAACTTTCAATTGAAATGGTGCCACTTCCACAACCAACATTTAATATCGAACCAATATGGTGTTTAACAATGGCTGTTTTTAATTTCTCTAAATTTAATGCTTGTGGTTGGGCCAAATTGCAAATTCCACCTTCAGCAATAACACCCAAATCAATTTGGGTCATCTGACCAGCCTTCTCTTCAGGACTCATGATAGAAATTAGTGAATCAATCTGTTTATTTGATAAAAATCTTTGGGATAAACAAACCCAGGGTAACGAAACCAATAAACTAAGAACGAATAACTTTCTCATCTTCAAGTTTAATAAATTTAATTTCGTCTAAATATATATTTCCATCGCCTTCCAATTGAATAATAAATTGCTTTACCCTTTCCAAATCAAAATCCTTGGCTTCAAAAGGAAATTTAGACAAAGGAATTAAAACGCTTGTCCATGTTGAATCGGTAAAAACACCCGAGGCCAAGGCATAATTAAAACCATAGTAACACTGAACGCCCGAATAATCTTCAAACGCAAATGCTACCGGCAAATTTTTAAAAGAACCCTTTACCGACTTTACTTTGAATTGAACCGCTGAATTGTCTTTTAGGTCAGAAATATCTTTAGACATCCAATTGTTCCAGCCAAAGCCAATGCCTATCCACTTGCAATTACCGGCAATTTTATCCCAGCTCACTTTCAAACCTGCATCGCCCGAAAAAACATTAAGTTTTTCTGTTGCCATTTGAACGCATTGCAATTCAGGGGAAACCCAAACGCTTTTATCATAATCGTTGTTGAAAATATAAACCGCTTTAAAGCCATCAATTTCATTGCTATCAACAAACGCAACTTCATTATACAATGACTTAGTCTGAACTTGAACAAAGCCATTACAAGCCCCTAAAAGCAGCAAGAGAGCAAAGAATGAATATAACTTTAAATTATTTCTCACGGCTCAAGTGGCTTGTTGTTTGAGAACATGATATAATCCAATTTGGTACTTGCAAATCCATTGTTTGGATTGGCCAAATGGAGCATAGAAATCTTACTTAATTTATTTGGATTGTGCAATCCATTTCCCTTAGGTGTTGAAGGCGAGCCATTAACCAAAGTAAAGATGTCAGAATATTTCATTGAAATCAACTTCCAACCTTCCCAATCTACCGTCACTTGGTAATCGTATTCGTCTTCGTTGCTTGCAGAAAATGTTCCATCACTATTTTCATCCTCTTTAAATTGAAACAACACAATAGACGGATTAGCGCTTGTGGTTCCGTATACCAAACAATTAAAATAGACAGCATCTGGATTTGTATTTAGTGAGAATGGTACTGGAAAATCTATTAAACCAATCAAATAGTCCCAGTTTACAGTGCCAGCCATATTTAAATAACTGCCACCTTCTGGAGCCAAGTTATCTGTTTTTACTTTACAATCCATACTGGCACCCGACTGAAAATATTTGGTCCATGAAGTTTTTAAACCAGATTCAAAATCAGCGACAATAAAACCATCATTAACTTTCGGGTTCTTTACAAAAACATTTGCAGTAAATGAATCGGCAACATCTACAATTTTCAATGTTGCTATACATTTTTCGGCTCTAAACATTGGCAAATTGGTGGTTGATCCATTCCATAGCGCATTGTTTATTGCAATAATTCTGCTTTGTCCACTTAGTGTTTTTTTAGCTTTAGAGGTTTGCCCTTCAATGGTAATTTTCCAAGTCACAATCTTATTAAAAGACGCTGAAAAGAAAACAGTTTCAGAAGTTTTGAAATCGACAGAATCTTTGCTGGCTTTGAACCCATCCAACAACTTAAAATTGCTGTATATCTCAGCAATGCTAGGTCCATCTGTTTTTGTATCCTTTCGGCAAGCCACTAGGCTTAAAACCAGAAAAGAAAGTACTATTATTTTTTGCTTCATGTTATAGAGTAATGCTGTAAATAATTCCTAATTGATTCATATTAAAATCGGCATTTGCCTTAAGTTGATCTTTGTAACTACTTTGCTGATAAAGTATAGCCAAATATACTTTCGGACTAAAGTTGTAACGCAATCCTAAGGCTGTTATTTGTTGACTCAAATTTAAGTTGTTTTGATTAAAATAAATCACCTCCGAATAGGTATTTCTATCAGCAATAAAATCAACACCTTTATTGGTTTGACTTACAAAACCACCCAAGAATTCAAATCCGTCGCTAAATTCCCATTTCAAACCAACACTCATTTGATTCATTTTTAAATCAACATTCTCAATAGTTTGGGTGCTGCTTCTCTTCGTGTTTTGCATTTTATTCGAAACTTGTATACTCAAATGTCTTTTTAAACCGAAGATTTCATGTATCGGCAAGTATGCATATACCTTTGTTTGAGAAAACGATCTTAATACACTCGACCCTTGCCCTCTTATTTCACTTAAACTTTGGTATTCGGCGTTGATTTCAATTTTTTGTTTGGTCTTATATTGAACCCTTGCATAAGCCCCTTGCCTGTTGAACGTAGCCATTCCATATGGTGAAATGGTATTGTACACTTGACTTTGCGTCATTAATGAATTGCTAATGCTTCTGTTGTAAATATTTTCATTCCCAATTAAGTCAATTAGAGCTACAGGTCTTTGAATCTGAGCATTTGTGTAACGGTTGTAAAAAACTGTTTGGGCATTGTAATTGACATCCTTGCTTTGTGAGCCTATGCTTCTGAACTCAGGCCCCACACTTAAAAATCCAAGTGTTGCATTAAAATTCGAAACTTTCATTTGCGCATAAAAATGCATGAAATAGTCATTTAATTTTGGTGCTAAAGTATCAGCTGAATATTGGTAGTTGCTTTGTCCAAGTTCGCCGGCAAGCACTACATTTTCTTTGCCTATTTTTTGATTGTACTTAAAATCAAGTGTATTGACAGAATTTCTAAACAGATTGTCATTTTTTACCGTTCCTTTTACATCAAATACGGTGTTGTTGTTGTAGGCTAAATAAAAATTCTTGCTCTGAATAATTTGCAAGGTTAAGGCCCTCATCAATCGGTCGTTGACATTTGCAAAATCGGTCGCATTCAAACGGGTAATAAATGCGTTGACGTTTAGCTCTTTTATAAATTTAGAAAATGTAAAACCAAAATCAACACTCGCGCCTTGCATCCTCCAACTGTTATTACCCATATAAAAGCGGTCGTAGGAAACAATATTTTTTTGCAAATTAAAGATTGCAGGAAGAGAGTCCAATTGGTCAGAATGGTGGTTGTATAAAGTGAATTCTGTTTGCTTTAAATTAAGGTCGCCCAATTGATAGCGAAGTGCATTGGCAAGTACACCCTTGATCCATAATTGTCTAACGTCAAAACTAACCCCAGAACCCCAAAAGCCTCCGTATTCATTTCTTATACGGAACATGCCCATAATTTCAGTGTTCTTGTTTGGTTTAATGTTTACCCCAAGATCCAGTAAGGCATAGCCCCCATTTTTTCTTTTAACCGTGCTGGTGTCTGCAATTGTATCATTCACTATGAAAGAATTGCTGTTCATCAAAGAACGTGCACCCCCAACAAAACTAACTTTGCGATCCTTTTGTGCATTTGCATTAAATACGGTCAATCCTATGGCAATTAGAATACCTAGTTTTAAACCAGATTTTTTATATTTTCTATTTAAGTTCACTTTCAAATTTTATTTATATTGACAATGTCTATATGTTTTTTCATTTTCATAAACCTTCTAAAAGAAAGCTTTTAATTCAATTGTTGTTTCAAATCCTTTGTATCTATCGAGCGCAAAACTCATGTCTTTGTATTCCATATACCGCTCTCTAATATAAAGACCAACGCCTTTGCTTAACTGTATATCAAATCCCGAAGCAAGACTAATCCCCTTTTGATTTTTTGGTCTGCGCGTATCTGCATTTACCTCCGTTTGATAATTGCCTAGAATGCGTTCAAAACCCACATAATTGGTCCAAACCAGGCGATGGCTAATTTTTAGATATGATTCTACCTGATGAAAATATGCCCGCATAAGCGCCTTTTCACCAAAAACCACAAATGGGCTTGCGAAATCTTGAACAGAATTTAAAGACCCTAAATAAAACAGGTACAGTTCTCTGTTTAATAACTTGGTTTTATATTTAGAATTGAGTTCAATTGTGTTAAAATACTTTTTGTACAATGGCTTTCCATCAGGTCCAAGCTCTGTAACATACATGGTTTCAAAAACCGAACGGTAAATTTTATTTAAGTTCTTATATGGACCAACTCCGCTTGGAAAATCCCATCTCCAAAAACGGGATAACGCTAAATTATTAAATGCATGCGTATAGGTAATCTTGGGCGATAATTTTTCCAATTCCATAGCGTTTGCATAGCCTATAGAATTCTTCAAACGGCCAATGTCTAATTGGGCATTTAATTCAATGCCTTGTCTGTTATTTGAAAGTTGCCCAATTGGCAATACAGCACTAGAAACAGGTATTAATACGGGTTGCGTTTGATTCGAGTTGGTTTGAACCGTTTGTTGAATGGATGAGTTAATAAAAATAGAACTGTTGTTAAATACATTCGGACTTATTCTATATAAATGCAATTCTGTAGCAATCTTTTTCAAAATGTCTCCAGATACTTTTACCGAAATCGCCTCACCCCATTTCGAAACATTAGACCCTGCATATTTTCTGCCTATTCCAATTTCAGAATACAATTTAACCCGTGTAAACTGATGTTTTATCTCGCCGGTAACCATATTAAATCCCGCCCTTTGTTTACCTAAAGAATCTATGTAGCTATCGTTGTTAAATGTATTAATTGAAAATAAGCCTTTGGAATCTGAATACGATTTGCTTAATCGCCCTCCAACTGAAGTATTAGGGATAGATGACAAACCACCATCAAATTGGGTTTTACCTAACATCGCACTAAAAGACAAATTGTGTGGCAACTGAGCACCTTCAACAATTAATCCGTGGAATGCTTGGTTACCCCATCTTTGGTCTTGATTGATGGCCCCTGATCCGTAAAAATCAGAATAACGCGAATCCACTTTAGAGGTGTTAGGATCCCATGGATTGCGCTCAAATAAGCTGTAACGGTTATACCCTTTGTTTGCTTGAAAAGTAAAAGGTGATAAAGTATACCAATTGATACCACCCGTCCGAACGGTGAAATTCCCTAGGCTTGTTGAAAACATGCCATACAGACTAACGCCTAAATTAAGACCCTTTACATTTTCTTTTTCACCAACACCTGTCATTGGCGTCCAAAGAAATAAGTCGGTTCCAAACATGACCTTACTGCTGGCATATCCTTTAAGGTTTAGCATCAGTTGTGGAATTTGGCTATCATCTCCAACAAAAATATTGTTTCTATTGGCTTCCAAATGGCTATAGGTTTCGCTTAAATGCCTGTAATTTGTAATAAAACGGTAATATCCACTAATTTCTAAATTTTCTAAAACATCCAAAGGCTTGTTGAAATTAAAATTCACATCGCTTCTGTAAATTCTAGTTATGGAATCCTTAACGAGTAGGAGACGCTTGTTGTTACTTTGAGCATTTGCAGAATTGAGCAAACTCAAAAAAGCTAAAACCAATATAATGGGAAGTATTTGATTGATCTTTACTTTCATTTTTCGAATTCTTTCATGTCTGTATACTTCACCTGAATAAACCGCGATTGCTTTTCTCCCACTTCGCGCGCAATGACTTTAAATGGAATGTTCGCATAAGCAACTTTTCCATTGTGAATGACTGTGACGAAAATCCTATAAGAACCTGCTTGCAAAGGCGCTCTGAAAACTATTTCTGATTTGTTTGCACCTTTAATAATTAAACCGGTCAATTCAGCTGCCTCAGCCTCGACATCTCCGCCAGATTTTTTATCGGTGCTTTCTTCAAAAATGCGCCATACAAAATCAACGCGCGTAAAGTTGAAACTTTGAATTCTCAATGAATCGCTTAATAAAATTTTTATTGATGCTGGGTATTTCTCACCGCCCTTGATATTAATGCTTGAAAAAGCATCTTTGCCATCAACCTGCATAGCCATAACAGATGGTGCAGGATTCTTAGACATGTTTCCTGTAAAAACAAATTCTAGTGCATCGATTGGTTCAGTTGGTAAATTGTCTTTTGAAAACAAGCCGTACCATGTTTCAGTGTACTCTTGCTTTGCACCCCATAAAAACGCATAGGATCCTAAGCAATAATTTTTATTTGGGGCTATATATTCTTTATACCTGTTAAGGTATGATGCTGTCTTTTCTGTACTGGTTTGTTCTATTGAAACGCCCCATTTTGTTTGTGGTGATTCCCAATGACCATTAGGCCCCCATTCAGTAATCATATAGGGTCCATTCCAACCATACTTGGCAATATTTTTGGGAACCCCTGCGATATCTCCATACGTATTGATTGAGTAGATGTCAATATCTGGACACCTCGATTTAATATATTGAACCTCCAATGAATCCAAACCTGCTGTTACTGTGCTGGTTGGATGATTTGGGTCTATTTGATGAATATACTGAGCAATATCTTGAACAGCATACCAGCAATTTGGATTTGTGTAATCTAAGTCAAGTTCATTCCCAACGCCCCACATCAAGAGGGCAGGATGGTCTTTAAACTGTTTTATTACATTTTTAAAATACTCAAGTTGAGATTTAACTTTTTCTTTGTTGTCATAGTCAAAACCATGTCTCTCATGTTGTAGCCAAAGACCTAACATAACTGTTAAGCCCCTTTTCTGCGCCTCATCAAGAACCTTTTGGGCATTTTCAACACCCCAAGTTCTAAATGAATTTGCACCAATGGCAATCATTTTATCAAAATTAACTTCACCACCCACACCTTTTACATAATATGGGCTACCATTGCGCAATAAAACAAAACCAGAGTCAGAAGCCTGCACCTTGGTTTGAGCAGAAATACTGAACCCAATAAAAAGAACTGCAAAAGATAATAAACCGAATTTTAAAGCGTGTTTCATTTTGGATCTGTTTAAATCAATGTTTGGAAATTACTGATTTGATTTCAAAAATCATATTTCCCAAAGAAATTACAAAGTAAAAGCACTTTTTTTAAAAGTGCTTTTACTTAAGTATGATATATTGTTCGTGATTATTCTACGATCAATTTTGCAGTAGAAACTACACCTTCAATTGAAACTTGAACAACATAAACACCTTTAGCAAGGTTGCTGTTGTTAAAATTGAAAGAGTTGCTATTTACCTCAGCGTTTAATACCACTTGGCCAATTGAATTCAATACAGTAACATTTTCAATGTTTTTTACTGATTCAATTGTGAATGAACCAACGCTTGGGTTAGGGTACATTTTAACTGAAGCACTGTTAAAGCTAGTAACACTCGCTGCCGCTTTGGAGAAGTATACGTTATCGATGTATACAACACTTGTTCCAGTTGGCACACCAACAAAAATAATCTGAGCAATATTTGATGTGGTGGTTAAACCAGTAAAATCAGACATTTTAATGCTTAAAGTATTCCAAGATTCTTTTGTTGGAGAGAAAGACAATTCATGCTCTTTGTCGTCACCACCACCATAAGCAGCATTAGGACCGAAGTCAACCAATTTAACTTTAAAAGTAGTTGCATTTGGAGTCCATACGTCAATATTGAAACGATCCATAGTTGATGCATTGATCATGTTTGGACCAACTGCTTCGATTCCAACAAAATCCAAAGAAGAATATTTTTTAACATCATTTCCTGCAACTTGCATGTCTGTTAATGTAGCAGCTGACCAACCTGTTCTCCATGTATCAACTGTAACATTGGTGTAAGCATTGCTAAACAAAGAAATTACGTTTGCAGCCAATCTGGTAGGGGTTGGAGCAGCAGTAGTAGGTTCAGCCAAAGTGGTTCCACCTGCAGAGAAAGTAATGTTGTCAAAATAACAAACGTTGTCTGTAGTTCTGGCTTGAAAATCAGGGAAAATAATGATTTGGTCATTCGTTTCATTGATTTTACCAGAGAAGTCAAATGTTAACAATTCCCATTCGTTGGTTTTGGTGTTTGCCACTTTAAGCTCACCTGTTGAACCGTTGCTAGAAGTAGCAAATTTAATCGCAACATCACTGATAACAGATTTGTAAACCATAATTTTAACTTTAGAATTGCTTGAAGTTAAAGTGAATGTTCCAATGTCAGCGCCATGTTTAGTCTCGCAACCAGCCCAAGGTTGACCGCCAGTTAAAGCAGTAAACTTAGCCACAGTAGAAGAACTGTTGATACCAGTTGTGCTCGGGTTCGCAACGAATTGTAGGGCAGCATTGCCTACATTTTCAAAACAAGCCCAAGTCCAATTAGCACCTTTACCAGCACTTTCAAAATCGATTGGCGCATTTTGGCCAAAAACAAAAGATGATGACAACATCAAAGTTGAGCATGCCACCCCTTTTAGAAAACTAGAAATAGTATATTTTTTATTCATGATAAAATTAATTAAGTTACAACGATAAGGAAAAAAAGGTAAGCCGCAAATTTAATTTAACTGATATTCGTATTGTTTGCAGATTGTGAGAACATTAAATTTTCAATAAATTATTACCAGTCAATTAATTAAATAAAAAGGCCTTTTAAAAAACAAAAAACGATAAAATAATTTTTGAAACTAATATGTTAATTATCAATTATTTAAATGAATAATTAGGGTAAAATTTGAAGCCTAATTGATTGTTTAGGGAATAACATGCAATCATTAAACAAACGCATTCGGGTACAAACACTT
>Ga0209107_10001494_pt1 | contig 13111 bp, 9 predicted proteins | sample LakErihyJuly2011_2_FD_187460 | JGI IMG/M metagenome (GOLD analysis project Ga0209107, IMG submission 187460) | Freshwater microbial communities from dead zone in Lake Erie, Canada - CCB hypolimnion July 2011 (SPAdes) (version 2) | ecosystem: Environmental > Aquatic > Freshwater > Lentic >... | reverse complement strand
ACAGCTACCAGCGTACATCAGATCAAATGCTGCAAGCGCTGTCTGCACTTCTGCCGTTTTGTCATCATAACAACCTGTTTGTGATGCGAGCAGCTCAAATTGCGCGTCACTTAAATCATCAAAATAATGTTCAAGTTTTCTGGTCAACACCGCATCATGTGCGTGTATGATGTGCTGTAATTCAGGATCATGTCGATACCCGCGAAAGATTCCAGCATCATGCTCTACGTCAGTTGAAGCCTCTTTGGCAATCGCCTGAAATAACAGATTGCCATCAAAGCCCATTAGTCCATTAAACGTCCAGGTCAAATCAGGATATTGATGAATAAAATTGCCGGCTGGAACCATCGAAAGTCTAGTAGACTGTGCGCCTGAAAAGAGAAATGAATGGTCGTTAAAATTACCAGAACTGCGTATTGAAAAAGCTGATAGTTCTCCAGTTGGTGGCGGCAACTGATCAAACCGAAACTGCGTAAAATTATTTAGAGAACTTGCAGGAGCGGTCGCTGGAGTAGGAAACGCTGGCGTATTAAATCCACTGTTGCTGGGAGAAAAATAAGAACCAGCAGCTCCTATGCCGAGCGCGCACAGCATGCTCGCAAGTTCACCCGCCAAGGGCGCTGCTACCGCAAAATTATGCATCAGAATGCTGTGTTCAGTTGCATAAAAATGATGGGGCTCATCTAAATGCAGGCCATAAAAAATGGCACATTTTGTTGCTGAATGTGCCGGTGCGCGAAATAAATTAGGTTTTTTTGTTTGTGTTTGAGCTGGTTCTATCCGCTCAATCTTTGTAATGGTCTGGTAATTACCATCATTCGTTTCTAACCTGTCACCAACACAGAGATCTTGCGCTGCAACAAAGCCGTTTTCAGGATCAGATTCAACGATCTGCGATCTTTCTGGCGGTGCGCGCTCAACACGCATCAGTTGATCATCTGACACCGTAAAAACCACTTGATCGGTTGTAATTTTTGTGCGACTTGCCACTAAGTAACGGCGAACTTCCAGAATTTTAGTGATTACTTTTTTCTGTGTATGCAAATCAATCCCAACAACCGTGTCACCAGAACGTAGATGTTGAATTTGCACAAATCCTGCAGGTGTTTGAATCAATGTTTCGGGAGACAGTGCAGATGAAAGAGGACTGGAAATACAGAACACCGAAAGAAGCAACAGCAAAAATGTCATAACTAATAAAACCTACGCAAAACTCGTAATTTTACCCGAGAACCTTATCTTGGATTTTTTATGCTGTGAAGCTGAATGTTATAAAAATAATTTTAAAAATTGCCGTGTAAGAGTATTTTTCGGATGATTAAAATAAAAAAGGCGGAATTTCCGCCTTTTAAAATAAGTTTGAATAAGAAGTTTTATTCTTTGTTTTGAATCACAAACATCAAGATACCAGCTGCAACTGATGCATTGTATGAAATGTCAGTACTTTTTTGAGGAAGAGAAATTTTTGTTCCTTCATTCCGCAATTCTTGAGAAATACCAAGTTCTTCGTTTCCAATAACCAAGCAAATTGGCTTGTTGTACGTGGCCGTCATTGCATTTTGTCCACCGTTTACAACGGCAAGGCAAATGTGATATCCGGCTTGTTTGGCTTCTGCGATTGCATGTTTGGCTGATGGTGCAATTTTTATTTCAACGTGTTCAGCTAGACCTGCTGACGCTTTGTGCGCGCCACCAGTAAGTGGTGCAGAATGAGTTGCGCTTAAAATTACGCCACTCACGCCAACGCAATGTGCTGATCGTAAAATTGCGCCTAAATTTTGCACGTCTTGAACGCCATCAAGAATAACGATAAATGGATGGGTTTCTGGTGTAAACATCTTTGAGCGGTAAGGAAATGGTGAAAACCAGGCAACAACGCCCATGTGTTTACCGCCTTCTGCCATGCTGCTGAGAATATTTGTATTTACGTATTGAATGTTGGGAACCGACTTAGGCAAATGCGGTCTGATTCTTTCCCAAGACTTTGGTGTTGGGTCTGTGGTGTAGATTGAAATAAGTTTGCGACGCTTTGCTTTTAGCGCTTCAATAATGGAGTGAGCCCCGAAAAGGAGCTCACCTGTTTTTTCTGTAGTTTTCTTTTGTGCTGGTTTTTTCATGAAAATGCTCAATAAAAAGGGAATAAGATAAATCTATGATACTTAAACACAGATTTTTTGTAAAAGTCCCTTTTTAAACAGCACTATTTATTGTCAATTGCAACCTTGAGCAATGAACTGAGTTCAAGTGCAGCATCTTTGCCTTTTTCTATTTCTTTGAGCTGTTTGGCCACTTCGCTGAGCGTTGCAAGTTGTTCTTTATCTGCATAAAGGGCTTTGTTTTCTTCGTAATTTTTGTTCCAGGTTGCAATCGATTTTGTTTGTTCAGCTTGCAGGTAAGGGGCTTCTAACACTTTTGTGCAGGCCTCTTGCGTGCTGACACCAAGTTCATTGATCAGGCTCACCGCATCAGGAGCTTTGCTTGAAATACCGTTTTTGATTAAATTCAAGGTGCTTTTGACGGTTGCAGGGGGGGCAAAGTTTTTAGAAAGGGTTTGCCCTCTGGTGATCAGTGTTTCGGCGCTGATGGCAGGTTCAGCGGCTGATACAACAGCAATTGAGCAGAGGAGCGCAAGACTTAAAGTTAAAAATTTCATGGGATATCCTTTCTTATAAATTATACAGATTTTAGGGTCGGTGCTGGTGGTGTTGAGCCTAAGGGGATTGTTTTTACTGGGGTTTCTATTGGATTTTGTGGTGTTGGTGTTGGCTGAGGCATGGTTGTGAGTATGGTGATCGGTTGAGCGGTTGGAACTGCAGCGGTTTGGGCAGAAGCTCCCATCACAAATGTTGCATTTGCTTGGTCTAGTGGTTGAGCCACCGGAGCTTTTTCAGTGGCTTTAGGGTGACTTTCTGCATGTACAGTTTCAGCATCAAGCCCTTGAATGAATGTTTGAACGCTTTCTTGTAGTTTGTTAAGGTTGTCTAGAACTGGTTTCGCAGCGTTAACAATTTCATCAGATGCATCTTTGAATGGTCCAATTTTTTGTGTTACATCATTAATTGTTTCAGGAATAATCATTACGCTGGAGTTGATTTGACCAAGGGCTTCTTTTGCGGAAAGAAGTGTTTTGTATTTCATATGTTTCACAACAGCTTTTATGTAGGTATGTGCGTCATAGGCTTTAAATGCCGCTTTAAGCCTTGAGAGTTGCGATTCAGAGAGCGGGATTTGTTCGGGCCAGAAGCGTGCAACCATATTTCTCAGAAACCAAATATCTTTAATATCTTTGTAAATGGGATGCAAAACTGATTCCGCTGTTTTTGGATCTGAAATGTTCATTTCAACGAGTACTGGATACGAAAAAATAAAATCAATTCCTTCGTTATTAAAAAAATCTTCTCGTTTAAGTTTCAGGATAGGTTTTTCTACTTTTGACAGTGGGGCAATCGTATCAAGAAACGCCGTAACTCGTGAGGCATACAGGGTTGTGAGCAGTTTGTAGGCATTTCTGGCGGTTTCTACCGTCTTTTCTAATTCTTGTTCGGTTGTAATGGTTAAAACTTGAGACCAGATAGTTTGAAGTTCTTTGAGTTGGCTTTTTTGGCGGTTACTTTTTCTGCCAATCAGGGATTCGTTTTTGATGACTTCTGACAATTGATGGATGTTCCAAATAGGTTTTACAAATCGATTTCTATATTTTTTTATGTGGGAGCCGAGCTGATTTGCTTTTAAAAATTGAGTGAATTCGTTTTCATCGTTCAGGGGCCAAATCTTTAAAAAATCAGCCGCGACAGATTCTTCTGTGCTTGGGTGTATTTTATGCGCGATATCTAATAATTGTTGCGGAATAGTTGATTTAAGGAGTGACTCAAAATTGAGCAGAGAAAGACGCTTGATGAGTTTTTCATTAAAGGCTTCTTTGGCAGAAAGATATTTGGGGGTAAATTGTCCTGCGTTGATGATTGTTGGCGCAGAGCCAAGAAGAATCAACAATAAAAAAATAGTATTTATACATTTATTCATAATTTTGCATAGAAAAGAGGTTGCTTTTTTCTATGCAAAATGTAGTTTTTTATGAATGAATCTTGCAAGAGAATCAGAAAGCTTTTGCCCCGAAAGAGCGAATAATAAAAAAAGAATAAATTTTTACCATAAAATGCTATTTCCTTTTGACTTGTTTTTTAAAATACTTTAACATTCAAAGCATATCCCATCGCTGGGATTACAAAGTGGGGGCGAATAGCTCAGTTGGTAGAGCGTCCGCCTTACAAGCGGGTGGTCACAGGTTCGAGTCCTGTTTCGCCCACCATACAACTTCTATTCCTCGGTAGCTCAGTCGGTAGAGCAAACGACTGTTAATCGTTGGGTCGCAGGTTCGAGTCCTGCCCGGGGAGCCATAGGGGCTGTAGCTCAGTTTGGTTAGAGCGTCCGCCTGTCACGCGGAAGGTCGTGGGTTCGAGCCCCATCAGCCCCGCCAATTTTTTAAGTTGGCGGGTTTTTCATGTTAATAGTTTTAATTATTAGCCTTCAGGAGAACAAAGAGGACAATTTGCTTCTTTGTAAACGTACCACTCTATGCACTTAGGGTTATTCAGCCAGCTAGAAATGCACTCGTAATGAAATGTATGTGCTTGAATTTTAGCGTCTAACTTATGTCCAAGTACGCAAATATCATCGATTTTGCCATCACAAAATTTTTCACGGCAAATTATACAAATTACATCGTTGTCAGCACAACTTTCGCATTGATCTTTCATTGGGCAATTTTTGCATCTACTTTTTTTCATTAATCCTTTTTTTATTTTTTCAGCATCATGGTGAATTTCCCTATTAAAATTAGGGTGAGCTTTTAGTCTTGATTCATGAGCAATGCGTCGTTCTGCTTTGTGTTGAATTTGATAGTCAATTTTTTGCTTTAGAAATATTACTAAGAAAAATAATCCACTAATTCCTGATACGACATATATTTTTCCTGAATGTTTTTGCATGAATGACAATCGAGGGATTGCGGCATTACAAAAATTAATGAGCGCTTGGGAGATTTCTGGATCATTTTTCTTGGGAACGAAAATAGTGAATGTTGCAAAAAGCTGCGAGTCCACTTTTCGTGCTATGAGTTTTATGGCGCAAGAAAAATCTTCATCAGGAAAGCTCAGATTGCAGGTAATTATACCTGTTTTGCGAGCTTGTTTCGCTTGAGCGAGCGATTTGCAATGTTCCGTTAATAATTTCGAGTATTCTTGAATTTGTTCGCATTCACAACCTAAAACGCTTTGAAATGGTCTTGGCATCAGAAAGAAGCTAAAAAAACGGTCTGAATCAATCCTAAAACTTTTAGAACTTTCCGGATTTTTGACGACTTCTTTGACCGCAACATCAACCGAGTATGCACCGAGAAACGGCGGTTGAGTTGGTGCTGTGTTTATGACTGAACAAACAATAAGGAAGAGAAAAGGATGCCTTGTTTTCATTGGCTACACGTGGGGCAAGTTGTTTTGGTTGATGTGACAGGTCTATAGCGATCCGCCCAGTGGATATCTTTAGGTGCAATATGTCGCAGTATGCAGACTTCGTGAAAATAAGGCCCTCGACAGATACAATTTTTAGTGGACCATTGCTCTTCGCTTTCTACAAAATCCTCACCGCAGAAGCATGCTTCGCAATCGCCTTGTGATGATGCCGCGAGAGTTGTTTTTTTCACTTCAATATATTTCAGAAAGTTAGGTCGTAGTTTTGTAAGATCTTGTTCGCGTTTAACTATTTCTTCGGCTCTTTCTCTTTCTAGTTCAGTTGAGTAATTTTTTTCTAATGCTTTTTCGGCTTTTTCAGTATCTTCTCGGTGTCTTGCTTCTGCTTTGGCTTTCGCTGCGGCAACTTTTTCTGGATTTTTTCGTTCCCATTCTTCTTGCTCTTCTCGAAGTTTTATTTCACGTTCTTTTTCATAGATGTTTTTTCGACGCTGTTTCTGCTTTGGGCTGTTGTACCATTTCACGTAAAGCCCGACGCCAAGGACGAAAACTCCTGAATATACTTTTCCTGAATGTTTTTGCATCAATGACAATCGTGGAATCGCCGCATTGCAAAAATTAATCAACACTTGGGTGATTTCCGGAGCATTTTTTTGGGGAACAAAAATAGTGAACGTTGTAAAAAGCTGCGAGCCGACTTTTCGCGTCATGAGTTTGATGGCACAAGAAAGATTTTCTTCGGGGAAAGAGAGTTTGAATGTTGCAATGCTTGTTTTTCGAATTTGTTTGGCTTGCGAGAGTGTTAGGCAATGTTCGGTTAATAATTTTGAGCATTCTTTTGTTTGCGTGCATTCGCACTGAGAAATGTTTTCAAAGGCCTGTGATTTTTTGAAAAAACTGAAAAATAACTCTGAAGAAACAGTGAAGCTTTGTGAGCTTTCAGGAATTTGAGCAACTTCTTTGACAACAACATCAACGGAATCTGCGCCAAGAAATGGCGGTTGGGCTGGTGCGGCGTTGATGACTGAACAAAAAATAAGGGTAAGAAAGAGTGCTCGATTCATGACAAAACTCCAGTTGCTCGGCATGTTGGGCATTCTTGCTTGTTTTCACTTTCTTTTTCCGAGGTGACCCATTGTTCTTCAACAAAGGTTTCATATTGAACACTAGATTTTTTTGGTTCTAAATGCTTTAAAATACAATACTTATGAAAATGTTCGTGACATGTACAGTTCTTTGTTGAAAACCACTCTTCATTTTCACTGAAGAGAGAGTAGCAGATAAGACATTCAATTCCTTCTTGATGTCTCCCAAAAGACTTTATTAAGCCTTGATAAAGTTCATTTAAAGTCAGAAGTTCAGCTTCTTGTTCTGCTGAGAGAGTTAGAGGAGCGTCTTCAAAAGTTTGAATTCTTCTAGCATTTGCAGCTTGGTCTTGTTTTTGTTGTATTTTGTATGCAGCTTCTCTTTTAGCTACTTCTTTTCTTTCTTGATATCGATGCCAATAAGGTTTTATTATTTTTTTTCTCGCCAATAGCACTGGTTTGTAGAGTGCGGCTACAGCTACCAAAGTTCCTGCAAGCCAAATTTTACCCGAATGCTTTTGCATCACAGTAAGACTTGGAATGGCTTTTCTACAAAAAATTTCAAAGGCTTTGATTGCTTCTTTGTCGGCTTTGTCTGGGACAAATAACATGAGCGTTGTATGAATAACGCCATCGGCCTTTCTGGCCGTGAGCTTTAGAGCAACAGAGACGTTTTCTTCGGTGCAGGTAAGTTGTATGGTCACAATAGCTGTTTTGCGAGCTTGTTTGGCAGCAAGTGTATTTTTACAGGTATCTTGTAGCAGCGATTTTAAATCCTGCAGTGATTGATGATCTCCTGATTCTAAGGAATCAAGTGAATCAAAAATAAAATGTTGACTCGCCGTTGGAAGTTTTGCGCACGGTTTGAGCGTGAGTTCAAAGTTGTAAACAGGCTGAAAGGCTATTGGTGCAGTTGAAACAATGCTGGAACTTACGCACAATAGTGAAAAAAGTAATAGCTTAAAAAAGTTCATCGTGAATTCATGGCAATGGATATATTGTATAAAAGTTAGAGTATCAGAACGAAACTTCAGGTTGCATGAAACCTCAGAACAACTAAAAAACATCAAAAAAGTATAGATTTTGAGCTTTTAATTATTCTGAGAGAAATGTTTTGCCCTTTTTAGGGTGATTTATCACGATTTAGCCGATTTTGATGATTTTCTTTTTACCAACTTTGATAATATCCCCAGAATTTGGAGTAATTAGTGCTTTAAAATCGGTTACAACAGCACCATTTATGCTGACGGCGTTTTGTTCGATCATACGTTTGGCGTCTGATGATGAGGTTATGGCGCCGATTTCTTTGAGTAAATCAACAATCCAATATTCACTTGTTTTGGCAAGGATTACTGTTTCAGCATTGGTGTAATCTTTTGACTGAAATAATTCTTCAAATTGTGTTCGTGCCGCATCGGCTTCAGATTTTCCCCAAAAACGTGCGGTAATTGATTGCGCAATTTCTTTTTTGAGTGCCATTGGGTGCAGGCTGCCTGAGGCAATATCTGCGCGTTGTTGTAATTGGGTTGCAGCTGGCGTGTGAAGGAGCAACAACGCGTACTTGAACATCAATTCATCAGAGATTGACATCAATTTACCAAAAGCATTTTCAGCTGATTCGAATAATCCAATATAATTCCCATAACTTTTTGACATCTTTTGTACGCCATCAAGCCCTTCAAGCAGGGGCATTGTGATAATGACTTGTGGTTCTTGGGCGTAGTGCGATTGCAGGTGTCGTCCCATGAGCAGGTTGAATGTTTGATCGGTTCCGCCAAGTTCAACGTCAGCATGAAGTGCAACTGAGTCGTATCCCTGCATGAGTGGATACAAAAGTTCGTGCATGCTGATTGGTTGTTGTTCTTCAAGTCGTTTTTTAAAGTCTTCGCGTTCGATCATGCGAGCAACGGTTACTTTTCCGCAGAGCGAAATGACATCTGCAAAGGTAAGCTTTGACAACCATGAAGAGTTGTAAACGACCGTTGTTTTTTGAGCATCAAGGACGCGGGCCACTTGGGCAAGGTATGTTTGTGCATTTTGTTTGATTTCTTCATCTGAAATTTGTGGGCGTGTTTTCGATCTGCCGGTTGGATCACCAATCTTGGTGGTGTAATCGCCGATAAGGAAAATGACTTCATGTCCAAGGTCCTGAAATTGACGCAATTTTGAGAGCACAACAGTGTGTCCAAGGTGCAAGTCAGGAGCCGTTGGATCGCAGCCAAGTTTTATTTTGAGTGGGCGGTTTTCATTAAGTTTTTTGAGCAGCAATTCTGGATCGATAAGTTTTTCACAACCGATAGAAAGTTGCTCGAGTTGTTCAACAGGAGAATGTTTTTTTGTAATCATAATTTTTTATAACGGTTAAGAGATTAAAGTTGAAAATATTTTGCGACGAAAACAATACCTGTATTTAACATTGTTTTTATGCCAAACGCCATTCCATACATGGTTTTAAAGAAAATATCATTGATACCAGGCATTAAGATGAGACCAATCAGAGCAATATCGCCATATGTGAAGAACCAGTCATGTTCTTCTTTTTGTTCGTCAGTCATAAGCATTTCAATAATTTGACCACTGGTTTGTTGTGGAAACGGCAACATGCTGAAAACTGTGAAGTAAGCACCATATGTTGCACCATTATCAAGTGCTTGCCAGACAAAATATTGCCACGCATTTGGATTGCTGATGAGGCTTAGGTTGATCGGAATAAATCGCATAATGAGCAAAACCAGAAAGCAATACAGTAATGAAGCAAATGGTCTTGCAAGCAGTGTGAGCAGTGGACCTGTGGGATAATTTTGATAATGAGACGCATCAATCGTAAATGTTTTTCTGGCTCCTCCCATGGTCATCATGATGAAAAGCATTGCAACTGACCATCCTGCACCAGCTCCAAAAACAACATTGACGGCCAGCATGCACAAAATAAATAGAAAATAACTTTTTAGATCAATGTGATTTCTTGGATCAAGGCTGAGAAATCCAGCTCGTTCGGGACCTCTGTCTCCAAAATATTTAGCAACACGAGCGCTTAAATAATTTCTGAAAATATTGATCAACATAAAATTGGGGAAGATAAGTATGAAAATTAATGCGAGTGAAATAAGAAATGAGATAATTAGTCCGATCATAAAAACGCCTAAAATGCTAGAGAGGAAAAAGATATGCTGAGCATAAAAGAGTTTTAGGAGGGGGTCAATTAACCGATAATCGTTTACATCTTCACGTTGTTTATTACAATATGCGCGATTGACGTACTGCAAGATCTAAATTTTGCGGATACTCGAATAATTTGCGAAGAGAGATGATATGAGTATTGGTTCACAACACAAGAAAAATAATCACATTCAGCATGATATTGAAAAAAAAAAAAATCAGCCCAATAATGTTCAGCTTACGGCATGGTGGATGTCATATGTGCCGCCGATAGTTCTTTCGGTTTTAACCGCGTTATTTTATTACCCGTCACTCTCCTATCCCTTTCAGTTTGATGATCTTGCAAATATTAGTAAAAAATTTGAAATTCGCTTCTTTGATTTGAGCGCACATTTATTTAAATATTCAAGGTGGGTTGGAGAGGTTTTAAATCGACTCAATTACCAACTTGGCGAGTACTTTAGATTTGGTGGTGGTGGATTTGATCCCTTTTATTATCGTGTTGTTAATGTGTGCCTGCACATTTCAACCGGCATGTTGGTTTATGTTGTTTTTAAAAAATTATTACAGCGATTGCCCCAGAGCTTTTTCTTGCGATCGCATGCGCTGAGTATTGCGAGTGTGACTTCAGCCTTGTTTCTTTTGCATCCCGTGCAAACGCAAACGGTTTCGTATGTGATTCAAGCGCGACTTGAGGGGATGGCAACATTTTTTATTTTGCTCGTCTTGCTTGCAATGATTACGGCATTTGAGTCTAAAACAGCGGTAAAAAAATATTTATTTCAGGTGCTGGCAATCGCAATCGCGTTTGTTTCGTGTGGCACGAAAGAAATTGTCATTGTGCTTCCGTTTTTGACCGTTTTGGTAGATCTCTTTTTCTTTGCGGATGGTGATTACAAAAAAGTTTTGAAAAACTGGTTGTTTCATCTGACTGTTGGTGTTGTTGTTTTAATTACCCTTGCAAAATACATTAACCCAGATTTTTTCATGAAAATTGTCGGGATGAAGGCCTCTGTTTCAAATAATCGCGGAAATATTTTGAATAATTCTTATTCACAGATGATTACGCCATTTCATTTTTTGATTTCAGAATTTAAAGTTATTTTGCATTACATTGCCATCTTTTTTGCGCCATTCAAATTGAGTGTTGAGTACGATTGGAAGATGGTTAAAAATTTTTTTTCATTTGACTGCATCACGCCGTTTATTGTGTTAGTTGGGCTTGGTGTTTTGGCGATTTATCGCTGGATAAAAAACAAAGAATCGGTTTATGCATTTAGTTTGGCATGGTTTTTTATTTCAATCGCACCACGATCAACCATTATGCCATCACCTGAACTTGTCTGTGATTACAAAACGTATTTGGCATCAATCGGCATTTTCTTTTGGATGGCTGTCATGATCGTTAAATTATATGAATTAGCCTGCACGTATGATTTTTTTTCTGAAAATATTTTTACGCGCAGAATGCAAACAATGGCGTTTAGTTTCATTTGTTTTTTTGGACTTGGTTTTTCTGCGTATTCGCGAAATTTGGTGTGGGAGACCACGGTTTCTTTCTGGCTTGATATTGTTGAAAAAGCACCAGAAAAAGCTCGTGGGCAAAATAATTTAGGTGTAGCGCTTTCCGAGTCCGGCAGATACGAGGAAGCTACACCTTATTTTATGAAGGCAATTACGTTAGATAAATTTTATTCAGATCCTTGGAGCAATGCGGCAGTTGTCTATTCGGTAAAAGGCGATGATGACAGGGCCATTCATTGCCTCAAGGAAGCTGTCAGGCTCAATCCTGAATATGCGGAAGCTCATAATAATTTAGGTTCAATGTTGATTCGCAAGGGAGATTTTGTAACCGCTGAAGTGTGCTTAAATAATGCATTGGCCATCAGGCCGCACTACGGTAAAGCGTGGTTCAACAAGGGCCGCATGTATCTTGATCAAAAGCGCAATGAAGAAGCCTGGACTGCGTTTGTGAAGGCAACACAGGGAGATTTGGATATTCCAAATGCGTTTGATATTTTGGGGCAAGTTGGTTTGCAATTATGTAAATATGAGCAAGCGGTGGTTGCTTTTGAAGAAGCGATTAAGCGATCTGGCGGGGTTGCAGAACCTCAAACTAAATTTAATTTGGCAAATGCATTATTTTTAACCAACCGTTTGCCGCAAGCGCGAGAACTATTTAAAGAATTGAGCGAACAACATCCTGACGAACAACGATTTGCGTATAATTTTGCAGAAACAATGTTCATGCAGGGGGATTACAGTCAGGCCTATCCGGTGTTCTCATCTATTGCTCAGCGTTCAGACGTTTTACCAAATGCTTCAATGCGTACGGCGCAATGTCTTGAAAAAATGGGGCAAGTGAAGGAAGCTTTTGAATATGTGCAAACGCGCATGGCAAGCACAAATGCTCAGCCAATCATAAATGTATTAAGACCTGAGCATTCGCGATTAGAGTTAGCTTTACATCTTAAAGAATCGGGTGGCATGTTGACGTCAAAAGATTTACAACATTTTTTGGGTAAAAACTCTCAAGATAGTGTAGCATAGTCCTCGTTCTGTAAAACTAGCATCATCGGAGCTGTTATGAATAAGACATCGCAGTATCTTGTTTTTGTTGTGCTCTGTCTTTCGGCATATTTGTTTTATCAACAAACATTTCAAAGCAATGTTTTGTTTGATTCATTTATGCAGAATGAACGTATATCGAGTGGCCTGCAGTTGCAAGATGGAAGTGCTGATGATGGTGAATCTATTTTTGCACCTCGTTGGGTTATACAGTCTTTTAATCAATCAGCTATCACTATTTTTGGTATTTCTGTTGAAAGCATTCGAGCACAAAATTTCATATTACATTTATTGATCTGTTTACTGTTATTTTTCACCTTAAATTTTCTGTTTGACCGAGTGCCTTCTGACTCTTGGATCTTTAGGCGGCGACATAGGATTACGCTGCTGTCGATTGCGTTATTTCTTTTTCATCCTGTTCAAGTGATGACTGCGTTAAATGTTTTACAGATGAGGCTTGAAGCAATCCTTATGGTTGTTTTTATGCTGACATTGGTCTCTTTTTTGAAGGTTATTTCATCTGAAGGTAAGTGGTTTTTTAATTACTGGTTTTATGCCTTACTTGCGGCGAGTTTCTTTTTGGTTGGCACCAAGGAAAGCTGTATCATCGCGCCCATTCTTTTTTTACTGATAGATTATTTGTTTATTGCGCGCGGTAATATCCAAAAGATAAAAGAAAGAAGCTCCTTTTACAGTTTTTATGGGGTGTTTTTTTTTATATTATTTTTTTTCATAAATTCACATCTTTCGATTTTAAAGATGATTACTGGTCAGATGACCGTTCTTTCAACTCCTGGATGTTTGGTCTCTGCTTATTATCATTTACCGATT
>Ga0209107_10001493_pt1 | contig 13128 bp, 12 predicted proteins | sample LakErihyJuly2011_2_FD_187460 | JGI IMG/M metagenome (GOLD analysis project Ga0209107, IMG submission 187460) | Freshwater microbial communities from dead zone in Lake Erie, Canada - CCB hypolimnion July 2011 (SPAdes) (version 2) | ecosystem: Environmental > Aquatic > Freshwater > Lentic >... | reverse complement strand
CCAATGCAGATGCTATTGCAAAAGGGATTGAGACACTCTATAATAATGGAGCAGCTTATTATGCAGACAACATTAAAGAAGAAAAGAAAAAATATAGTTGGTCACAAATGGCCGATAATTTTATATTATTACACCAGAAACTATAATATTTTAATACATTTATACCATGTCAATACAAGCCATCACCGATATTATTAAAGCGTCCATTGATGTTAAGCAACAATTACTTGCCGACGAATCTTTGATTCACCAAATTCAAACCGTAACGGATGTAATTACCAAAGCATTTCAAAATGGCAATGCTGTCTATTTTGCAGGTAACGGAGGAAGCGCTGCCGATGCGCAACATTTAGCTGCAGAATTTTCGGGTCGTTTTTACAAGGATCGTAAAGCATTGCCTTCGGATGCATTACATTGCAATAGCTCCTACTTAACTGCCGTTGCGAATGACTATAGTTTTGATGTTATATATGCACGTTTACTAGAAGGATTGGCAAAGCCAGGGGATGTTTTAGTGGGCATTAGCACATCGGGTAATTCAGGCAATATTGTAAAAGCATTTGAAATGGCTAAAACAATTGGGGTAACTACGATTGGGTTTACAGGACAGAATGGGGGTAAACTGAAAGACTTAGGCGACTACCTTATTAATGTTCCTTCTAATACTACTCCAAGAATACAAGAATCCCATATTTTAGTGGGTCATATTATTTGCGAATTAGTGGAGATTAATATTTTTGGTAAATAATATATGTCTTTTCAATTATCAAATATCAATCCCCATTGGACTTTATTTTTAGATAGAGATGGAGTAATTAATGTAGAAAAAAACGAGGACTATATTCGGAATTGGAATGAATTTCAATTTTATGAAGAAAGTTTACTAGCACTTCCCCTGCTTGCCAAAAAATTTAACCACATTGTAATTACAACCAATCAGAAAGGAATTGGCAAAGGACTCATGACACAGGGTGACATCAACCATATCCATTCTAATATGATGCATGCTATTCAAAATGTGGGTGGCCGCATAGATCAAATTTATTACTGTGCCGATATTGACAGCCTTTCCCCCAATAGAAAACCACAACCCGGAATGGCCTTTCAAGCAAAAACTCAATTCCCTGCTATTCAATTTGAAGAATCTATCATGGTAGGCAATAGAACAAGCGATATGCTTTTTGGAAGAAATGCAGGCATGCATACCGTTTTTTTAGCGACCACGCATCCAGAAACCCCTTTCCCTGATGAAAGTATAGATTATCGTTTTGACAATTTATTGGCATTTGCAAATTCCTTTTAACTTAGTCTAATTTAAGCACAGCTAAGAATGCTTCCTGTGGAATTTCTACATTCCCTATTTGACGCATTCTCTTTTTACCTTCTTTCTGCTTTTCTAATAATTTACGTTTACGACTAATATCACCACCATAACATTTTGCAGTAACATCCTTCCGCATCGCGGAGATGTTTTCACGAGCTACCACTTTTGCCCCAATAGCCGCTTGAATGGCAATTTGGAATTGCTGCTTGGTTAGTAATTCTTTTAATTTCTCGCAAAGTTTACGACCAAAATCTGCAGATTTCCCTCTGTGAATTAAGGCACTCAAAGCATCTACTTTTTCATTGTTCAATAAGATATCCATTTTTACGATATCTGCTTCTCTAAATCCTATTTGCGTATAATCAAAGGATGCATACCCTCTAGTACCACTTTTTAATTTATCATAGAAATCAAATACAATCTCGGTTAATGGCATTTCAAAAATCAACTCCACACGAGTAGGCGTTAAATAACTTTGGTTAATTAACATACCACGTTTCCCTAAACATAAAGTAATAATGTTTCCAATATAATCGGGTGTCGTAATAATTTGCGCTCTAATAAATGGCTCTTCGATATAATCCACTTTCACTGGATCCGGCATTTCTGCAGGATTGTTCACAATGATTTTTTCTTTTCTAGTTGTATAGGCTATAAAGCTTACGTTAGGGACCGTCGTAATGACCGTTTGGTTAAACTCACGTTCTAAACGCTCTTGAATAATTTCCATGTGCAATAAACCAAGAAATCCACAACGGAATCCAAAGCCCAACGCCTGAGAAGTTTCTAATTCAAAAGTTAAAGAAGCATCGTTTAGTTGCAGCTTTTCCATACAATCACGCAATTCCTCAAACTCGTCCGTGTTCACCGGATAAATACCAGCAAATACCATGGGCTTCACCTCCTCAAAACCATGAATCATTTCTCCAGGATTATTGGCAAGCGTAATGGTGTCTCCTACTTTTACTTCTTTTGCATTTTTGATGCCTGTAATAATATAGCCCACATCTCCTGCACGCACTTCTGCCTTTGGTGTCATGGCTAATTTCAATACACCAACCTCATCGGCATTATAATCTTTCCCAGAAGCAACAAAACGAATTTTATCATTCTTTTTTAAGACCCCATTTAAAATTCGATAGTAAACAATAATGCCGCGGAAGCTATTAAAAACACTATCAAAAATTAAGGCTTGCAATGGAGCTTCCGTATTACCCAATGGTGCTGGAATACGTTCACAAACAGCTTGTAATATTTCTTCAATACCAATACCACTTCTTCCACTCGCTAATAATATATCTTCTTTCTTACAACCAATTAAATCAATAATCTGATCCGTAACTTCCGGAATTTTTGCACCATCCATATCAATTTTATTAATCACCGGAATGATCTCTAAATCATTACCTAATGCTAAATATAAATTTGAGATAGTTTGTGCTTGTATACCTTGTGATGCATCCACTAACAATAGTGCACCTTCGCAAGCAGCCAAAGCACGGCTTACTTCATAACTAAAATCAACGTGACCTGGCGTGTCAATTAAATTTAAGGTATACGTTTCGCCTTTATGTATATAATTAATTTGAATCGCATGACTCTTAATGGTAATCCCTTTCTCCCGCTCTAAATCCATGTCATCCAACACCTGATTCATCATTTCACGTTCTGTAATGGTCTTGGTATGTTCCAATAAACGGTCTGCCAAGGTACTTTTACCGTGATCGATGTGTGCGATGATACAAAAATTTCTGATGTTCTTCATATAGTGAAACTAGTCTTTAAAAATCTATTTAAGTGCGTTTATAATAGACACAAATTCAGTTGCAATTAAGGAAGCGCCTCCTACTAATCCACCATCCACGTCGGGCTGTGAAAAAATTTCTTTCGCATTAGATGCCTTTACGCTACCGCCATATAAAATTGAAATTTGATCTGCAATTGCTTGACCATATTGAACTGCAAATACCGAACGGATATAAGCATGTATTTCTTGCGCTTGTTCACTACTTGCTGTTTTCCCTGTACCAATCGCCCAAATAGGCTCATAGGCAATTACCACTTTCGTAATCTCTTCCGCAGACAAATGAAATAAGGAATTTTTTAATTGTGTTTCAACAAAACTATTTTGAGTACCTGCTTCTCTAATGTCTAAAGGTTCCCCACAACAAAATATAGGTGTACTTCCTGCTGCTAAAACAGCATCCGTTTTTTCAGCTAAAAAAGCATCCGACTCCCCAAAATATTCACGACGCTCAGAGTGTCCTATTACAATATGCTTTACACCAACCGATGCAAACATAGGAGCTGAAATCTCACCTGTATAGGCACCATTTGATTTTGAATAACAATTTTGAGCCGCTACATACACATTATTTTTACCAGTTAACTTTTGTGTAGCTAAAGGGATATAAATTGCAGGTACCGCAAAAATGGCTTCTTGGTGAGCAGATAAATTATGTTCCGTGGATATTAACTGATCAAATAAAGTTGCTGCTTCTGAAACACTCAAATTCATCTTCCAATTGGCCGCTGCAATTTGTTTTCTCATATTGTAAATAGTTGTAATGTAAATTGGGGTTAATTTGCCGTGCAAAGGTAATTAAAAATTAACTGAAAGAGACTATAAACAAAGGGGGTTTAGGCACTTAAATGGTGCAAATGCAACAAAATCTGTTGCTCTTCTTCAGATATAGTTGACCCTTTTAATTTTTTCCAATTTTGGAGATCCTCAATCACTTTCTCAAACTGATATCCGGGTAATACGCCCCAAGTGAAATTGGGTATGTTTTTAGGCAGTAACCCGTTGCCAAATATATTGGCACTTACACCAATATAAGAGCCCGTATTAATACTTGACTGAATCGCAAAACGGCTATAATCCCCAACCAGCATTCCCATCTTCTGGCCAATGGTATCCCAAATTTGCTTGGCTTCATTCCACATTTGTATAGATCCAGCGGTATTTTTAATATTGCTATTACAGGTCCCTGCGCCCAAATTGCACCAATATCCAATAATACTATCCCCTAAATATCCTTCGTGACCTTTATTGGAGTACCCCATTAAAATAGAATTCTTAATTTCACCGCCAGCAATACAAGCTGGCCCTATAGTGGTACTACCATAGATACTCGTATTCATCTTTACCACTCCTTTTTCACCCAAAACAAAAGGCCCTCTGATACTTGCACCTTCCATCACAATTGCTTCTTTACCAATATATATAGGGCCTTCAGTTGCATTTAAATTAGAACATAAAACAGTGGCGCCCTCTTCTATAAAAATTTGATCGGGTTGTATGACCCTATTACTCGAATGGATAGCGCTTGATTTTCTATTTTCTTTAATCCATTGGTAGTCTCTTTTTATAAAGTTTGCATGTAATTGCAATAAATGAATAGGGTCATTTATAAATTGAGCACTTGGATAATTGATGGGTTTATAGATTGCCAATAAAATATTGGCTAAATTTCGCTCCTTTGAACAAGTGGCAATCCATTTACCAGAAGCACTTACTAATTTTTCGCCTTCTTTTAATTGATCAATTTGCTCAACTAAATCATGCGTTGGGATACAGGTAGTATTTATAAAAAATAAACTTTCTTCCGTTTTTAAAATGGGCTGATCGGCATGTAATATTTGTAAATAATTCACCGTAAAAACACCCACTTCTTCCTTTACATATTGCTCCCATCTTTCCTTAAATGTGAAAATACCCACCCTACATGCTGCCAAGGATCTGGTTAACGTAAAAGGATAAAAATTTTCTCTATCGGGAATGTCTACTAATAGGTAACGCATGCTAGCAATTTATAGTACAAATTTAATGTAATCTAGCATTCCCCTTACTCATTTCCTAACAGATGTTTATTAAATGCTTATTTTTGTAGTCTAATACATTTACTATGCAAATTGGAACTTTTAACTACCCTAGTCCTATTAATGAACCCGTATTAAATTACGCACCCGGTTCTGCCGAAAAATTAGCTTTAAAAAAAGCGTTGGCTAGCTTAAAGAAAAAGACATTAGACATTCCAATGTATATTAACGGAAAAGCGGTTAGGACTGGCAAAAAAATTAGTATCCATCCGCCACATGAAAACAAACATGTACTTGGACATTTCCATATGGGAAATAAGGGACATGTTGAACAAGCCATTCAAACTGCATTAAAAGCAAGAACAGCATGGTCTAATATGAGTTGGGAAGCAAGAGCGCATATCTTTTTAAAAGCAGCCGATTTATTAGCTACTAAATACCGTTTTGAAATGAACGCGGCAACCATGCTTGGACAAAGTAAAAATGCATATCAAGCGGAAATTGATGCAGCTTGTGAGCTAATTGATTTCTTAAGATTTAACGTTCATTTTTTAAGTGAAATATATAAACAACAACCGGTGTCCGCACCTGGTATTCATAACCGTATGGAGTGGAGAGGTTTAGAAGGATTTGTATTAGCAGTGACCCCCTTTAACTTTACAGCAATTGGCGCTAATTTGCCTAGTTCTGCTGCAATGTGTGGTAATGTAGTGGTTTGGAAGCCATCTGATGCACAAATTTATTCTGCACAATTATTTATGCGTATTTTAAAAGAAGCAGGATTACCGGATGGGGTTATCAATATGGTGTATGTAGATGGTCCTGTTTTAGGCAATGTTTGTTTTAAACATCCCGATTTTGCAGGTGTACATTTTACCGGATCAACGGGTGTATTTAATAATATGTGGAAACAAATTGGAGAAAACATCGGCAATTATAAAACCTACCCAAGAATTGTGGGTGAAACAGGTGGTAAAGATTTTGTGATGGTACATCCATCTGCTGATGTAGATACAGTAGTTGCTGCTTTAGCAAGAGGGGCGTTTGAATATCAAGGACAAAAATGTTCTGCTGCATCAAGGGCTTATATACCAAGTAATATTGCGGCTGCAGTAAAAGAAAAATTAGTGAAAGCAGTGCAGTCGATGAAAGTGGGAACAGTAGAAGATTTTTCAAATTTTGTGAATGCAGTGATTAATGAAAAATCATTTGATAAAATTGCTAGCTATATTAGCAAAGCAAAAAAAGATAAAAAAGTAAAAATTTTAGTAGGTGGGAATTACAGTAAAAAGTTGGGCTATTTTGTGGAACCCACTGTTATTGAAACATCGGATCCAAAATACCTTACCATGTGTGAGGAAATCTTTGGTCCAGTATTGACCATCTATAAATACCCTGCCGCTAAATTTGAAAAAACATTAGAATTAGTAAATGGGACTTCAAAATATGCCTTAACAGGTTCGATCATTTCACAAGATCGCGCAGCGATTGAATTAGCAACTGAAAAGCTTCGTCATGCGGCTGGAAATTTCTATATCAACGATAAACCAACAGGTGCCGTAGTTGGTCAACAACCATTTGGAGGTGCTAGGGCTTCAGGAACCAACGATAAGGCGGGAAGTATGCTTAATTTATACCGTTGGTTAAGCGCCAGAACCATAAAGGAGACCTTTAACCCTCCAACTGACTATAAATACCCATTTTTAAACGAAGCATAAGCCTGTTTTTGATCTATTTTTAATCTGAAAACAGTATATTTGCGCTCAAAAATAAAGGACTGTGGCCCAAAATTTTTCTAAAGAAACCTATCTGTATTGGTATGAATTGATGCAATTAATTCGTCAATTTGAATCCAAATCGGAAGAAATGTATAAAATGGCTGGTAAAATCAGAGGATTTTTCCACGTGTATAATGGTCAAGAAGCAATTGCTGCGGGTTGTATGACTGCGACCAATCATGAAGATCCATTTATTACTGGATACCGCGACCACGGATTAGCCCTTGCGAAAGGGATGAGTCCAAATGCTGCGATGGCCGAATTATATGGAAAAGCAACAGGATGTTCTAAAGGGAAAGGTGGAAGTATGCACTTATTTGATAAAGCCAATTATTTTTTTGGAGGTCATGGAATCGTAGGCGCTCAAATTGGAACCGGAGCTGGTTTAGCATTTGCTGAACAATATCGTGACTCTAAAAATGTAGTACTGTGTTTCTTTGGAGACGGTGCAGCGCGTCAAGGGATGTTACATGAAGTTTTTAACTTAGCTATGTTATGGAAATTACCAATTGTATTTATTTGTGAGAATAATAATTACGCAATGGGTACTTCTATTGAAAGAACCAGTAATGTAGTTGATATTTATAAATTAGCGGATGGATATGAAATGCCTGCTGATAAAATTGACGGCATGACCGCCGAAGCCGTTCACGAAGGTGTAGCAAGAGCTGTGAAACGTGCGCGTGAAGGAGATGGTCCTACCCTTTTAGAAATGAAAACCTATCGTTACAGAGGTCATTCTGTTTCCGATCCTCAAAAATATAGAACAAAGGATGAGGTAGAAGAATACAAAAACCAGGATCCGATTACCAAGGTTACCCATACTATTTTAACCAATAAGTTTGCAACAGAAGCTGAATTAAAAGCAATAGACGATAAAATTGCGGGAATTATAGATGGATGTGTGAAATTTGCAGAAGACAGCCCATGGCCAGATGATAGCGAGGTTTTGAAAGATGTATACATTGATCAATCTTATCCATTCATCGTAGATTAAAATTTAAAAAAGAAATATACAATATAATATCATGAGTGAAATTAATCAACAAGAACAGAACCATTCCGAGCATTTTGTAAAGAAAAATCAAAAACAAATAACTGCATTCTTAGTTATTTTGGTATTAATAGTAGGTGGTTATTTTGGATACATGGAGCTCTATCAAAAGCCACGTGAAATAAAAGCGGCGGATGCGATGTTTGCAGCCGAAAATTATTTTTTCCAAGATTCTTCTAAATTAGTTTTAAATGGCGATGGTACTAGTAAAGGGGTTTTATACATCATCAAAACCTACAGTGGTACAAAAGCCGAAAATCTTGCAAATTTTTATGCAGGAGTTAGCTATTATAAACTTGGAGATTTAAACAAATCTATTCAGTATTTGAAAGATTTTTCAACAGATGCTAAGCAAATCCAATCAATTGCTTACGGAACATTGGGAGATGCGTATGCTGATTTAAAAAAGAATACAGAAGCATTGGATTATTATAAGAAAGCAGGCGCTAATTTCCCGGAAGACGAAGTTATTTCTTCTGAATACTTATTCCGTGCAGCTCAATTACAAGAAGTTTTAGGTAAAACAGACGACGCAGTTGCTATCTACAAAGATATCAAAGCTAAATATCCTAAAACTGAAATTGGATTAAATGTAGATAAATTCATATTTAAATTGAAAGTGCAACCTTAGTCCCTTTCAAAAACCATATTTAAAGCATTCTCCACATATTGTTGAGAATGCTTTTTTGTTTCTGCTTGTTATTTATATACAATTCGTATTTTTGGTTATGACCGTTCAACTATTTATCCCTTGTTTTATTGACCAGCTATACCCAGATGTGGCTTTTAATACCATTAAAGTATTGGAAAAAGCAGGTTGTACCGTTAAATACAACGAACAACAAACCTGCTGTGGTCAACCCGCATTTAATGCAGGATTTTGGGGCGAATCAAAGGATGTATGCACCAAGTTTGTACAAGAATTTGATGGTATTGATTATATCGTAAGCCCTAGTGCAAGTTGTACTGGCTTTGTTAGAAATAATTTTGGTAAGCTATTTGAAAATAATGCGTTTCAAAGTCCAGCTAAAAAAGTTGCTACCCAAATGTTTGAGCTTTCTGAATTCCTAACTAAAATTTTAAACGTTACTGATTTAGGAGCCGAATTTAATGCGAAAGTAACATACCATGATAGTTGTGCTGCATTAAGAGAATGTAAGATTAAAGAAGCACCAAGAACATTATTATCTAAAGTACAGGGATTGCAAATAGTGGAGATGATTGACACAGATGCTTGTTGTGGATTTGGGGGAAGCTTTGCAGTAAAGTTTGATACCATTAGTGTTGCCATGGCCGATCAAAAAATAGATAACGCTATTGCTACAGATGCCGAATATATAGTTAGTACAGATACCAGTTGTTTAATGCATTTAGACGGCAGAATCAATTTTAATGGGCAAGCAATTAAAGTAATTCATTTAGCAGATATTTTAGCTAGTGGTTACTAGTAACTTTTAACAAAAATTAAAAAAATATTTTATGGCTTATTGGTTAATTAAATCTGAACCTTTTAAATATTCCTGGGATCAATTTGTAAAAGATAAAAAAACATTTTGGGACGGAGTTAGAAATTATGGAGCAAGAAATAATTTACGTTCCATGAAAAAAGGGGATTTAGCATTTTGGTACCATAGCAATGAAGGAATGGAAATTGTGGGTATTGCTAAAGTGGTTAAGGAATCCTACCCCGATCCAACCACCGAAGAAACTGCTTGGTTGGCAGTGGATTTTGCTCCCCATCAAAAATTAAAGCACCCCGTTAAACTAGCCGACGTAAAAGCAAATACCAACTTAGCCAATATGGCCTTGGTTCGACTAGGTCGATTGTCAGTTCAACCTGTTACAGATAAGGAATGGAAAGAAGTAATGAAAATGAGCGAAGGATTATAATGTCTCTGTCCTAATTTTATTTATTTGAAAAATATGTAGCCAATGAATATGGCTATAATTACTCCAATAATATCTGCAAATATCCCTGCCCAAAGCGCATATCTGATTTTCTTAATCCCCACGCTTCCAAAATACAATGCAATAATGTAAAAAGTAGTGTCCGCGGATCCTTGGAATATGGAAGCTAATTTCCCTACGAAAGAGTCTGCACCTTGTGTTTGAAATATATCCAACATCATTCCCCTTGCCCCACTCCCACTTAATGGTTTCATAATTGCCACAGGTAAAGCACCTATAAATTCAGTATTCACCCCTGTTAATTGTATCAAATATGTTAAGCCATTTAGTATATATCCCATGGCACCACTATCTCTAAAAACACGAATGGCTACCAACATGGCAACTAAATAGGGTATAATTTTTACAATCACATCAAAGCCTTGTTTGGCACCTTCTATAAATGCATCAAAAACTGAAACTTTTTTATAAGCACCCCCTAATATGATGAGTACAATAATAAATATGAGTAAGCCATTGCCAAAAACCTTGGAGACGACTTCTTTATTTTGAGGGCTGAGTGTGTTCACCGCCAACAAAACACCAGCCATTAAACCAATCAATCCCAACAACCAACTAATAAGTACTTTATCCCATTTTAATTTTTGATAAAACCCAACCATCAATATGCTTGCTAAAGTGGTACCAATGGTCGCCAATACGCAGGGAATAAAAATACCTGCAGCGTCATGTGAACCAGCAGCTAAACGATAAGAAATAATAGTTAAAGGAATAATTGTTAAACCACTGGTATGCAAGACCAAAAACATGATTTGCGCATTTGTCGCTTTTTCTTTTTCTGGATTTAATGTTTGTAAGCTTTCCATTGCCTTTAAACCAAATGGGGTTGCTGCATTATCCAATCCTAGCATATTAGCACTAAAATTCATGACCATATGCCCCATAGATGGATGATTCGCGGGCACTTCTGGAAACAATCTACTTAAAAAAGGATTCATCCACTTGGCAAGCTTTTGAATAGCCCCTGCTTTTTCGGCAATATTCATCAATCCCAAGAAAAATACCATCGTACCGGTTAAGGGCAATGCTACATCCATAACAGATGATTTGGCAGAATCAAATATCCCGTCTGCTAATAGCTTAAATATACTGGTATCTCCTAAGAATATGAGTTTACATAAGGCAATAACAAAGGCAATTAAGAAAAAAGCGATCCAAATGATATTTAAAGCCATATTATAGATTGTTTATGGGACTAATATAGCCCATTTTGCGATTAGAATTGTATTTTTGCGCACTTAAAACAATCAAAATATGGCTTTACAGGCAGGTATTGTGGGATTACCAAATGTGGGAAAATCAACCTTATTTAATGCAGTAAGTAATAGTGCAAAAGCACAAGCAAGTAATTATCGTTTTTGTACCATTGAACCCAATGTTGGATTGGTAGATGTACCTGATCATAGAATGCAACAGTTAGCTGCACTTATAAATCCGCAAAGAATTGTACCTACTCAATTAGAAATTGTTGATATTGCTGGCTTAGTAAAAGGAGCTAGTAAAGGGGAAGGATTGGGGAATAAATTTTTAGCAAATATCCGCGAAGTAAGTGCCATCATTCATGTGATTCGTTGCTTTGAAGACGAAAATGTATTAAGAGAGGAAGGCGTAATTAATCCAATTGGAGATAAAGAAATTATTGAAACAGAATTACAGTTAAAGGATTTAGACAGTGTGGAGAAAAAAATACAGCGTTCCGAAAAAATGGCTAAGACCGATCCTAAGGCAAAAATTGAATTAGAGGTATTATTAAAATGTAAAGGGCATTTAGAACAAGGTAAAAGTATTCGCTCCTTAGGATTAGACAAGGAAGAAAAAGTGGCAATTGCAGATATATTTTTGTTAACTGAAAAGCCAGTCATGTATGTTGCCAATGTAGATGAAAAATCAATGCATACTGGAAACGCGTATTCCGAGAAATTGCTTACTATGGCTAAAGAAGAAGGTGCTCAAGTAATTGTAATGTGTAATAATATTGAAGCGCAGATTACCGAACTAGAGGATCCCGATGACAAAGCATTGTTTATGGAAGAATATCAAATGAAAGAACCCGCTTTGAATCGTTTGATACAATCCGCCTATAAGTTATTAGCGCTTGAAACTTATTTTACAGCCGGTGTGCAAGAAGTGAGAGCATGGACCATTGGAAATGGATGGAAAGCACCACAGGCGGCGAGTGTAATACATACCGATTTTGAAAAAGGATTCATTAAAGCGGAAGTCATTGCATTTGAAGATTACATAAAATACAAAAGTGAAGCTGCTTGTAGAGAGAGTGGTAAATTAAGAATTGAGGGAAAAGAGTATATTGTAAAAGATGGAGATGTAATGCATTTTAGATTTAACGTTTAATATTCATTTATGAATCGTATTCAATACTTTTTAATTATTAGTGTCGCTTCGCTTATGAGTGCCTGCAATACAGGCAACAGTTCTCAGGAAGATACCAATGAATCAAACCTTATTGAAGCGCCATCAGTAATGACCTTTCAAGTTATTAAAACACATGCACACGATACCACATCTTATACCGAAGGATTTGAATGGAACGGGGATACCTTGATAGAAAGTACTGGTAATTATAAGGAAAGTAAACTTATATTACTAGATACCAATATGAAGGAAATTAGAAAGCCTTTAAAATTAAATGACGAATATTTTGGTGAGGGCACTACCCTATTTAAGGGAAAAATATACCAACTCACCTATAAGGAACATAAGGTTTTTGTGTATGATGCAAAAACATTAAATAAAATAACTGAGCTATATTTTCCATTCGAAGAAGCCTGGGGAATGACCCATAACGACACTGCTATCATTGTCACGACCGGAGGGAGTAATTTATATTATTTAGATCCAGTTACATTTAAAACCATAAAAACTGTTGGTGTATATGATAATAACGGATATGTAGCCAATGTAAATGAATTAGAATACCTGAATGGGAAATTATTTGCTAATGTATACTTAACGGACAAGATTTTGCAAATAGATCCTATGACAGGTAATGTATTAGCAGTTGCGGATTTATCTAATATTTTAGCACAGGTAGGTGTTAAAAATGATCCCAAAAAAATAGATGCCGGCAATGTATTAAATGGAATTGCCTACAACCCAAAAACGAAAACTATTTTTGTAACGGGTAAAAATTGGGACAAGCTTTTTGAAATTAAAGTTTCTGA
>Ga0209107_10001491_pt1 | contig 13136 bp, 10 predicted proteins | sample LakErihyJuly2011_2_FD_187460 | JGI IMG/M metagenome (GOLD analysis project Ga0209107, IMG submission 187460) | Freshwater microbial communities from dead zone in Lake Erie, Canada - CCB hypolimnion July 2011 (SPAdes) (version 2) | ecosystem: Environmental > Aquatic > Freshwater > Lentic >... | reverse complement strand
GCTGAAAAACTAAGTTCCTATTTTAGTTAAAGCGCCTATTTTTGATTTACTTTGCAACCTAATTTAACCCTGACGCATGGATCAAAGTAAAGCCACTATTATCACCATCGGAGACGAGCTTTTAATAGGGCAAGTCATTGACACAAATAGTGCATTTATAGCACAATCCTTAAATGCAATAGGCGTAATGGTTACCAGTAGAATAGCTGTAGGAGATGACAAATTAGCGATAACAAATGCGCTAGACAATGCCCTCAAGGAGAATAATATCATTATTCTCACAGGTGGTTTGGGCCCTACTTCAGACGACATCACCAAACCATTTTTGACTGAGTATTTTGGGGGTAAAATGGTGGTACACCAACCTACACTTGATCATATCACTTATATATTCGAACAGATACACAAGCGTCCAATGATTGATCGCAATCTCAAACAAGCCGAAGTGCCTGATTCTTGCGAAGTGTTATTCAACGAAACAGGCACCGCCCCTGGAATGTTATTCCAAAAGAATGGCGCTTTTATTTTTTCACTTCCTGGCGTGCCACATGAAATGAAATGGTTGACTGAAAACAAAGTAATCCCCTATTTACAAAAGCAAATTTTATCCAACCATGTTGGCCATAGAACCTTACTAACTGCAGGTATTGGAGAATCTTTCCTTGCTGAAATAATCATGGATTTTGAAACTAATTTACCAACAGCACTTAAATTAGCCTATCTCCCCAATTATGGTATGGTGCGATTAAGACTAACTGGACAAGGTAAAGACAGACATCAATTAAATACATTACTCGATCATCAATTTGAGTTATTAAAAATAGCGGTTGCTGAATATTTAGTAACTGATTTGGACGAAACCATGGAAGTAGTAGTTGGAAAACTACTAAAATCTAGTGGTAAAACGGTGGCAACGGCAGAAAGCTGTACTGGAGGATTTATTGGTCATTTATTATCCAAGCACGCAGGTTCATCTCAGTTTTATACAGGCGGCATCATTAGTTATGACAACCGAATTAAAACTGAATTTTTAGACGTCCCAACCCATATTTTGCAAACTGTAGGTGCAGTAAGTAAGGAGGCCGTAGAACAAATGGCAAAAGCCGTTCGGGAAAAGATGAATACCGATTACGCAGTTTCGGTTAGTGGCATTATGGGGCCAACAGGAAAAACAGACGAAAAACCATTGGGTATGGTATGGATTGGTGTCGCTGATAAAGAAAGGGTGTTTTCAAAGGTGTTTTACTTAAGATTTGATAGACAAAGGAATATTGAAATAACAGCTACCCAGGCTATAAATTTACTTAGGTTATTAATAATCAATAAAATTTAGTCTTATTTTTACTAAAACTTACCCTTATGCCAATAGTTGATTTGGTTTTGCCTAAGCTGGGTGAAAGTATCATGGAAGCGACCATTTTAAAATGGCACAAAAGCGTTGGTGATACCATCCAATTAGACGAAACTTTATTGGACATTGCTACTGATAAAGTAGATAGCGAAATACCTTCAACGGTAGCAGGGAAAATTATAGAAATTTTATTCGAGCCCAATTCTGTGGTTCCCATTGGAACTGTTATAGCGCGCATTGAGAGCGATGAAAAAAATGGAGCAAGCGTCAATTTTGAAGTATCAATTCCTGTTACAGCTCCCATTATTGAAAAAGCAACCCCTGATACAGTAGCCACAGATGTAAAGGCGTCTTCCTCAAATGATACATTACCTGAAGTACCCTTTATTCCTGCACCAACATCAATAACTACCGATACCCAAGGTATTAATGATGGAAAATTTTATTCCCCATTGGTCATGAATATTGCACAAAATGAGGGAATCCTTATGCAAGAATTGCAGAATATTAAAGGAACCGGCAATCAAGGCCGGGTATCAAAAAAGGATATCTTAAATTATATTGCTGATAAAAAAACTTCAAGTAACAATAATAAAAATACTGTAAACGAATCAATTACAGGTTTAAACAATCCTACTTCTGAAAATAGTAATGCCTCTATTAGTAATAGTGTAAACATCTTACAGGATGATCATTTACATGCAACAGCGGTTACAGGTAAACTGGCACAACCTGAAGATGTAATTTTAACTGGAAATACCGAAATTGTCGAAATGGATCGTATGCGTAAGGTAATAGCAAAGCATATGATTGATAGTGCAAATACTAGCGCCCATGTAACCTCATTTGTGGAGGCGGATGTCACCAATATGGTGGTTTGGAGAGAAAAAGTGAAGCAATTATTTGAAAAAAGAGAGGGGGTTAAAATAACCTTCACCCCCATGTTCATAGAATGTATTGCGAGTGTAATGGAAAACTTCCCAATTATTAATAGCAGTTTACAAGGGGATCATATTATTTATAAAAAAGACATCAATATTGGAATGGCCACTGCCCTTTCCAATGGTAATTTAATTGTGCCAGTCATTAAAGGGGCCAATCAATTAAGTATAGTTGGATTAAGCAAGGCGGTAAATATTTTAGCTAATAATGCAAGGTTGAATCAGTTAAAGCCATCAGATACGCAAGGCGGCACTTTTACTGTTACCAATGTTGGCACTTTTGGTAGTATAATGGGAACCCCAATAATAAATCAACCACAAGTAGCCATAATCGCATTAGGTGCAATTAAAAAGCGTCCAGTTGTTATTGAAACACCTTCTGGTGATGCTATCTTAGTTAGGCACATGATGTATTTATCCATGAGCTACGATCATCGCATCGTGGATGGTGCTATTGGATCACAATTTTTAGCAGCAGTTGCAAAAGCATTTGAAGCATGGGATCCAAATCGTCAATGGTTTCAATATTTATAACACTACTTTAATTGAGCCCTAGCGTTCGACCTTTCATCATTGCGGGTACTCCTGAATTTAACCATGTTGGTATTGGTGCTCCCTTTAAGAAGGAATCAAAAAACTGCTGTTCTCTAATTTGAATATCCTTCCGGTTTTTTCTTTCTACTAAATTATGCGCTTCATTATTGTAGACCAATAGCCAAACTTTTTTATCAAGTCTTCTCATGGCAGTAAACATCTCTATACCTTGATACCAAGGCACCGCATCATCTGCATCATTACTCATAATTACCAATGGTGTAGTTACTTTGGGTAAATCAAATAAAGGAGAGTTTTTAATATATAAATCGGGGCGCTCCCATAAACTCGCCCCTATTCTACTTTGTGTTTTTTCATATTGAAACTGTCTATTCAAACCGGATCCCCATCGTATTCCACCATAAGCACTAGTCATGTTAACGACCGGTGCACCTGCCCAAGCAGCAGCAAATAATTTTGTCTTTGTAATTAAATAAGCAATTTGATAGCCACCCCAACTTTGTCCTTGTAAACCAATTTTAGTACTATCTACAAATCCTTTTTGTACCATGGCTCTTGCGCCACTTAAAATATAATCATAGGCGCCTTGTCCAGGATACCCTTTGGTATACCAAATATCTGGTACAAAAACCACATAACCCCTACTCGCAAAAAACGGAATATTTAAACGTGAAGGCGTTGGTGCTGGCGGTAAGTAATTATGTAAGGTTTGATTGCTACGTTCGTAAAAATAAACAATCATTGGATATTTCTTTTTTGCATCAAAATTTTCTGGCAAATACAAAACACCTTCTGCAGTTTTGCCAGTATAGGACTTCCATTTCACCAATTGCGAAGTCATCCAATTGTAATTACTTTGTTGTGGGTTGATTTGCGTTAGCGCCATCGGATTCTGCTTCAAGGTATCAAAACTGTAATGGAATAAATTGGGAGATTGTTTTTCATCTTCTTGCATTATCAATAAATCATTCGACTTTTTTGCTGCTACAATAGTGGTCAAATGCATCGGCAACTGATTCATTATAAATAATTTTCTTGTAGCTAATGACAAGGAAACCAAGCCTTCTGATTTGTCCACCTCGTTAAATGTTTTCAATAAAATAACTGCATCACCATTTAAAAATTGACGGTCATTGTCTATCTCAACAAAACGATAACTTATTTTATTTTGACGGCCGTTGGTTAATTTAATGGAAGACGATTTACCCTCCGCATCTGCAAGCCAAACATCATATCTATCATACACTAAAAAATGTTTGTTGTCCTGCATCCACTTTGCTATACCATAAGCATTAGGATCATCAGGCATATCATTTTCTTCATCATACAAAGCCACAGGGATATCTGTTAATATATTTTTTGAAACATCTGATACCGCATTATAAGATTTATATTTTTTTTGATCCTCCACATAATAAACCAAACTTTGGCCATCATAGGAAGGCGACAACTGACTTACTTTAACATTTTTTTGAATCAGCTTGTTTTTTCCTGTATTATTATCTATGACATATAAGTCCCTTTGTGAAAATCCTTGCCATTGAGCCGCTATGACATAATTAGAATCAATTAAAGCATAAGTATAGCGACCATCTCCTTCCATTGTTTTTAATAAATCTCGGTCTTTAATTTTCCCAAGATAAGTAACCACATTGTCTGCTGGACGATATAAAAGCGCTTCAGTGCTTTTAAGTGTCGCATCTAAATTTTTTAATTGTACTGTTTGTAATGAAGGATCTGCATAATGCCATATATCAACACTTACACGGTCAAATTCTGGTAGTGAAGTGTCTTTGACAGGAAGTATGGGCTGAACACCTAAGGAAATAACCGCGCCAGATTTACTAAATGTGATTTTACGATCTCCTCCAATAGTGTATTGTTTCGGAATTTGATCATGATTACGATGAATAACAAAATGTGCAGAATCTAAATCATGGTTATAATAAGCTAGTGTGTAGTTTTTTTGTAATGCTTTGTCTGTGCTATCTCGTTCAACTAAATAGGCCAATTGCTTTCCTTGTTCATCCCAAGAAAAATTAGTTGCTGTATAAAAATGGCTGTTTAATGTGATGGTATTGGTATCAGCAATCGAACTCAAAAATATTTTTGCTTCCTTTAGTTTGGTTCTAACTTGATACATCATTACTCCTTCCCCTTTTGGATGAATTAAATACTGGGAAATATTATTAAACACCCTTTCTTGACCTGAATTCAAATCTCTAAAATAAAGTGGTGCCCCCTCCTTGTTAAAGTCTCCTTTTGAATCCTTTTGATAAGCGATTATACCATTCCCGAATTCAGGCACTTGAAAACTTTTTACCGCTGGAATTTTGTTTATTTTCCCTGTCGCCAATACTAAAATCACCAAACTGTCTTTGGGCATTTCATCTGGCTTTTTTTTATCAATTTTAGCTTTTCTGATTTCGTTGAAACTTGGTTTAATCTTTGCGATTAAATAATTTCCATCTTCCGTAAAAACAGGCTGTGCTCCTCTTGGAATGCTGATATCTATTTTTGTGGCAATATTTTTTACAATCAATACAGCATCCCCTTCCTGTGGATTAACACTATAACAAATAAATTGACCTTGTGGTTGCCAAGCTGATTCTCGGATAGACTCCCACTGATCATACACAGTATGATCCAACGCAATTTTTTGGGAAAACGATAAAAACGAAATAAATAATGAAAAAATAGTAAAAAGTTGCTTCATATAATATTATTTGAATTTCTAAGATACATCAACATTTTGGCAAAATAATTGTTATAAATTTGCATCTACATTATTTATAATATGAAATTCAGATTACTCTTCATTTTGCCAACTTTTTTAGCAGTTTTTGCACAAGCCCAAACTACGGGAAAGCTATCAGGATGGGTCCTAGATAAAAATACCCAAAAACCTATTGCCGGGGTTAATGTAAAACTAATCAACACCAACTTTGGGACGGCAACTGATTCATTGGGTAAATACCAATTTAAAAGCATCCCCACTGGTCAGTACCAAGTAAGTTTTACATCATTAGGGACTTTGCCTTACAGTTTATTCAATGTGGTTATCACTGTTGGAAATGAAACCAATAATACCATTGAATTACTCCCTGCAGATAATGTTTTAAAAGAAGTACAAGTAAGCAGTACCCGAAAAACAGTTCGAACTGCTACGCTAGAAACTCCATTAAGTGTTCAAAAATTAACTGCTGAAGAAATTAAATCAAATCCAGGAGGCAATTTTGATATTTCCAAAGTTGTTCAGGCATTACCAGGAGTTACAGGTTCTGCAAGTACAGGCGCCGGATTTAGAAATGATATCATTGTAAGAGGGGGCGCACCCAATGAAAACGTATTTTACCTAGACGGCGTTGAAATTCCAGTAATCAATCACTTTAGCACCCAAGGAAGTGCAGGAGGCCCACAAGGTATTTTGAATGTGTCATTTATAGATGAAGTAAAACTTTCCTCATCGGCATTTGATGCCAAATTTGACAATGCTTTATCCTCCGTATTTGAATTCAAGCAAAAAAGAGGCAATGCTGATAAATTACAAGGTAATGTAAGATTAGGCGCTACCGAATTTGCGACAACTTTAGATGGCCCTTTATCCAAATCCGGTAAAACTACTTTTTTAGCTTCTGTAAGAAGAAGTTATTTACAATTCTTATTCGAAGTAATTGACTTACCTATTCGACCCAACTTTTGGGATTTTCAATACAAAGTCACACATGTGATTGATCCAAAAACTACTTTGACATTTTTAGGGGTAGGTGCTATCGACGATTTTAAATTTGCTGCACCAAAAAAAGCCACACCTGAAAAAATTTATGCATTAAAAGCAGGTCCTTCCATTAACCAATGGAGCTACACTGTAGGAGTATCATTAAAAAAATTAGTGAACAAGGGCTTTTGGAATTTAGCTATAAGCAGAAATCACCTTAATAACCTAAGCGAAAGATATGAAAATAATTTGGAGCCTTTACAAAGTGAAAAAACCTTTGATTATACCTCTAATGATATTGGAAATACAGTAAGATGGGATATGACCAAAAGTTTATTAGGATTGAAATGGACTGCGGGTGTTAATATTCAAAACGTAGGATATGATAATAGTACCAATCAATTATTAAAATACACCGCAATTAGTACGCTAGGGCCAACCCCAACAGCCATTCAAATTAATTATAGCTCAGCTTTTAACTATAATAAATATGGCACATTTTTCCAATTAGGAAAAAAGGCATTTAATAATAGATTAGGTATTAGCGCAGGAATTCGTACTGATGGAAATGATTTTACAACCCAAGGAATGCAATTAATGCGTCAACTATCCCCTAGAATTGGATTAAGCTGGGTGGTATCAGACAAAGTAAATTGGAATTTCTCCATTGGTAATTATTATAAGTTAGCGCCTAATACTGCACTCGGTTTTAAAAATACAGCTGGTACGTATTTAAATAAGGACGCTGACTATATTCAAAGTACCCATTATGTAACTGGCCTTGAATACATCCCATCTGAATCAACAAGATTCACAGCAGAAGTATATTATAAGAAATATAAAAACGTACCAATTAGTGTAGAAAAAGGAACTAGCCTTTCCAACCTTGGTGCCGATTTTAATATATTAGGTAATGAAGATATCACGACCAATGGATTAGGTAAAAGTTATGGCTTTGAATTATTTGCGCAACAAAAGTTAACTAAAAGGATGTTTGGTGTAGTTAGTTATAGTTATTTTAGAAGTTCTTACACCAATAACCTTGGAAAATATATTGCAAGCTCCTGGGAAAATATACACTTGTTAAGTTTAACAGGTGGCTATAAGTTAAATAGAAATTGGGAAATCGGTATTAAATATAGATACCAAGGTGGCGCTCCGTATACCCCTTATGACATGAATGCCAGCAAAATAAATTTTGCCACATTAGGAGTTGGAATATTAGATTATTCAAAATTAAATGCAAATAGAAATAAAGCATTTCATTCAAGTGATTTGCGTATTGATAAAAAATATAATTACAAAAAAACCACATTGGATTTTTACATAGACATTACTAACTGGTATGGTGCTGCGTCAGTAGCCCCTCCCTTTTATGTGTTTACCGCAGACGACAATGGGGTATTCAAAACAACTGATGGAAAAGCATTAAAAAAAGATGGCTCCAATGCGATACCAGAGTTATTTGATAATAATTCGGTTTTTATAACGCCTACGATTGGATTTATATTAGAATTTTAAGATTGCGAAATGGCTTTATTTTGTTTTACAATTCTTACCATTTGAATAAGCACAGATAATGCTATTAAGCTAAGACCAATGTAAAAACTTGCACCTAATTGCTTTTGTTCCTTAAATAATACAAAAGCTAGAATGATACCATATACAGGCTCTAAATTTAATGTGACATTTAAAGTAAAGGCACTAATATGTTTTAAGGAGGATAACATTAAATGATTTGCCCAAACCGTACACGCGATTGCTAAAATTAATATCCAAAACCAATCATTCTGTTGGGGTAATACAAATTGATTTTGATGCAACCCAATTGATCCCAATATAATTAAACTTAAAAAAAATACCCCGCCCATCATTTCGTAAAATTGTATGGTGAACGTATCCACTTTATTGGTCACTCCTTTATTGATGACTGAAAATATAGAAGCCAAAAGTGCAGACAATAGCCCTACAATAATTCCAGTTCTAAATTTGGTGTCAAAGTGAAATATTAAGAGTATCCCTATAAAACTAATGGCTCCAATCAATATATCACGCCACTTCATATGAACCTTTGTAGCTAAAGGCTCAATAAGGGAAGTGAACATACTCGTACTAGAAAAACATACGAGCGCAATAGATACATTGGCTAGTTTAATACTGCCATAAAAGCAAACCCAATGAAGGGCAATTATCGCACCAATGCCAATTAATTTAAATTTTGTTGCAAAATTATAATGATCTTTTTGTTGCGTAAAAAAATAAATAAATAGTAAAAATAGGGAAGCAAGTAACATCCTATAAAAAACCAACATCAAGCCATTTAACTGAATTAAGAATCCCAAAGGCCCTGTGAGTCCCGCCAAAAAAACAAAAACATGTAATTGTAGTAAAGCCTTTTTAAAAGTTGACACGAATACGCTTTATGATTTTGATGAATTTGCCAGTGCTGGATTGCCATTGCATATTTAAAACGCCTAAAATGGCTTCTTTAATAATACCCTTGGTCATTTTACTAGCCCCAATTTTTCGATCCACAAAATTGATGGGAACTTCCTTAATGATAAATCCTAATTTCCATGCTGCAAACTTCATTTCAATTTGAAATGCGTAGCCTATAAAATTGATGGTACTTAGATTAATTGCATCTAAAACTTTTCGTTTATAACAAACAAAACCAGCAGTTGGATCCTTGACTGGAATACAGGTAATTAACCTCGTATAAGCAGATCCACCAATAGAATAAATTTGACGGTCTAATGGCCAGTTTTCTGTACTTCCCCCTTTTACATATCTACTTCCTACAGCAAGATCGGCACCATTGATACAAGCTTCTGCTAATCGATCTAAATCATCAGGACTATGTGAGAAATCGGCATCCATCTCAAATATTAAATCATAATCGCGTTTTAAAGCCCATAAAAAACCATGTATATAGGCAGTACCTAAGCCCAATTTACCTGCTCTTTTTTCAATAAAAATACGTCCTATATGTTTGGGCATTAAACCTTCTACAATTTCAGCAGTACCATCTGGAGATCCATCATCCACTACCAATACATCATATTCAGCTGCAAATCCTACAACTGTTTCAATGATAGAAGCGATATTCTCCTTTTCATTATAAGTGGGTATGATGACTAATTTTTTCAACTTGGGGGTATGGATTTTCTAAATAATTATTTTTTTAAAATACTGCGGTTAAGTATTTCAGTAAGTTTTTGTTTGGTGTGTAAAGCAAAATCACCCTTCATCATCCAGTCATAATATTGTGGCTCATCTCTAAGCACCTGCACTACGGATTTTCCTTTGTGCTTCCCGAAATTAAATATTTCTACCCCATTTTCCATAATAAATCGGCCTGCAAAATCCACAATTTGGTCTTCTCCAGTGAATTTAACGATACTTTCTACCGTATTTCCAATATTTGCATACTTTTCCACTTGGGCTTCCAATACTTCCCAGGTGGCCATGGCATCTGCCTCGGCCGAATGCGCATCCTCCAAATTCTTATTACAATAAAACTTATATGCAGCTGTTAGGGTACGTTGCTCCATTTTATGGAAAACCTTCTGAACATCCAATAATTGCCTACTTTCCATATCTGCAGAAATACCTGATCTTAAAAACTCCTCATTTAACATGGGAATATCAAAACGATTACTATTATAGCCACCCAAATCAGCCCCCTCTATGAATTGCTTAATTTCATTCGCAATTTGCTTGAAACTTGGAGCATCCTTTACCATTTCATCTGAAATACCATGAATGGCTGTTACTTGTTCTGGTATAGGCATCTCAGGATTAACTAATTTGCGTTTTACTTGCTTGGTACCATCTGGCATGATTTTTACCAGTGCTATTTCCACAATTTTATCCAAGCTCACATTTATTCCAGTTGTTTCAAGATCAATAAAAACAATTGGCTTTATTAATTGTAAATTCATATTTTTTATTATGGCTCAAAGTTAATCAAACTAATGGTGTAATAAGCGGTAAAAATGCCCTAAAATAACTGATGGAAATTAAGTAAATTTGTGCTGCAAAACGCATAATTATCATGAACTGGATCCCATTAATCGACCAAAATCAGCTGGAAACAATAAAAGATTTGTCCTTTACTACACCACAAGTCATACTTAAACATAGCACCACCTGCAGCATTAGCAAAATGTCCTTGGCAAGATTGGAAAGAGCTGAAGCACCTAGTTCCATCCAATTTTACTATTTAGATTTATTGAACTACCGTGCAATATCCAATGCTATTGCTGAAAAATTTAGTGTCTACCACGAATCCCCACAGATTTTATTAATCAAGAATGGTGAATGTACTTATGATGAAAGCCATGGCGGAATTCAAATGGAAGAAATTGTGGAACAAGCAACGCGATAGTAATAAGTATAATACATCACACAAGTAATCTACTAATATCATACTAACAATATATTAGTTAATAGCTAGCAACTTTCAATGACCATTGCGCTGGCACCTCCACCCCCATTACAAATTGCCGCTGCACCATATTGTGCTTTATTTTTTTGTAAAATATGAATTAGGGTAACTAATATGCGCGCGCCACTGCATCCCAAAGGATGCCCTAAGGATACTGCACCACCATGCACATTTACTTTAGTTGGATCTATGTTTAATAAGGAAGTATTTACCAAACCCACCACTGAAAATGCTTCATTAAATTCAAAATAAGAAATTGCCTCTTTTTCAATAGCCGCTTTCGCTAATGCTTTTGGCAAAGCCAAGGCAGGAGTTGTGGTAAACAATCGAGGGTCTTGTGCTGCATCAGCAAACCCTTTAATAATTGCAATTGGTTTTACTCCCAACTCATTTGCTTTCTTTTTGCTCATCAACAGCAATGCCGCAGCTCCATCGTTCATGGTAGATGCATTCGCTGCGGTCACTGTTCCATCTTTACTAAATACAGGATTTAATTGCGCAATTTTATCAAAATTAACTTTAAAAGGTTCTTCGTCTTTGTCTATAATTACAGGATCCCCCTTTTTTTGTGGAATGACGACCGAGATTATTTCCTGCTTAAAAAAACCTTGCTGCGATGCTGCTTGTGATTTTTTATAACTTTGCATCGCAAAATTATCTTGTTCCTGTCTTGATATATTATTATCCTTCGCACAACTATCAGCAAAATTACCCATGGCTATATTATCATACACATCAGTTAAACCATCTTTCGCTAAGCCATCCAACAAACTTACATCCCCATATTTATTACCCCATCTTTGCTGCATATTATAAAATGGAACATTACTCATACTTTCCATCCCCCCAGCAATAATCACATCCGCATCACCGAGTATAATATTTTGCGCTGCAATGGCTAACGATTTCATCCCACTCGCACAAACCTTATTAATTGTAGTACAAATTACTTTATTTGGAAGCCCCGCTTTAATAGCGGCTTGTCGCGCAGGCGCTTGACCCAAACCAGCTTGTAACACACAACCCATAATCACTTCGTCAATAATTTGAGGACTTACCCCCGACTTTTCTAGTGCGCCTTTAATTGCAATAGCACCTAATTCAGTAGCACTTATACTACGCAAGTCACCACCAAAGGAACCAATGGGTGTTCTCACAGCGGCTATGATATAAACTTCGTTAAGCATGCTTGAAAGAATTTATTTAAAATTAAAATCTATTCTGCGATATCGTCTACTACTGTTGCATCAGTTGTTACTTGTACTTCTGGCAATAACCGGATTCCTTCCGCTTCAATTGTAATTCTTTTGCTTTTGTACAAAATGCCCACATTCATTTTAAATGCTTTTTTACTCATTCCAAAAAAAGCGTAAATCTCATCGGGATTTGATTTGTCATGATAAGGTAAAAAATTACCGTGTGATTTTAGCAATCTTACAATTGTTGAATTATCATCATCTAATTTTTCAACCCCCTGCTTACCAATACCTATATCCAACTTGTTACCTTCTCTTATTTTTTTTACAAATGCTTCTTGAATAAATTGTCCAATATGCAAATGTGTAAAAACTTCATTTTTATATACCAACCCTTGGTGCACTTGATTCACAATCACTACATAACCTAAATCAGATTCACGATACACTTGCACGCTAACTTTTTCCCCTTCTTTAATAGTTAGGTTATCATTACTAAGTTGATTATCAATTTTTTCAGTAGCTGCAACGCGCCCAGTTTGTTTGTCGATATAAAGTTTCACTAAATACTTTCCGCCCAAACGCATACTAGAAAGTTGTTGTGAAACAGGGACAAATAAATCCTTCATCAATCCCCAATCCATAAACACCCCTTGCTTAGTCACATCCACTACTTTTAATGCAGCTATTTCACCTACCACAGCAAAAGGTTCCTGTGTCGTAGCCACTAAACGATTATCAGAATCATGGTAAATGAAAACACTAATGGTATCCCCAATTTGTAAACCTGAGGGTACAAATCTTTTGGGAAGTAGTATGCCTTCTTCACCATCATCCATATAAAATCCAAAGTCAACCTTTCGGTCCACGCGTAGGAGATTAAATTGACCTACATTAACAGTTGACATAAGTTTATATTTATAAT
>Ga0209107_10001487_pt1 | contig 13146 bp, 17 predicted proteins | sample LakErihyJuly2011_2_FD_187460 | JGI IMG/M metagenome (GOLD analysis project Ga0209107, IMG submission 187460) | Freshwater microbial communities from dead zone in Lake Erie, Canada - CCB hypolimnion July 2011 (SPAdes) (version 2) | ecosystem: Environmental > Aquatic > Freshwater > Lentic >... | reverse complement strand
TGGTTTCCGTCTTTGTTACCTGTGTACGGTCTAGGACTCATCTTTGTCCCCTTTGTCTTTGAGGCCGTTACTGGCGAGGATTCCTGATAGTGCTCCGGTAAGGAAGAGCATCATCGGGGATAGTAGCGACCATGCGCTTTCATCGTTTGGTGATACTTCTAAAGGCTGGACGACAAATAGCAGGCCGTAGAGCAGTGAGGCCGTGGAGATGACGAAGGTAGCTGAGAGTGTGATGCCGACGATGAGGATGAGTCTGGCCTTGATCTCTGAGTTGGTGTATTTCTTCACGGGTTGCACCTTGCTGACGAGGGATGGGTTTGGCAGTTGTCTCGAGTGCGGTCATTGCATCCAGTCACGACAAACATGAGGACAACTGCGAGAGCTGCGATCACGGCGAGAGTTTTCATCAGGCTGGCCCAATATCTTCGACCAGTAGCCATGATTTTAATGTTGCCGACCGTGTGGCAGTACCAGTGCCGGCACTGGCTTGTGCTGTTGCTACGAAGTTTTGTGTACCAGCTGTCAAAGTTACGACAGTTGAGCAAATACCTACGCCTGCATTACCTATAGTTACCATTGTGACGTTAGATACTTGTTGCAGGGTTCCAGTTAAATTTGTTAAGCGTAAACGCAACTGAAATGTGCCAGCAACTGAACCCAACAGGTTAGGTTCAAAGTAGGTGACACGATAGTAACGGTTTGCTACTGCCGTAAACGATGAGCCTGTGATCTGTACTTCCTCAGCGGTAATCGTGCTGTCAGGTGCTGTCACTTCGTCATATGCCATGACCCCACGGGGGAACTGGTTACATTCTGTGGCGGTCAAAACTTGACCAGCAGTAAAGTCGTCGTTAGGTGAAATCGCCATGAGTTAGGGCCTTTCAGGAAATGTGACGGTTGGGGCTGGTGTCCATGTAGCAGGGAAGTCCCTGAGGGTTTGGCGGTAGGTTGCCCATGCGGTTTTGTCGGTTGGTGTGTCTGGGATCATCGCCCAGTCGGATTCGACTAAGAGTTGGTCACGGCGTAGTCTCATGCGTTCTATGAGCCATTCGTCGGGTGCTTCAGTTTCGTGGGGTGCTAATAGGTTCATCATGCCGCCCTGTAGTAAAGATTAAAGTTGATTGAGTCGCCAGTCGCCCAAGTCATCGGGTTTGTAGCATTTACATTTTGCCAAGCGCCGAAAGTGCTGTCTGTTCTAAGTACGCCAGCAAAACAACTACTAGTTGCACCGTTGTATCGTGCAATTCCCTGATAAGTAGTGCTAGCCGAAGTGTCTAGTAAGTTCATAATGCCAATAGTTGAGATTCCTACTGCGACATCTGCGTTAATGTTGATAGGCAAACTAATAGAAATATTACCTGTCACGGCAGAAGTTGACCCCAAAGTAAACGACCCGTAGTAATGTACGAAATTGTTAACGCGACAGTAGGCCCCTGAAGTTGTGCCGTTGCCTGCCGTTACATTCAGGAAAGTCGGCGTGTGGGCTGTGTAAGTGCCGATGACCGTGTTGCCGATAGCCAACTTAGTTTGGACCGCTTCCATAGCGTCGTTAATGTCGCTGTGCTGTTGAGCATGCGACGGCGAAGTTAACAAACTTGTCGTCGTCGGATTAGTGAAAGCGTCTAACGCTGTGGGATAAGTACTAGCCATAATTTACCAACCTAATCGTGAACCGTTTTCGACAAGAGCGTCGTTATATATCCAACCTGTTTCATCGTACACAATCTCAGGCTGATTGTAAGTAATACCATCGCCACCCAAAATACCGAAAGTAGTTGAGTCAAGAATAAAATACTGGTAGAAGGTTGCTGCGCTTAAATAAAAAGTGTAGGAAGTTTCGCCCGGTACTGCATTAAACGAATAGCCCTCAACTACTGCCTCGACAACAGTTTTGGTGACATCTCCAGGTTTCAACCATTCAACATTTACTAGAGAATTACCTTGTCCTAAATAAGTAATTAACTGCTGAATGTCGCTTTTGTCGGCAGTTAAATCTGTAACAGTTATTTCATAGCTGTAGTCAGTTGGGTCGCCTTGCATGACTGCCAACCATGAGGCGAGTCCTGCAGCTTGAGTGGTGTCATAGTCAAGTGTGGATATCGAATATCCTGAAGGGCCGTAAGCGTCAATAGATGACTGCGATGTCCCGAATTGTGTTGCAACGGTTTCGGGTTGCACTAAGACTTGGTTCATAAAATCGTCGCCTAGTTGAATCCTGTTAAATTGCACATAAGGAATTTCTCCCACTACACCTGTGGGTTCCCTTACAAAAGATATTCCGCTAGGCTGTGCAACTTCTGCTCGACCGAGGAACCTAAGATCTGTTCCGCCTCCGGGCCACATCTGACCTTTTTCGGTGTTCATTAAAAGGTTGAGCTTGTTTAATAGTGTTCCGGAATAAGTTGACGCTGAAGCTATTGAGTTAGTAGTTAAGGCTGTTACTGCTGGGATAATTGACTGGTTATATGTCCCGCTGGGGAGAATCGCTTGATCTCCTGTAAGGCCTTGTGGGAATACAAAACTATCTAAAGTAAACTTTCCGACTTGTGAAATAGGATCGGAACAGGTCACCGTCGCAGTTGATACCCCTTGATTCAGACCGGGTGAATCTTGGAAAGTAATACCCGAAATTCGACCAGAGATAAAATAGTTGGAATCCTCAAAGAAGATCGCAAAATATCTGCCTCGTACAAGTTGAGCAGCCTCGTCGTTATTGTTTTCAATAGTAATCTGGTAGGTGGTCCCGTTGTATTGGTCTAAATAGTATTTTCTTGCAACATCACCAGAGAATGAAAGAATCTTCCCGACATATTCAAAGTAATTTATGGTAGGCCAAGGATCCCAGTATTCGATAATAAACTGCCAATTCTCGGAACTCATTGAATACCAACCGGTAGCGGACCCGTGTTTCGTGTGTACTGCTGTAAAGCTCTGACGATTGCGTTCGGATCTCCGCCGTTTACATTGACCGTGATCGTGTTGCCACCCATGCCCATGCTCGCCAGTTTGGAGAGAGGAATAACCGCTTCGGGTTCACGACCTTCGCCGATCATGGCAAGAGTCGGCCCTGTGACGATTCCACCTTGAGCGAGTTCGGGAATGTCTGGAACATTAAAGCCAGAGCCACCAATTTTCGGAACCCAGCTCGGAATCGTAAACGACAGTTTGCCGACGGTGTTGTTCCATAACCATGCAACCATTCGAAACGCTGCTTTGAATGGTGCTGTAATGACATCGGCGACGAAACCCATCGTCGCTTTGATGCCCTTGTAGATCAGACTGAACGCTTCCATGATCTGATCTTTGAACTTGACGACTGCGAGAATTGCTAGACCGAATGGGCCGGTAATAATTGCGAGCAGTAAGGGCCAGTTATTTTTTGCCCAGTCGAACACAAATTTAATTGCTCCCCAGAGCGCGTTAAAGCCGACTTTGATACCGTCGATAGCCTTACCGAAAATATCAAACTTGACTTGTAAAGCAACCAAAGCGGCAATGATTGCAATGATGACAACGGCACCAGTAGCGATCCAAAGAGCCGAGAACGATGCTGTGAGTGCAGTGTTTAATGCAAGTGTCAAGGCTTGGATCGTGTTGTAGATAGCGAGTCCAGCGTTCAATGCGATAATCGCTCCAGCTAGCACTGCAATCGTTCCACCGATAGCGACGATGAGTCCTTTGTTTTTGGATGCCCATGTTGAAAATTTAAGTAGTGCTGGAATCAGTTTTTCAGCGAGTGGCATTACCGCCTCACCGATGGACTCTTTAAGTTCGCCCATCTGGATTCCGAGGTTCTTCATCTTGCCTTGGGTCGTGTTCGCTGCAGTGGATGCTTGACCAGAGAAAGTCTTGCCCAGAGCTGCGAATACTTCGTCAGTCGAAGCACCACTTTTAATTAGTTCAGCAAGTGCTGGGTCTAACATTTTGAGTGCCTTAAAATTGCCGTTAAACGCTTTTGATAGTGCATCGGAGACAGCGCCAAGATCTTTACCTGTACCGGCAGAGACATCTAATGCCAGACTCAAAAGGTCTTGAGCCTTGGTGACATCTCCTGTGCCTCGAACTAGCGAGTCGAGTGCTGGTCGGAGTTCATCGTCTGCAACCGCTGCAGCCATTGAAGTCTTTGAGATGAAGTCCTCAACTGACTTAACCTGAGCGTCTGATGCTCCGGTGACATTGCCGAGAGTCGTGGCGAGTTTTTGCGCTGCAGCGTCATCTTCGGCGAACGCTTTGACAGCATCAAAAGCGACAGCGCCGACAGCTGCAAGAGCGAGCCCTGCCGGGACTGCAGCTTTCTTAATGGCGAACGATGCTTTCTGACCTGTGGTTTCCAGTTTTTTGAAGTCGTTAATGGCTCGGTTGATGCCGGCAGGATTCCACTCTGAGATGATGGGGAGGTTGATAGCCATTAGCGCTTTACGATCCTCTTCTGTGCTTGACCCATTACTTCTTGGACGATCTTGTCAACATTTCTAGTGACCTCGTCTATGTAATCATCGGAGCGAGCCCAGACGAAGCGTGACGGTGTGCGAAGTTTGCTGGTCAGATCTTGAGCGAAATTTGGGCGTGCTCGAAGTGGGTTCTTGTTGCGTGTCTGGTTCGGGCCTCGTCCTGCCATGTCGGTCATGGAGAGAGCTGCACCTTTTGCAGTAATCCTGACTGTGCCGATGGACTCAAATTGTGCGCCTTGTTCTAGGTTGCGTTTGCGAGCCTTGCGCGTGTCAACTTTGACGACGATGTTCTTTGACTCATTCTTCCAAGCGGTGCGTCCGTTGTGCTTCTGTCCGGTCAACGGTGGCGACGAAGGGATTGAGTCTTTGATGGCGGAGACGAGAGGGTCTGCAGCGGACTTAATGTCCTTAGTGATCTGCCGACGAAGCGCAGGATCAATTTTGCCGATCTCACGAAGAGCCTGCTTCAGTCCGTCATACTCGATTCCGACTGATGCTGCCACTAGGTTTTCCGTCTCTGCTCGTTAATGATCTGAACGCAAGTTGCCAGATCGTCTGTCTCGAATGTTATGTGTGGAGGCCAGAACCCAGTCTCAACTAGCAGAGCTGCTAGTTGTCGCCGGTGGCCTCCTTCGTAGGGACTGCGGATGCAGTCTCCACGACTTCTAGATCTTCTAATTTCTTGACGAACTCATCAAATGAGATTGGGACTGGATGACCTTGCTGTTTGCTGGCCTCGTAGGCCATGAAGGCTAGATCTTCCATCCCGATTCCACTTGACAGATCTGATGCTCGTCGCTTGAATTTACGCTCCCACGAGATAATGACAAACAGGTTTGTCGTTACTTGGTAGGTCTCGCCGTCGGCGAGCTTGACACTAAGTGTGAGTTTCATGTGTTCTCCTAGTCGGGGTTCGGATTACTTACTAGATCAGGTGATGTCTCGTCCGTAGGTTCCACCCTTGAACACGGCTTCAACGACTGAGAGCTCGCCGACAGTTGTGTTAATCGGTGTCACGGTCTCTAGGTAGCACCCTGTCAAGGTGTATTCAGGATTCGAAGCGGACTCAGTTGTTCCAGATGGGCTAACAACGATCGTTGAAGCGACACCGAACAAAGTGTTCAAGTATGTTTCTACTTCGGTCGTTCCGTAACCTTGGAACAAGGTTAAGGTCAATTCATTACTGAAAAGGCCTGCCGTGAAGGTTCTTGAAGTTTGACCGAAGCTTGTATTTTCCAAGGCCTCGGCGGTCAAAGTGAGCACCGCTGCACTGCAGTTCGAAGTAAGCGCGATTGCTGACGGGCTTGTCACGTTTACTGTTGGATTTGATAGGTAGGTAGTGGGCATGGTTTGTCCTTTTATCTGCGGCTTGAGCCGATTCTAATTGTGAGGTCGTAAGCAGGTAACTCGGCAGAACCGATCGATGCGATCGTAGGTCTGCCAGAGATGACTGCAAGAGAGGAGTTCATGAGTTGATCAACGACTCCGAGTATGTAGTCCGTAGTGTCTTGGTTGCCGGGTGGCGCGCCCAACACTCGGAGATCAATCGTGATGTCCGCTGTCTGGTTATTGAACGCACTGAACACAGGAAGCTCAATGAATACAGTAAGAGGTCGAGCGTTCCGAGGGTCAGTGACCGGCACAAGGCCGAGAGCTGTGATCGTCGCTGAGACAGCGCTGATCGTGTCTGTGAAGATGCCTGCCATTTCATGCCACTTGCGATCTCTTGATGCCGAGCAACTGGTTTATCCGACCCATTGAAGCGACAGGTGCGCTGATGTTCATGTCTTGGAAACTGTTAAACGAGTCCAAACTTCCGCGCTCTCGATACAAGCTCGCAGCCATTAACACGACTCCAGCTTTGACTGCAGCATCCGGAACGGTAGTAAGTGAGTCATGGTAGCCGGCCTGCACTCTGCGTTTGAATGACCATGCATTTGAAGCGTTGACTGATGAGGTCATGAACAATGTGTCATTAGCAGTCGCTCCCGAAATTCCGAGAAACTCGGTGAGATCGCTGACTGTGATCCAGGTGCAAGTCTGAGTCCAGACGAGCGATCCGACAGGATTGGCAGCTGAGCGATCTAGATCGTCGCCAACATCTTGAAAGAGTAACTGGTTTGGAATGATGACATCCGAGTCGTAGAGATAGTCCCCTTCTTCATCAATGCCAATAAACAAGTAGGTCGGAACCGCAAAGACGATGTGTGTCCCGTTGAAACCGTGTCCGAGTCCTGAGAGTGTGATTGATTGTCCGACAGCGATGTCGGTTGATTCGAGAGTCTGAACGACGGCAACATCTGACAGACGCTGGTGGTGCGTGACTGTAAATGTTGCCATCGTTCGTTCTCTCTACTCGTCTAGTCGGTTCAGGCGCGCTTGACGAACTTGGTCGCGTCAATCATGACCGAGCTGAAGTAGCCACGGAACTTGATGACACGACCGAGCGCACCGTCTGCAAGTTCAACACTGACAGCTCCGCGCTGTTGTTCCCAGCATTCGAAGCCAGTGCTGTCACCGACATAAAGGTTCTTTCCGCCTGCAGCGACCAAGTTTCGATCAACTACGAGCGACAAGCCGAAAGCGTTGCCGTTAAAGGTTGAGGCCGATGCGCCGGTGCCGACTGCGTTCTGTGGGCCGACATTCGGGAACAACGGACGACCAGCATCGTCCACAAGTGCGCCGAGTGATGCGTAGTACGCAGGTGACATGACGAGCACATTGGGCAGGTTGCCGTTTGAGTTGGTCAAGATTTGCTCTGCTGAGTTGTAGATGAACGCTACCCAGTCGGCAGGTGTTGATCCTGAGGTCAATGCTTCAGTCTGGGTGACTCCTGCTTCAAATGTTGCACAAGCTGCGACATCGGTAGCGTTTGCGTAGATGCGTGCCATGTCGTCAATCAATGCACCGAGAACCTCGGGCGAAGTGAAGTCCATTGATTCTTCGGACAGGTTTACATATCCGCCGTAGAGAGCTTTCGTGATCTGGATGTCGTCCACGACAAAAGTGCCTTGATCGAGTGCGACGAGTTCGCCGTTACTTGCACCGATGGTCGTGTGCGTGGTGACCTTCGGACGGATGAACACCTTGCCCGATGCGGGCATCTGGCGGACTCCCATTGCAGTGATCAATGGGCGATAATTGGGTACAAACGAGTTATAGATCGGCGAGATGATCGGCACTGGAAGGATGCCGGGTGTGTCGGTCGAGGTGACATTCGGTGCAGCTGCAACGATGCGCTGGTTGAACTCAGCGAACTCAGATCCGCCTGCAGCGAACTTGATCATGTATTCCGCAATCGTGGGAAGCTTGAACTCGCGCTTCGGTGATGCGTACTGGATGGGGGCAGTGGGGACTGCTGCTTCGATTGCTTCTGACATTTCATCCTCCTCGGATGGTTGGGTTGGGGTTGGTGTTTCTTCTTCTTCGTCGGGTGCTTCCTCTTCGGGTGAAGAGGCAGCGACTGAATAGACCTGTGCGTCCGCATATGCCGGTGTCGTGACAACCGAGAGCTCGACAAACTTAGCCTCAGAGACCTCTAGCGTCCCGTCTGCGAGGCGCTTGAACTTGGTCGGCACTGCGCCAACACTGACGGAATCTAGAGCGCCATCGGCGAGCAGTGCGAGAGCGTCGTCAGCTGCACGAGTGGCGCTGAGCTTGGCGACAAACATCATGCCCTCGGCAGTGGAGACTCTTTCGGTGACGCGTCCGATGACGCGCGTGTCGTCGTGGTATTCCAGGAGTTTCGGCATTGGGCCATCTTCGGGAAGTGAGCCCTCAAGGAAGACCACACTCTCACCACCACTCAGAGTCGCCTTGACATTCCAAGGAACGGCTAGACCTGTGATCTGGCGTGATGGTTCGCCATCGGCGGAAGCGTCAAGTGTAATCTGTTGAGCAGTAAGTCGAATCATGAGGGCATCTCCTGAGGGGTTCGCATAGAGGCAGGTTGTTCAATGTCAATCTCTGAGCGATTCATCTCTACATCTGCTATCAGATCTTCGGTGTCAAATTCCACGAACCTATTACGAGGCAGGATGTCTGTTCCGCTCAAGGTTTCTTGGATGCAATCCATGTAAAGCTTCGCGCCGAGCAGATAGAGATCCTGCTTGGCTTGAGTGGCATTGGAATAATTGTAGCCAGAAATGCCGATTCCCAAAAGGTACGCAGGGACTCCGATTGCTCGAGACAGTTCAAGTGCGCTGAAGTTGCGTGCTTCTACGAGCTGGAGTTTGCTCGGATCTGTGTCGAATTGCTCGTACTTGACAGCCGAGTTCAATGCGCCGACAGCGTTCACGCGTCGAGCGTTTGACCATGCTGCAGCGAGCTCACCAAGTGATTCAGCGTCAAGAGGTTCAGACGAGTCGGTCTGCTGTAAGTATCCAGCGACGATCTCATTTGAGGCGAAGCGTTCAGCGGAGCGATCTAGTTTGATGGCGGTCTCTAAGACTCGGCGACCTGTCCAGAGGAATCCTTGAACGGGTGCGAGGAATTGGATGACATCTTGTGTCGGAATGTTGATCCCGTTGAATGTGATGCTGTTGGATTTTCCGAAGAACTGCGGACCGGGTTGATCCAATGTGTCAACCATCTCGCAGGGCATCCACTGGAAAGCGAGAGGCCGTCCGGTAGCAGAGCTGCGTGAAGTCACATAGAGAAAAGCGCGTCCGCGCATCATGAGATCCATGCACAGATTTGACATGACAAAGTTACGCGTCAGAGTTGGGTCTGGAGTGTCCATCCATGATTCGTTCTCAAGATAGATCTTCTCGTACCGTTCGCCGTTGAACTGTGTCGTGTAATGGCGAAGAGGCAGTGAGCCGACAAGAGAGATGATCATCTGTGTCGCTCTGGATACTGTCGGAACGGACAAGGCCAGCTCTGAAGCCGCCCCGACGGTGTAACTCCAAAACTGTCCGAGCCCGCTCTGAGAGGCAGAACCTGCTGCAGCTTGAAGCGGTGCGTGTGCGAACGCGGGGGTCGCGTCTTGCTTCTTACTTCCGAAGAGTGCCATCGCTTGCGAGTCTCTCAAACTTGCAAGCGCGTGTCCACTAGGGTCAGCCGAAAGCCATCTGAGGTTTCGCTGATGCTCTCGGTCGTGATGTGAGCATGATGCCCCACACTGAACATCGGGCGAGCTCTATCGGTCCGGGACTCTTCTGCGAGCTGAGCACGATCGCTCCGCCAGTCTTGACTGCTACTGCTCGAGCGAAGTGTTCGGAGAGTGCGAGATCGCCAGTGTGGCGGACGCGATCCTCAACGATCATCGCACGAGCTGCACCTGTCCACTTGATGAGTTCCGCATAGCCGACGATCGTCATTCTTCGGCGAAGGTCTGGAGGGCAGTGGATCTCCAGCGATGGGGTACACGCGAGCTTGACGGATGGGTCTGACATTCGAGTCACGACTTCGGCCCACATCTGCTGTGCGGACTCCACGACAAACTCGGTCGTCACGATCACGCGCGTCCCGTCGTACGCGCAACCGATCCCGACATAGCGTGACTCGTCTACCGATGAGTCAATGACGAGCCACTGGATCGGAGGCATCGGATCTACGCTCTTCCGATCGTTCCACAAGTTAATCGGGAGGTACGAGTTAGTTGAATCCACCCACAGATTGAGATGGCCTCGGATGAATGCTTGACGGTTCGGCGAGTCAAACGCGAGCTCAAGCGCCTTCATCGTGATCGTTGTACCGAGCGCAGGATTCGCCCAGCCCCAATACTGCCGATCCTCCAAACTCACTCCGGGCGGAAGTGACCATTCCGCAAAGTACAGCGAACCAGTTCGGCCTGAGTCAATCGCTGCCATCCCCTGCTCTCGAAGCTGTAGGAGCACTGTGCTCCCTTGGTCGCCGGCGGTGGAGAACATCATCATCATCGGATTCTTGACTGCGATCTGTGAAGGCCGTAGAGCTGTGAAGACGACCTCGGGACTGATGTCCCATAATTCATCCACGAGGAGAATGGAGGCTGTCATTCCGTGAGCGTGAGCGGAAGCAGCGACTACCGAGATACTGCTTCCGTCTGGGAAGTTGATCCGCTCGTCTCCGTTCTGCCATCGGACTTTGCACTCGAACTTCTCGTCAAGGTCTCGGACGACATCACGGAAGAGGGCCATGCTTCGGCGCTTCTGGTTGGCAACGATCACGATCGTCTGGGGCTCCATCCGAGAAGCTGCGTACTCGGTTGCCATGAAGCCGGCGACAGCGCGCATCACCAAGCTCTTGCCGTTCTGTCGAGCGGTACTGACACAAGCTTCACGGAAGACGAAGTCTCCGTTCTCGTCCAGTCTTAGAGCGTCGGTCACGATCCGCTTCTGCCATTCCATGAGATCAATGTTGAGGACGCGCTTCGCCCAAGCGGTGAGGGCAGGGCCGAAACTCTCGCCGGCTGGAACGGGTGTTACCAGTCTCGGCTCGATCCTTCCCGATGTTGGAATATCCGACTCGGTTCGCGCTGGTTCCTGCTGGTTCTCGCTGATGGAGGGGATTTCCCAGTGGGGGCTCGGGGTGTGCATTTCGCCATTTAAAAAAGCATTGGATGATTCATTGCGCTTTTGGATGCGTTGGGCGGTCTTCGCGTTGACGAATCGTGCTCCCCTAGAGGCATTGCATGATGAGCAGCATGAGACAAGGTTGCTCCGATCATATGGGTCACCACCGCGATCTAACTCAATGACATGATCAACCTGGGTCGCTTGTGTGCGCTTGCCCTTGAGCCTGCACCAGTGGCAGTCACCATCCTCCTCGAGTACAAGCCGGCGTACTTCCTTCCAGCGTTTGGTGTTGTAGATCGGGTTACCTGCCATGAAGCTCCATGCCGATTAGGCATCCACACTTCTCTAGGTCTAGGCCCTTGATGACTCGCCATCCTGTGTCTCGGCATTGTCCACAGGCTGAGTGCTCTACCTCTTGAGTACGCGTAGGGACTATCTCATAGTCTTTGTTAATTAGTTCTTGATATACATCGGGGTTATCCCCATCAGGATTATCCCCACGAGGTGCGACCTGCGGTGATGTGTTTTGCACAGTGTTATTCACACGCTGTGGAGTGTCAAAGACGAGGGTGTCGTACTGCCATTTCCCACCCTCATCTTGGTATCTTCGGCGCTTGATGTAGCCGGCGGACTCGAGCTCTGTCATGGCTGTCCTAATGGCATCTATCCCTTCGCGTTTGACGGTGGCGAGATGCTTCGTGGAGGTTCGCCAGTTGTCGGGCTTGGACAGGACGAAGATGAGGACTGCTGTGGCCTTAAAGGTCAGACGCGAGTCCTCAATGATCTCGTTACGGATCTGAGTCCAGTTTGACTCTGGTCTCGGTGCTCTATAGATACTCATCCGAGCCTCGTCCAGTTGTTCTCAATAAGGGTCTCGGCATGGTTTACGCTTCGAGACAGGGCGCTGATGAATATCCCGTCTATGGTCAAGTATTCCATCTGTTCGCCGATCGTTCGGACAGCGAAAATATAGACATGATGACGGTCAGTCTCTGAGGTCTTGAATAGGACTCTCAATGGTCGGATGGGTTGCATCCATTCTGTAGGTTCGGGGCTCATTGGGCTTCTTCTCTCTGTTGTAGTGACTTGAAATGTTTGAGTGTGGCGCTTGGTGGCGCGAGCTGTGAGATCGGCAGCAGGTTGACATCTATCGGGAAATAGCGTCCGTTTGCGACCTCATTACCGTCGGGATAGTGGCGCATCATTGGCGAGCCTTGTAGATGCCTCTCCGAGAGCCTCCAGAACTTGTCCCAGGAGCATCCGCCAAGAAGGTACACGGCCTCAGGTCTGCCGGCGACATATTGCAAATGCGTGAAGAAGTAGAAGTCTGATCTTTCAGTGTTTTCGGTACGCGATGCGACACTGACGCGATAGTGCATCTCTGGGGCAGTTGACACCTTTTGAGTTTTGACTTCTATCGTCTGGCCCGAGTAGAGCCTGACATCGGATGAGCGTCCCTCATTCTTAAACGCTAGAAGGTCATTGTTCCAGCAGTAGTCAATCAGTGCAGCTTCACCAAGCGCGCCCATCATTAACTGTTCGTCGGAGTAGTGATCTGCTCGCTGACCAAAAGACTGATGATCGTCAATGAGAAGCTCAGCATCAGAGATAAGCATTTCTGTGATCTGGACTCGAATCATCAGAACGCTTCCCCTTCTTGCATCTTCTTAGACTTCAGATCAGTAACCAGTGACTCAAACGCGACACGACCAGACGGAACCTCGCCGGCATAACCGAGAGCCCTGAGTAGTCGCCTTTGTCCTTCGGATGCTTCCCAAGGCTTCACAGGCTTTGAAGATTGCTCTTCCTTCTGGCGGTTGATCACTTCCTCCAGTGAGGCCATCTTCGGGAATGACATCATGAGCCCTGCCAAGCGTCCGAGGCATGAAGTAGACGCATTCTGTTGCTCTGCCAATTTTGTGAACGGTGTACGGCCCGGAAAGGGCTCAAAGCAGGTCGCTTGACATGGGATCGGATCGTCAGGAGTCCGCCATGCTTGCATCGTGACACTGATGAAGATCTGGTCTCCGATCGTGACGATCTCTGGGCGATGCTCCTTGATGCGGAGCTCGGGCCATTTCTCTAGTAGAGCTGCGAAGCGTGTCGGGACATCAATGTAATTACTCAGATCCATAGCGTTCAGCCTCCTCGAATCGGTTGATCGTGGATGTCATTGATCCGAACGGATCGTTTGC